>Ga0207025_1056_pt1 | contig 18123 bp, 21 predicted proteins | sample Alteio_BWMinCont_45_FD_153261 | JGI IMG/M metagenome (GOLD analysis project Ga0207025, IMG submission 153261) | Enriched cells from forest soil in Barre Woods Harvard Forest LTER site, Petersham, Massachusetts, United States -... | ecosystem: Environmental > Terrestrial > Soil > Temperate forest >... | reverse complement strand
GCGCGTTAAAAATCCTGCACGCCGACCCTGCCACTGCGCATATACCAGTCATTGCATTGTCAGCCAATGCGATGCCGCGCGATGTTGAAAAAGGTTTAGAGGCTGGATTTTTCCGCTATCTGATTAAACCGATCAAGGTTGATGAATTTATGGAGTCATTAAATCTCGCACTGATTCACGCAAAACAGAATGACGCAAGCGCCAGTACGGAATTGCAGGATGGATAATTTATTAAAAGTAGTTTCCGAAAGCTTACGATGATAACTACCAACAAAATACTCAATGCCAAAATTCTGATCGTCGATGATCAGGAGGCCAACGTTCAGTTGCTGGAGCAAATGCTGCAAAAGGTCGGGTACGTTAATGTCACCTCAACCATGGATCCGCGCACCGTTGCCGGTCTGCATACTACCCATTGTTATGATCTGATCCTGCTCGATCTGCAGATGCCGGTGATGGATGGATTTGCCGTTCTGGCCGAACTCTCCAAAATCGAAACCAGCGGTTACGTTCCGGTCCTGGTCATTACCGCACAACCGGCGCATAAATTACGCGCCCTGCAGGCAGGCGCCAAGGATTTCGTCAGCAAACCATTTGATTTACTGGAAGTGCAAACCCGAATCTACAACATGCTGGAAGTGCGTTTGCTGTACCAGAAACTCGATGACTACAACAAAACCCTGGAAACAGCAGTGCAGCAACGCACCGCTGAGCTCAAAGAGAGCGAAGAACGGTTCAAGAGCTTTACCGAACTTTCGTCCGACTGGTATTGGGAGCAGGATCAATTTGGAAAATTCACCAGGGTGCATGGTCCGGTATTTGATATGCTGGGCATCGATATCAACGACAACGCCGTTGCGCATTTCAGCAGCGAATGGAATGTGGCCGAACGCACGGAGTTAGATGCCAATATTGCCGCCCGCAAACCGTTCCTCGATTTTATTTACACCCGTGTCAATTCAGACGGAAAAACACAATACCTGCAAGTCAGCGGCGAACCTATCTTCGATGCGACCAGCCGGTTTGTTGGTTATCGGGGAATTGGTTCGGATATTACTGCGCGCATGCAAACCAGTTTGAAAACTTCCACTACCTCTATCTAATCTCGCATTTCGCAATGTGGGGCGTAGGGGGTAATAGCGCAGCGTATTACACCGATCACCGTAATTATTAAGCGGAATTGGTTTATCGAAGACTGCGGTGTATACGCTGTGCTATTACACCCTACAACAGCAAAACTCATCCATTTACTTCATCAGCGCGAATGTGCGCCACCGAACCGACCCTGTTAGTTAACTAGCCTATAACTGCGATATCGATAGCAAAACCAATCGATTCACAGATAACAGGAGAGTAATCATGAAAACAAATTCGAATCAATATGGACTTACATTGTGCTTCGCAGCCGTGCTGTTAGTTGCAGGTTGTTCCAGCATGAAAACCCCCGCCACTGCCGACGTCGCCGTATCCCATGCCGCAGTCGATGACGCTTCTACAGCAGGCGGTGCAGAGTATGCTCCGCTGGAAATGCGCACGGCGCGTGATGAATTGGCACAGGCAAACACTGCGATGGCCAACAAAGATTACAAGAAGGCTGACGATCTGGCTAAAAAGGCACAGGCCGATGCCAAACTGGCTCAAAGCAAGGCTGACACGGCTAAAGCACAAGCTTCAGCTAGCGCTCTCCAAAGTGATATTCAGGTATTGCAAGAGCAGATCAATCACGCCAACCAATAATCCATCACAAATTCAACGCCTGCAATCAGGCGCAATCTAATTAGGAAATATCATGAAAAAATTATTATTCGTTCCAACCATGCTCACCATGGCGGTGTTAATCAGTGCTTGCAGCACCGTGCCGAGAACCACCAGTTTGCTGGATCAAACCCGCAGCGATTATGTCGTCATACAAAATAATCCCAATGTAGAACGCTACGCGCCTATGGAAATGCAACAGGCCACTACCGCCATGAACCTGGCCAACGTCGCATCGGACAAGCGTGAAAGTGACGCAGATATCGATAAGCTGGCGTATATCGCCAAAGATAAAATCGGTGTAGCGAAAGAAGTGACCAAACAAAAGCTCGCCGAAGCAGATATGACTCGTACTACCAAAGAACGTGATCAAATGGTTTTGAATCAACGAACCAACGAGGCTGATCAGGCCAAAGCGAATGCCGCACAGTCACAGTTAGCGACTAAGGCTGCTCAGGCAGACGCTGCCGATTCACAGGCTCGCGCGGCAAAACTGGAAGCTGAGTTGGCGGATCTGTCTGCCAAGAAAACCGATCGCGGCATCATCATCACACTCTCTGATGTGTTGTTTGGCACCGATCAATCACGATTAAATCCGAATGGCATGGCCACTGCACAAAAGCTTGCTGATCTGCTGAACCAAAACCCGACTCGTAATGTGTTGATAGAAGGCTTTACGGACAATACCGGCACAGCGGCCTACAACCAGGAACTATCTGAACGTCGTGCCGGTGCGGTACTGCATGCTTTGCAAGATATGGGTGTTGCCAGCAACCGTGTCTCGACACGTGGCTATGGCAAAGAGTATCCGGTTGCGTCTAACGCTACGGCAGATAGTCGTCAACTGAACCGACGCGTTGAGATTGTATTGTCGGATGACACTGGCAAGATTGTACAACGTTGATCACTGGCAGTCTGACGGACTTGGCAGTCGTCAGCTGCTAATTACTTCTGAAGGAAAATCATGTCTCATGAATCAAAAAATTCTCATAGCGGGATTGATACTGCCGCCATTCGGGCGGCAGCAAAAAACCTTGCAGACGGCAGTGTGACAGTTGGATATCAGGCGAATCGTCATGAAATTATCGCCATGCTAAACGATGCGCTGGCAACTGAGCTGGTCTGCGTTTTACGTTACAAGCGTCATTACTACACCGCTACCGGCTTACAGAATGGTCCTATCAAGGCAGAATTTTTGCAGCATGCCATTGAAGAACAAGGCCATGCCGATCAATTGGCCGAACGCATTGTGCAATTGAATGGCAATCCGGATTTTAATCCTGCCTCCCTGATCGATCGCAGCCATGCCGAATATGACGATTCGGAAAACATTCAGGCGATGATCAAATCCAACCTGATCGCCGAGCGCGTTGCCATCGAATCGTATCGCCAGATGATTGCAAAGATTGGCGACACGGATCCGACAACCAGACACATGCTGGTCGGTATCATGGCGATGGAAGAAGAACATGCTGACGATATGCGCGATTTGCTGGCGTAACGGCTCATCGCATTTTTAATCTACGTTTCAACTAATTTATCAGGAGCTCATCATGCTGGAAAAAAATGTTAATGCGGTTACCCGCGATGTCAAAGTTTTGGTTACCGATGCACAGGCACTTTTGCAGGCTGCCGCCACCTTGACTGGCGATAAAGCCGAAGAGATGCACGGCCAGGGCATAGAACTGCTGGAAGCAGCACTGCACAAAGCCCGGGAAACGCATGCTCATGCTTTGGCTGCAGGAAAGAAGATGGCAGTATCCGCAGATCACTATGTCAAAGAAAACCCATGGCGCTCGATTGCCACGGGTGCAGGTATTGGGCTTTTATTGGGCGTGATACTCGGCCGTCGATAAGACAGCATCCTGGCTAGGCAATGAATCAGGGGCGCAGCACTTTCGTGCTGCGCCCCTTTATCATTCCTCTATCTCGCCAGTCGATCTACAATCTCGAACGACCGCCAATGACATTGACCAGTATCATCACTATCGCAATCACCAACAATATGTGGATGAATCCACCTATCGTGTACGAAGTCACCAGACCGAGTAGCCAAAGTATGAGCAGAACAACCGCAATGGTATAAAGCATGAAGTACTCCTTGAATCACTGTTGAGCGCCTTGGATTTGCGCCATAGGTTCATCATGCGAGTAATATCAACCGGGGTCTGTTCGCTATCGCACAAAAAAACCACGTTGAGATAGCTTTCCAACGTGGTTTCATTACTTGCCTTCGATATTTACCGTAAAAATATTAACGATGCCCTTCGTGCGAATTGCCATGCGGTGCACTCTGGTGTTCTGGTGGTCTGCTACGTGGCGCTGCTGCAGGAGCTGGCGCAGGTCTGGCCGCGACTACATTACTATTAAATTTACCTGGTTCCTGGGTCGCGGCAATTGGTGGCATCCCGTGATTGAACGAAGCACGTTGAGGCTGACTGCCGCGTGAAGTAGATTCATGATTGGCCTGTGGTTCTGTCGGTCCTTTGTGCGGCATATTCGAAATCATCTCATCCGATCTACTTTGCTGCACGCTCACGCCACCCTTACCACCGTTATAGCTGGCACGATTATTAGTTATATTCGTAACGCGCGCATTATAAGCATGGATGCTACGAGCGTTACCGACGTTATTTACGCTGCGGTTATAGTTGAAGGTGCCGCGATCCCAGTGACCGCCCTGATATCCCACGCCGCCGTATCCAAAGCCGTAATTGACGCCACCGTAGTAACCAATATGTGTGCCCCAATACCCGCCATGCCATGCGTAGAAACCACCGCCCCATCCCCAATAGCCGGGTGTCCAGAGCGCTCCCACAAACGGCGCCAGCACCCAGGTGCCTGGCACCCAATAGTAGTCATTGTTCGATGGGTCCCACGACCAATAACCTGGTGTCCACATATAGCCGTCACCAGGAATAGGTGGTTGCGCATAAATGGGTAACGGTGGCGGAGCGATATTTACCGACAGCTCGACACCTGCCTGTGAGATTAGCGGACAAAGTGCGGCGGCGCTAACGAAGAGAATACCTGCAATAATTTTTTTCATGATTTCCCTTTCAGGTCGCTTAATGCGACTCCATGTTATTCATTCTAATGCGATCAATATTTTTTAGTGCCCAGATGACTTAGTTAACGCTGCAAACACTACTTCAGTTGACTGGATAAATAATTGCATGAGTTAATCGGATTTAACTGTATCGCCGCACGCGCGAAGCGAATTGGATCGCGCATCAGGTCAGCGCTTTTATATGATGGAAAGGTAACTACGCCCATTCACTTGTATTTTTGCACATTCAAACGAATGCTAAATTCAAAATTACAATAAGTTTTATTTGTTGGGAAAGGAATCGGCACAATTTTGCGCTTCAATGTTTAATTAATGCAACAACAACTTCTAGTCTATTTAACATCGCTTATGTAATCATTTCGTTGATTTATTTCCACGAAATTACTTCAGCATGAATGCGTGGATTGATAGTCCTATTTTTTCCCACAACTCTTAGTATGAGTGGAACGAATACATGAATCCCCGATGCAATATCCAATTCTTGTTTCCATTCGGCTGTGTTGAGTATGGGTGCCAAGTGTGCAGTGACGCCCGATTCCAAGCCTTTGGCCTCAGCGGCGATGATCAAATTTCTGGCGATTTGCCAGCAGTCTGAAGCCACATAATGATCGGCAGATTTCCCGCATACAGCGACCAGCGCCTTGTCGCTATAAAAGCCGTTTAATTCAGCAGGTTGAAAGCGCTCCGGCATTAATTTATCTTTAGAGCCCAAATCGGCTTGCACATCCTTTTCCAGAGACATAGAGGCGCGCTCAAACAAACGATGGAGCGTATTTCCATCTTGAATAATCACAAATGCCCAATGTTCTTTACGTGATTGCGCTATGCCATGAATGGCCGCATCCAACAGATCAAGTATTGCTGCATGATTGATTTTTTGCTGCTTTAAATCTTGTTTATGTCGACGCTGCTGAATTAAGCCTGTCACATTCAACACGTTGCTCTCCGGCGCACATCTCAATAAGATATTCATTGTTGGCTTTCATATCAAAATGATTGAATTAAATGATCAACTGCGCAATCTTGGCATGCTCATTTTGCGTTCAGCTGGTTGTAGGTGAATCATGATCGGAAATAGGGCCGCAGTCTGTACGATAACGTACCCAATCGAACCATCTTTCTTCGATACGGATTCCTTTCATTATGTGTGTCATCGCACATACAAAATCTTCGCGAAGTGATTAAATCATTACCGAACAAGCTCCCTTTGTTTTTGGAAAAGGCTATGCGCACTTACGCTATTTTCTAAGTATTTTTTAAACAGACTGACAAGCACATTTACTTAAATTATTCACTTACATCCACAGGAGTATCTTATGAAAAAATATTTAATAGCACTCGCATCAACTGTGTTGATTGCCAGCGCATATGCACAAGCGCCAGTCGCCAGCACCAGCGCTGCAACTGTCAAAGCTGCTGATAAATCAGATGCAAAACGCGATGCCAACAATGAAAAGCACATCAAAGAACTGCATGCCAAACTGAAAATCACTGCCGGTGAAGAAACGCTTTGGGCACCAGTCGCAGAAACTATGCGAACCAATACTGTCGAGATTGACAAAGTGGTTGATAAACGCGAAGCCATTATTGCCAGCGCAACTGCAATCGATGATTTGAACGCTTACGCAGATATCGCCCAGGCTCATGCTGATTCTGTAAAAAAACTTTCCCTGGTTTTCGCGCCTTTATATGCGGCAATGCCTGACGCGCAAAAGAAAATCGCTGACGAAGTATTTACTCAGCGCGGGCACGGCGACAAACAGATCAGTTCGGCTAAATAACGTCGTTCAATGAGAATAAGCCTGTCGCTCATTATTAACTTACTGGATTTATCATGAAAATTAAATTAATTCCTGCCCTGCTGGGCTTTGCATTCCTCACCGCGGCACCGATGTCTCAAGCGCAGATAGGCGTCAGCATCGGCTTTAACACCTGTGGCTACAATTATTACCAATCCTGTCCTGTTTATGCACCGCCCGTCGGCGTTTATCTGGGTGGAGGATCCTGGGGCGGCGATCACCGCGATCACCACGATCGACGTGATAGAGGACATGATCGTGGCCACGATCGTCGGTAATATAGGTTTGAATGTCTGCAATTGGCCCTTATTCAATGTGTTGAATAAGGGCCAATCGCATCATCATGGCGCTCTTTTTTACAGCCCATTCTGATGGTCACCAAACCACCTGATTCCGAGCTCGATCCGATCGCTCAGAATACCGAAACCATGCTGGCATTTCACGAGCATGAAATGGATAAAGTCAGTCGTCATCAGCAATTTCTGGAATATGTCAGTGATGTAATCGGCAGTCCGACTTTTCTTGCTGCGGCGATTTTCTTTGTTGTAATGTGGATTGTTGCGAACCTGCTTGCCAGACAATATCACTATAAAAATATTGATCTGCCTCCTTTTCCAATTTTGCAGGGCATAGTCGGATTGGCAGCGCTACTCACAACAATAGTCGTGCTGATCAAGCAAAATCGCCTGGGAAAAATGGAAGAGCGGCGCGCGCATCTGGAATTGCAGGTCAATCTGCTGACTGAGCAAAAAGTAACCAAGCTGATTAATTTAATCGAAGAGCTGCGCCACGATTTACCGATGATCAAAGATCGTTATGATGCCGAGGCGGCTGCTTATCAAGTTCCGACTGACCCTGAATCTGTGTTGAAGGCATTGGATGACCGAAAAGAGACTTAAAGAAATATTGGTATACACTAGCCCTTTTCCAGTTATCCACCCTGCCAAAGGACATCTATATGTCAGCTTATTTAATCGTCGATACATTGTTGGAAGATCCTGAACACTACGAACAATACAAACTGAAAGCCAGACCGATCATAGAACAGTTCGGTGGCGAATATTTGGCGCGTGGCGGGGCGCTGACAATCAGGGAAGCTGATCTGTGGTCACCCACGCGTCTGGTGTTGATCAGGTTTGCCGATGTTGAAACGGCGAACCGCTGTTTGGATTCAGTTGAATATCAGCAGGTTCTGCCTATCAGTAAAAAATCCGCGAAGAGAACCGCGATCGTGCTGGAAGGTTTGTAGTCGCAATTGATGCCTACGTAGATAATCACAATATGTCTCGCACCCAACGTCTGCTCGATTTGCTTCAAATCTTGCGCCGTCACCGCTATCCCGTGACTGGAGCTACCTTGTCGTCTGAGCTTGGTATTAGTCTGCGTACACTTTACCGCGACATTGCCACGCTCAAAGAACAGGGAGCAAATATTGAAGGCGATCCCGGTCTGGGTTATATCTTGCGGCCCGGATTTATGCTTCCGCCGTTAATGTTCTCGGAAGAAGAAATTGAAGCGTTGGTTTTGGGTTCGCGCTGGGTCGCTCAACGTGGCGATGTCAGACTAGCTGCGGCAGCAAGCAATGCACTTGCCAAAATTACCGCCGTTCTTCCGGTCGAATTGCAACATGCGCCTGATACATCAACATTATTGGTTGGCCCGGGTGTGCCAATCCTGACCGGAGATTTAGATCTGTCGCTGATTCGAAAAGCGATTCGTTCCGAACACAAACTCACTATCAGCTATTGCGATCTTAAAGAGGCAGATACAACGCGAACGATCTGGCCATTTGCTTTGGGATTCTTTGATCATGTGCTGGTGGTGGTGGCCTGGTGTGAATTGCGTCAGGCATTTCGACACTTTCGCGCCGATCGCATCACTACGTTGACCCTCAGCGAACACGCTTACCCGCGCAGGCGTCATATTTTGCTTAAGGAGTGGCGCGAAACCGAAGGCAGTCCCAGGCAATAACGACTACTGACAGAAACTGACACAGTCCCCTTTTAAGATGGCGTTGCGTTAAAACATTCGTCCCTATCCATCCACAAGGAGTACCACTATGTCCGACCTCAATTTCATTCTTCTGTACGTAGACAATCCAGTTGCCAGCGCCAACTTTTACGCCAGGCTGCTCGACAAAAAACCGGTTGAATCTTCCGACACGTTTGCCTTGTTTGTCCTGAATTCCGGTGTCAAGCTAGGATTATGGTCTAAGCACACCGTAGAACCTGTCGCAACGGCGGTCGGTGGCAGTGAACTGGCGTTTTCGGTTGCTGACAATAATGCCGTTCGACATTGCCATGCCGACTGGTCAAAACATGGGTTAGTCATAGTCCAGGAACCAACCGAAATGGACTTTGGTTTTACCTTTGTAGCTGCTGATCCTGACGGTCATCGCCTGCGGGTGTTTGCTCCATCTGCTTGATGCAGAAACCTGGAGAAGATCAGGCTACCGTTAGTTAATCAAATAAATTGCCGCCCCTGCCTTTTTCGCCGCTTTGCGTAACTCTTTATCCAGAGTGGCGACAGGTAAATTTTTTCTGATTGCCAATTCCAAATACTGCGCGTCATAGCCCGACAACTTAAACTCTCTGGCGATTGACGCCACGGCAAGCTGTAATCCTAGCGGTGAAACTGGATCAAGATTAATTGGAAGTTGTCCAAACTGGTAGACAAAACCCGCCAATGCCGATTCTCCAATTTTTCCGTCGTTCTCTGCACACCTTAATACATGAATTATCTCCGTGTACCACAATGCAGGAACCCAAGCCTGAGCATCATGAAACGAATCAAGCACAAGATCGGCATAATTTCTGTCAGAGACGGAGCCATCTTGTAGCGCCCAACGGACAGCAACTGAGGCATCCAGAACAAACCCGTTCATCGACGTCCCCTCAGTCGCATTTCGTTGAACTGAATTTGGTCTATGCCATTTGGCTTACGCATGGATTTAATTGCGACAATCGCATCATCCGTTTGCTGAGAAACCCGACTAGCGCTTGGAACCAGATCAGCAACAGGAACACCTCTGTTCGTAATAGTTACCAGTTCACCCTTCTCAACCTGTTTCAGCAATTCTGCCAACTTGGTTTTTGCTTCATAAATTCCAATTTCCAACATACTAGCTCCTTATTACCCTCACTCTACATGATCTAGTCTACATACTTGACCAGATTAAAGCAAGCGTACTCAACATTCATATTTCCGCGCAACTATCAGAATTTGCGTTCGCCAATTTTATTGTAGTTCGCACCGATTCAGTGCGATCAAATCTTTTCTGCACCATCTCAGATTGATGAGCCATAACATTCTGCTCACACCTTTTTACCAACCTCCTATGCGGCACCTCAGTTATTCAATCTGGCACGCATGTTGCATTGCAATGTAAGACTAACGCAATGACGTGTTAGCAAAGAATACAGCGTGCAACATCAAGGACAACGGCGTCCCCTCATATCCAAGTATGAGTGGACGCCGTTTTTATTTAGACCGCGTGTAGCGGCATAACGTTAATAAGGAGCTTGCATGGATAGTAGTTTCTGGCGCTCGGGGCATACACCGACATTGTTTTGTTCGTTCCTTTATTTTGATCTCAGTTTTATGGTGTGGTATTTGCTCGGCCCCATGCAGGTACAGATCGCTACGTCGCTGGAGTTATCAACCCAGGCGCGTGGACTGATGGTCGCGACACCGATATTGGCCGGCGCAATCTTGCGCGTCTTCATGGGATTGTTTGCTGACCGGGTCGGCACCAAACGTGCCGGTTTGTTTGGTCAACTGCTGGTCATTGCTGCGTTGATCTGCGCATGGCAATTCGGCATACACAGCTTTGCGCAAATACTTTTGCTCGGCGTCTTTTTGGGTGTGGCAGGCGCTTCGTTTGCGGTAGCACTGCCGCTGGCTTCACGCTGGTATCCGCCGCAACATCAGGGAACGGCGATGGGTATTGCGGGCGCGGGAAATTCCGGCACGGTGTTGGCGGCATTGCTTGCGCCGATACTTGCTACGGCTCTCGGTTGGCAAAATGTCTTCGGACTTGCCTGCATTCCTCTGGTGCTGTTACTGGTGATTTATACGCGTTATGCGAAAGATGCACCGGGCGATTTCAAGCAAAAACATTTCATGGATTACGCCCGCATGTTGGGTGATCGTGATGCATGGTGGTTCATGTTTTTTTATGCACTCACGTTTGGCGGATTCTCTGGATTTGCAAGCGCACTCCCCGGCTATTTCCATGATCAGTTTGGCTTCGATCCCAAGACGGCCGGTTGGGCGACAGCTGCATGCGTATTTGCCGGTTCGGTGATGCGCCCTTTGGGTGGCGTATTGGCCGACCGCATCGGCGGCACCAAATCGTTATTGGCTGTGTACGCTGCCAGCGCACTGCTGATAGGGACTGCAGGGTTTCACGTGGGCGGATCAATTGGCGCTTTGCTGTTATTTATTTTGGCGATGCTTTGTCTTGGTGCCGGAAACGGTGCGGTGTTTCAGTTGGTGCCGCAGCGCTTTAATAAGGAAATTTCCATCATGACCGGTTTGATCGGGATGGCCGGTGGAGTCGGCGGGTTTGCGCTCGCGGCCAGTTTAGGTGCAATCAAACAGGCGACTGGTGATTATTCAATCGGTCTTTGGTTGTTTGCGTTTTTGGCGGCAGTAGGTTGGGTCAGTTTAAGCGGAGTCAAAGAACGTTGGCGCAATAGCTGGTCAGTTGCAATGGCACGGGTGTAAAGATCGCCGTCGTTCCCGCGGTTTTAGGCGGGAACCTAGTGGCGTTCTTAATCGATGGACGGCGTAACGACACTGGATTCCCGCCTAAAACCGCGGGAACGACGGACAGAAAAGTCAGAAAGCAGGAGCAATAGAAAATGAAAAAATCAAAATTAGTAGTAGTCGGCAATGGCATGGCAGGTATCCGCACCATCGAAGAGCTGCTTGTCATTGCGCCGGATATGTACGACATCACTGTGTTCGGCAACGAACCGCACCCCAACTACAATCGCATCCTGCTGTCGCCGGTACTTTCAGGAGAACAGGCATTTAAAGACATCGTGCTGAATCCGGTGTCCTGGTACCAGGATGCGGGAATCGATTTGCGCATGGGATGCGAGATTTCCAAAATTGATCGCGTACAACGCATGGTCATCGACAGCGACGGCAACAGCACGCCGTATGACCGGCTATTACTGGCTACCGGTTCCAGCCCATTTATTCTACCCATACCGGGCAAGGACTTAAAAGGCGTCATCAGTTATCGCGACATTCGTGACACCGAAACGATGATAGATACGGCGCTCACCAAACGTCATGCAGTGGTGATCGGTGGCGGCCTGCTTGGTCTGGAGGCTGCCAACGGACTCAAGATGCGCGGCATGGATGTTACCGTTGTTCATCTCGGCGACTGGCTACTGGAACGTCAGTTGGACACCACAGCGGGCAAGCTGTTGCAGCAATCTCTGGAAGAGCGCGGATTGCGTTTTTTGCTGGGACAAACCACCTCTGAAATTATTGGCAATGATATTGGTGAAGTCAGCGCGGTGCGATTCAAGAGCGGCGAAATCATTCCTGCCGAATTGGTGGTGATGGCGGTGGGAATTCGCCCCAACTATGCGCTTGCGGAAGCGGCCGGCATTTATTGCAATCGCGGCATAGTCGTCAGCGACGCATTGCAGAGTTATGATCCGCGCATTTATGCGGTTGGTGAATGCGTCAGTCATCGCGGTATCGCTTATGGATTGGTCGCACCGTTATTTGAGCAGGCCAAGGTCTGCGCGAATCATTTGGCGCAAATGGGGATTGGGCGTTATCAGGGTTCGGTGTTATCGACAAAATTAAAAGTCACCGGCATTGATCTGTTTTCGGCTGGTGACTTTATGGGCGGAGATCAAAGTGAAGAGATTGTCCTGTCCGATCCGGCTGGTGGCATCTACAAAAAATTGGTGATTAAAGATGATCAGTTAGTAGGTGCCTGTCTTTACGGCGACACCACTGATGGCAGCTGGTATTTCAAGCTGCTCAAGGAAGGTCGCAAGCTGGGTGAATTGCGCGACCACATCATGTTTGGCGAGTCCAGTGTAGGTGATGTCGGCGTGCAGGGGCAAAGTCGCGCCAGCGCGATGCAAGACAGCGACGAGGTGTGCGGCTGCAATGGCGTATGCAAAGGCACTATCGTTAAAACGATTAAAGACAAAGGCTTGTTTACTCTCGACGACGTCAGAAAACATACCAAGGCATCCAGCTCATGCGGCTCATGCACCGGTCTGGTTGAACAGATTTTATTGAATACAGTCGGTAGCAGTTTTCAGGAAACGCCCAAGACCAAAGCGATCTGCGGCTGCACTGACCGCAATCATGGCGAAGTGCGCAAAGCGATACGCGATCACAAATTACTCACGCACAAAGCGGTATATGACTTTCTCGAATGGCGCACGCCTAACGGCTGTGCGAGCTGCCGCCCTGCCGTCAACTATTACCTGCTGTCGACCTGGCCGCATGAAGCATTGGACGATCCGCAAAGCCGTTTTATCAACGAACGGGCGCATGCCAATATCCAGAAAGACGGTACCTTCTCTGTCATTCCGCAGATGAAAGGCGGCGTGACCAATTCATCCGAATTACGTCGCATTGCTGACGTAGCCGATAAATATCAAATCCCGATGGTTAAAGTAACAGGTGGACAGCGCATCGATTTGCTTGGCGTGAAAAAAGAAGATCTGGTGAATGTCTGGGCTGAGCTCGGCATGAATTCGGGTCATGCTTACGGTAAATCGATACGCACCGTGAAGACCTGCGTTGGCATGGAATTTTGCCGCTTCGGTACGCAAAACAGTACCCAAATGGGGATAGCGCTGGAAACCATGCTGGCTAATATGTGGTCGCCGCATAAAGTCAAACTGGCCGTCTCTGGCTGTCCGCGCAATTGTGCCGAAGCAGGTATCAAAGATGTAGGCGTCATCGCCGTTGATAGCGGCTGGGAATTGTACGTTGGTGGTAACGGAGGGATTAAAACTGAGGTTGCGCAATTTTTAGTCAAAGTCAGTACTGCCGAAGACGTGAAAGAGTATGCGGGCGCGTTCCTGCAACTGTATCGCGAAGAAGCCTATTACCTGGATCGCACCGTGCATTACATCGCTCGCGTTGGACTCGAATACATCAAACAGCGCGTCGTCACGGATACCGCGAATCGCAAGGCCTTGCACGAACGTTTACTGTACGCGCTGGAAGGATTGCCTGATCCGTGGGCAGCGCGCGTGAAGGGTGCGCAACGCCGTGAATTTATTCCTTTGAAAGTGATTGCGTAACATGACTACTCAAAACTCCTGGACACCGCTATGCGCCGTAGAAGATATCCCGCCACTGGGCAGCAGATTGGTAGAACGTGCGAGCGGCAACATCGCTGTGTTCCGTACTGCTGATGACAAGATATTTGCACTGCTGGATCGCTGTCCGCATAAGGCCGGACCGCTGTCGCAAGGTATTGTGCACGGAGAAACCGTGACATGCCCGCTGCATAGCTGGCAAATTGATTTGCAGAGCGGTGAAGCGAAAGCGCCTGACATTGGTTGCGCTCGACGTTTTCCGGTCAAGGTTGATGCTGGCCATGTTTATCTTGAACTCGCTTATTAGCCCTTGTAGGGTGTAATAGCGTAGCGTATTACACCGAACGTCTCGCGATCCTGGAAGGTGAAAGGTGTAATGCGCTGCGCTATTACACCCTGCGAGACCGCGCAGAAATGACGGTGCAACGAAAAGTTAATGCATATGATACCCATGACATCTATACCCACCATCACCAAATCAACCTGCTGCTATTGCGGTGTCGGTTGCGGCGTGCTGATTGAGTCGCAGGGTGATCGCATTACAGGCATCAAAGGTGATCCGGATCACCCTGCGAATTTTGGACGATTATGCAGCAAGGGTTTGTCATTGCCGTTGACGGTTGCCAGCGATACGGGGCGCGTGCTGTATCCGGAAATGCGGCAGGAACGCGACGCACCGCGGCAACGTGTAGCCTGGGAATCGGCATTGGAAACCGTCGCACGACGGTTTGCCAAAATCGTGCGCGAGCATGGCCCAGACGCCGTCGCATTTTATGTATCCGGCCAGTTACTGACGGAAGACTATTACGTCTTCAATAAACTGGCCAAAGGTTTAATCGGCACCAATAACATCGATACCAATTCGCGACTTTGCATGTCCAGCGCCGTCACCGGCTATAAGTTGGCTTTCGGCGCGGATGGCCCACCTGGATGCTACGACGACCTGGAACACGCCCGCACCGTGTTTTTTGCGGGCAGCAATATGGCATACGCCCATCCGATCTTATTTCGACGTCTGGAGGCGGCCAAAGAAAAAGATCCATCCATACGCTGGATAGTGATCGATCCACGCCGCACCGACACGGCCACGATGGCCGATTTGCATTTGGCGATACAGCCGGGAACCGACGTCGCACTGTTTAACGGCATGCTGCATCATCTGATCTGGGAAGGACTGATCGATCAAGCTTATATCGATCAACATACCGATGGATACGCTGCAATCAAAAATCTGGTACGCGAATACACACCAAGCATGGCCGCCGAAATCTGCGGCATTTCCGCTGCCGATCTGATTCAGGCTGCGATCTGGTTTGGTGAATCGCCAGCATCACTGTCGTTGTATTGCATGGGTCTGAATCAATCCAGTCATGGCACGGATAAAAATCTCGCGTTAATCAATCTGCATCTGGCCACCGGCCAGATTGGCCGGATTGGCGCCGGGCCGTTTTCACTTACGGGTCAACCGAATGCAATGGGTGGGCGCGAAGTGGGCGGCATGGCGACCATGCTGGCAGCGCATCGCGAAATTGCCAATCCGGTTCATCGCGCTGAGGTTGAAGCCTTGTGGGGAGTGGCGAATCTTTCCAACCGGCCGGGCTTACCCGCCGTCGAGATGTTTGATGCATTGGCCGACGGGCGCATCAAAGCAGTCTGGATAGTCTGCACCAACCCCGTTCATTCCATGCCTGATATCGCGAAAATTCGCGAGGCACTGAATCGTGCTGAATTCGTCGTCGTGCAGGAAGCCTATCAGCAAACCGATACCGTGCCGTTTGCCGATGTGCTGTTACCCGCCAGCAGTTGGGGAGAGAAATCCGGCACTGTCACCAATTCAGAGCGATGCATTTCACGCGTGCGTCAGGCAGTTGTGCCTCCCGGCGAAGCCAGAGCAGATTGGTGGATAGCGAATGACATTGCAGCTCGCATTCAGGCGCAACTTCATCCGGAATACGTGGATCTTTTTAGTTTTACTTCGCCAGAACTGGTATTCAACGAGCACCGCAAGTTAACTGCGGGACGCGATCTCGACATTGAAGGGTTGAGTTATTCAATACTGGAAACACGAGGGCCGCAGCAGTGGCCTTTTCCAAAGGGGCAAAGCAGCGGGCAGAAGCGTCGCTATACCGACGGACAATTTGCCACGGAAAATCGGCGCGCGCAATTTCATACCACTTCATATCTTCCGGTTGCAGAATCGACCAATGCGCGCTTTCCATTTCATCTGCTGACTGGCCGTCTGCGCGATCAATGGCACGGCATGAGCCGCAGCGGACGGGTTGCTACGGCATTTGCACACGCGCCGCAACCAGGTTTGATCATGCATCCATCTGACGCGACACGCCGCGGATTGAAGGAAGGCAGTTTTGTTCACATCACCAGCAAACGTTCCAAGATGATTTTGCCGCTACAGATTTCGGACGATGTGCAATCCGGCACCGTGTTTGCAGCCATGCATTGGAATGCGCAATTTTTAAACAGTGGCGGGATTAATGAAGTCACTACCGGGGCGGTAGATAAGCGTTCTTTCCAGCCTGAATTGAAGCATACGGCGGTGCGAATCGAAGCCATCGATTTGCCCTGGCACATGCAGGCAGCGCGGCGCGGCGACGTGCTGCAGATTCAGGCGCAGGTACAGGGATTATTGCGCGATTGCGCGTATGCGACCATTACGATTGAATCTGACTTATTGATATTAAACGCAGCGCACAGCGAACTGCCTGTGCAGTGGCTGGAAAAATTATATGCAGCGCTTGATCTTCCAACCGGAGCGGATACACTGGAATACCGGGATGAACGACGTCAGATTGCAAAACGCGTGATGTGGCACGATGGTGCGCTTGCCGGTTTCGTTTTTGCCGGCGAAAAGGAAGCGCGTACAGATTCACTGTTGGAAAATCTACGTCAGGCGCAACCATGGCAAGGTTCGCGACTTGCCGTATTTACCCGCCAGTCTGCAAACGTTGTTGTAGATCGCACGATTTGTTTATGCAGGCAGGTTAAAGCGTCAAGTATTATCCGGGAGATTGCAGGTGGCGCTACGCTGAATCAACTTAAAGCCACATTGGGATGTGGCAGCGTTTGCGGTTCCTGCGTACCTGAACTAAGACAATTATGTGAACGGGGTCAACAAACATCTAGTGCGTAGAAGGCTGCGCTGATAATTCCGTCGTTCCCGCCTAAACCCGCGGGAACGACGGTGAGAATTTAAATTAACTCATATGCTTCGAATCCTGCTGATTAACGACACAGAAAAACCCATCTCCGAACTCAGCGAGGTGTTGGTCAAACTCGGCTATGAAGTTTGCCCCGTCATCGTCAACTCAAGAGCATTATCGGATGCTGTAAAACAGCAACGACCTGACATTATCATCGTCGATACAGAATCTCCTTCGCGTGACACTCTGGAACAACTGGCGCTCATGCATAGCGCCGCGCCGCGCCCGGTAGTGATGTTCAGCCATGACGCCGATCAGCAGCTAATCCGCGCAGCAGTCGGCGCTGGCGTGACAACCTATGTGGTCGATGGATTAGCTCCTGCGCGATTGGCGCCTATCCTCGAAGTGGCGCTGGCACGATTTGCCGAAGAAGCGCGTTTGCGGCATAGGTTGGCGGAAGTGGAAGGTGAGCTGGAAGATCGAAAATTGATAGATCGTGCAAAAAAAATCCTGATGAACAAAGGGAAAATGAACGAAGCGCAGGCGTACGAAACATTGCGCAATCGATCCATGAATCTGGGAATGAAAATAGCACAGGTAGCGCGTCAGATTATTGATAGTCTCAATCAAGAGAGTTCCCAATGACAGTAGATGAAATTTCTCAACCAGAGCGCACCCATTTGCGCATAGGTTACCTCCCACTGACAGATAGCGCGCCGCTGATCGCGGCGATGATGATGAACATCGGCGAACGTCATGGACTGGCTCTGGAATTATGCAAACAACCTTCCTGGGCAGCGATACGCGACAAGCTGTTGTCCGGTGAACTGGACGCAGCGCAAACCTTATATGGCATGGTGTACGGCGTGCAACTTGGACTGGGTGGGCCGCAGGCAGACATGGCAATTCTAATGACGCTGAATCGGAATGGACAGGCCATCACCGTATCGAATCAGATCGCCGATTTACTGCAGCAAGGGCAAACCTTGAAATCGGCATTGGCGACGCTGAACAGAAAACCCGTC
>Ga0207025_1055_pt1 | contig 18354 bp, 18 predicted proteins | sample Alteio_BWMinCont_45_FD_153261 | JGI IMG/M metagenome (GOLD analysis project Ga0207025, IMG submission 153261) | Enriched cells from forest soil in Barre Woods Harvard Forest LTER site, Petersham, Massachusetts, United States -... | ecosystem: Environmental > Terrestrial > Soil > Temperate forest >... | reverse complement strand
ACGTTAAAGTCGGCGATCGCGTTTTGTTCGGCAAATACTCTGGTCAGGCATTTAAAGACAATGGCGTTGAATTGCTGATGATGCGTGAAGAAGACATCATGGCTGTCGTTCAGAAGTAAGCACGACTCAACATACATAACCGAATTTATTAATAACAGTTTAGGAGTTTCAAATGGCAGCTAAAGAAGTGATATTCGGCGACGCAGCGCGCGCCAAGATGGTTGAAGGTGTAAACATTCTGGCTAACGCAGTTAAAGTTACCCTGGGTCCAAAAGGTCGTAACGTAGTTCTGGAACGCTCGTTCGGCGCACCAACTGTCACTAAAGACGGCGTATCTGTCGCGAAAGAAATCGAATTAAAAGACAAGCTCATGAACATGGGCGCGCAAATGGTGAAAGAAGTTGCTTCACGTACCAGCGACAATGCTGGTGACGGTACAACTACTGCAACAGTATTAACTCAAGCTATCGTTCGCGAAGGTATGAAGTTTGTTGCTGCCGGTATGAATCCAATGGACTTGAAACGCGGTATCGACAAAGCAGTTACTGCAACTGTTGAAGAATTGAAAAAAATCGCCAAGCCATGCACAACCAATAAAGAAATCGCGCAAGTTGGCTCGATTTCAGCTAACAGCGATTCATCCATCGGTGATCGTATCGCCGAAGCGATGGACAAAGTTGGTAAAGAAGGCGTTATCACAGTTGAAGACGGCAAATCATTAAACGACGAATTAGATATCGTTGAAGGTATGCAGTTTGACCGTGGTTATTTGTCTCCTTACTTCATCAATACACCAGAAAAACAAGTCGCTATTTTGGACAATCCATTTGTTCTGTTGTACGACAAAAAAATCTCCAACATCCGTGATTTGCTGCCAACTCTGGAACAAGTCGCTAAAGCAGGACGTCCATTGTTGATCGTTGCTGAAGATATCGATGGTGAAGCATTGGCGACATTAGTAGTTAACAACATCCGCGGCATCCTGAAAACTTGCGCAGTTAAAGCGCCAGGTTTTGGTGATCGTCGTAAAGCGATGTTGGAAGATATCGCTGTATTGACTGGCGGCCAAGTGATTGCTGAAGAAGTCGGTTTAACTTTAGAAAAAGTTGCCTTGACAGATTTGGGTCAGGCTAAACGTATTGAAGTCAGCAAAGAAAACACCATCATCATCGACGGTGCTGGTCAAACTGTTGCGATCGAAGCGCGCGTTAAGCAAATCCGCGTTCAAATCGAAGAAGCGACTTCAGACTACGATCGTGAAAAACTGCAAGAACGCGTTGCTAAATTAGCTGGCGGTGTTGCGGTGATCAAAGTTGGTGCTGCAACTGAAGTTGAAATGAAAGAGAAAAAAGCGCGCGTTGAAGATGCATTGCATGCGACTCGTGCAGCGGTTGAGGAAGGTATTGTTCCTGGCGGCGGCGTTGCATTGTTGCGCGCTCGTGCTGCGGTCAAAGTTACTGGTGACAATCCTGATCAGGAAGCTGGTATCAAGATCGTTATGCGTGCTTTGGAAGAACCACTGCGTATGATCGTTCAAAACGCCGGTGACGAAGCTTCTGTCGTTGTAGCTGCTGTATTGGCTGGTAAAGGTAACTTCGGTTACAACGCAGCTAACGGTACTTACGGCGACATGGTTGAAATGGGTGTTTTAGATCCAGCCAAAGTAACTCGTTCAGCGTTGCAAAATGCTGCTTCTATCGCTTCACTGATGTTGACTACCGATTGCATGGTATGTGAAATCTCTGAAGACAAACCAGCCGGTGGTGGTGGTATGGGCGGCATGGGTGGAATGGGCGGTATGGGTGGTATGGACGGCATGATGTAATTGCCATATCAGGCGTTACAGCTTCAAAAAATCAGCCCCGCAATGTTATGTTGCGGGGCTTTTTTTCGCCTGTGCCGGATTTAATCATCAACACGTACACGTAAAAAATTAGCGAATTTTGGCACGCCCTGCGGCGTTAAATCGCGATAACGATAAGTCACAACACTACCAACCTCAGGCGGGAAGCGACGCTGTTCGTCACTGAATCCTGTCCCCAAACTAAATCGAATTCCGTCAGGCATTTCAAGCAGCAGTGCACCTAACATACCCTGATATTTTCCTTTACCGGGTTCATGCGCTATCACTTTTGCTTCAGCGTCCAGAAACATTTTTAATTTAAGTAAAACATCTGATCGCCCGGTTTGCCACAATGCGTCTCTGCGATGCAGCATCAAACCTTCACCACCTGACTGAACATATTCTTTGAGCGTAGACTGCAGCTCGTTTTCATCGGTCACACTGAACTGCTGTAAAACATTTAACCAGGATACGTTCGCCTTATCGACAGACAATTTCATGGTAACCAGACGATCTTAAAAACTGCCGAATCCATTTGGTAGTTCATATACCTGGTAAGTGATTTCCTTCCATTCGTCGTCAATGGGTATCAATCTTCGCGTCGCAGCCGATACCTCATCAAACTTATGTCGTCCTATCCACAATTCTCCATCCAGGCGATGATCTGGGAAGTTAGCAGTAAACCACGCAGGTGCGTTGATTACCTTACCACTTCTAAACCGCAAAACCTTGCCATCCCAAACAGCGCGCACTCCATCTAGTTTTTCGCTCACGTAATAGGCTACCGGGTTCATGCCAGCCACATAATTTTGCGCCAATAGTATCTCTGGCATTTGGGATTCAGGAATATTGGCCGAATGTGCCAACGGTGATAAAGCACCACAAAACATCAAGAATGAAGTTAAGTGACATAACGACAGATGCGAATTTTTCATAATCTCTCAATTTAATAGTTATAACAAAATAATATTAAATTAATATCTATTAGATTTGCAAAAAAATATTACTAAGGTCAGTCACCCGGGGCTTTGATTCGATTGAGTTCGTCAGCTAATTGTCGCGCTGCCTGCCAGCGACGCGCTGATGCTGGATGATCACGATGATCAAAACTGGTCATAGAATCTGTGCGCACCAGTTTTTTGAAATAACCGACCAACTTAAGCGCCGGCCAACCTGCGCGCCATGCCATGCGCATACCTTCCAGATCGGCTTCGCTTTCCTGCGCTTTATTGAATTCGCTCAGTTCAGATATCAACGTTTCGTCATGGTCTATCGCCTCCTCCAATTCTAAAAAAGAGGATTTCTGCCGAACAGGCTCCAGCTTTAACGCTTCTTGAAATTCTTTGAAATTATGTTCCAGCGCAGCGTGTTGAATTTCATGACTCAGCAACATCGCCAGTTCGGCATCGGTCAATTCCAATTTATTTACATAAGGCTTGCCAATCAACAGTTTGCCGCCCGCCATGCAGGACGCACTTTCGTCAGGATCATCGATGACATGGAGTTCCCAGGCAAACTCGTTAGCAACGGGATGATCAAGTTTGGCCTGCGCTATCAATCCGGCCGCAATACGTTGGACACGCGCCAGAAAAACCTGATCGTTATCCAATTGGTACTGAGATTGCGCTTCTGTAACGCGCGCACGATACATTACTTCGGCACCAGCAATAACTTCATCGCGTGTGACAGCATGAGAGCGTGGTGCGAATAAAAGCAGCGTCAACGAACAAACAGTGATGGCAGAATGGAGTGTGGGCATCATCAACTTTCCAATTTCGATCATTGACGATACCAAAAAAAAGCCCGCTTGCGCGGGATTTTATATTTGGCGAATAAGGAGGAATTCGAAAAATCAGCTTTCGCCGTCGTCGGTTTGATCACTCGTCGATTTCCCAGAAAAGTCCATCCAACAACGCCGTTTGAAATCATATAACTTGCATCGCTTGACGGTTTCAAAATACCAACGCCAGGAAAAATTCTGAATCACAATACATCCGGGTAGCCTGGTCTCAAGAATTTTCTGCGCCGTTTTTAAACGATAGAGCGGCACGCTCATATCGACGTGATGTGCGGTATGTTCCATGATGTGATGCAACAATGCGCCAACGCGATAACGAAATGTCAGATGCACTGTTGTGGAAACAAATGGTTGTGCGGCAGCCCACGCTTTTTTATCTTCGTACCATGCAATATCAACATGCGTGTGATGCACGTAGACTACGAAACCTATCATCGCATTCCAGAACAGAAACGGCACGACAAGGCCGGTCAACAAAAGCAGCAAGACAGACTGTCCGGTAGCCATCGCAGAAAGCGTCAGACCGACTATCCAGCAGACTGCGGCAGCAGTAACCAGGAGCCCGTCCAGAACGAAGACGGCACGCCGCGTCGGCATCTGGCGGCGACTCGGGAAATACATCCGCTTCCACCATATCTCAATCATGTAATAAAGTCCCGGCGCCCAGCCGCTGCGATACAGCCGTTCCAGCTTTTGCCGCCACGGCGATAATGTCTGGAATTCTTCCATCGATTTCGGTTGCCAGACAAAATCGACACCTTTTAAATTGGTGTAGCCATGATGCACCATGTTGTGGCCGATATCCCACAGACTATAAGGCGTTAAGGAAGGTAAAAAAACGATACGCCCGATCCATCGATTTAATCGACGATGCGTTGTGAGACTTTGATGGCAGGCATCATGTCCCAGAATAAACAGGCGACCGATGATGAAGCCCTCAATCAATGAGAAGCACAGTTTGACCGCAAAGTGTTGAAACCACACTGTCGCAACAATCGCCAGTCCAAATAACAGCACATCAACCGCAACCAACAGCAAAGCCAGAAAAGTATTGTGTTTCGCAACCGGTGATAACCAGGAGCGTATGATTTTTCTATGGGGAATTGGGGACACTGGTAAGTCTGGATCAGTCGATTGGGTCTGCATGATAAAGCGTCATTTTAAAAACTATGATGGTAAATCATTGAAGATGATGAAGGTCGACAGAATCGCTTCGATTTTTGATCCAAATCAAATTCTGATGAACTATTAGCCAGCGTAACCTGTATCGGCAAAAATAAAGAACACCCTCCTTCTACTTTATCCAGACCTTGCGCAAAAATGCCATCAAATCATCCATCGTCGGCACAATAGCCAAGGTAACCAGAACAATCGCCAACGGTACCGTAGCAACATAGCCAACGTGTTTGAATCCAAAAGCACCTGTAACCCCGTCCGCAAAGAAAAAAACACCGAGCGAAATCAGCACCACCATACGAGGTCTGTTTGCGACGACTTTTGGTTGGTCAACGCGATGCGATGAATTCAAATACATCAATTTACCTAGTTCAATGCCTATATCCGTCACGATAACGGTGATGTGCGTCGTCCTGATTTCCGAGTTCGATAATTTGGTGATGGTGGCATTTTGCAGGCCCATAATAAAGCACAGCAGCATCACCGTGATTGATACAAACAATACGTCGATATCAGCCAGCCTGGCTCCCAGGACACCGAAGATTGGCATGATCCTGGATTCCTCTGCACAGTTCTATACAAAAGAAGGAACTCTACTCCCAAACCATTGCCGGATGTTCAACGAGCATTTATGCGCAAGCGTAGCGCGTTGCCAATAACCGATGCAGAACTAAGACTCATCGCTAAAGCAGCGACCATTGGTGACAACAGCCAGCCAGTCAGCGGATACAACACGCCAGCTGCCAACGGAATACCCAGCGCGTTATAAAGCAATGCAAACATCAGGTTTTGTTTCATGTTGCGTACACTGGCATTCGATAGTGTGTGCGCATAAGCGATGCCTCGCAGATCGCCCTTGACCAGTGTTACTTGTGAACTGTTTATCGCAATGTCAGTACCTGTACCCATCGCGATGCCGACATCGGCTTTGGCGAGCGCGGGCGCATCATTAATGCCATCACCTGCCATCGCGACGATGCGCCCTTGCGCCTGCAACTGTTCGACCAACTTCAATTTGTCAGCCGGTTTAACTTCAGCATATACGTCATTGATGCCGAGGCGTTTGCCAACTGAATTAGCGGTGGTGAGGCCGTCACCGGTAGCCATAACAACATGAACTCCCGCATCATGCAATGCTCTCAATGCTTCGGGCGTACTGGCTTTGATCGGATCAGATACTGCAAGCAATCCAGCCAAACGATGATCCACACTCAGATAAACGACACTTGCGCCTTGTCCACGCAATTCTTCGGCCTGCTGTTTCAGGTTATCGATCGAGACGCCGCCCTGATTCATCAATACGGTATTTCCGAGAGCCAGTTTTTTGCCCTTGACAGTTCCATGCACGCCTACACCACTTGACGATTCAAAATTTTCTACTTTATCGAGAATCAAATTACGATCTCGCGCAGCACGCACAATCGCTTCTGCCAATGGATGTTCGCTGCCTTGATCAAGACTCGCGGCGAGTAACAATACCTCATCAGTTGTAAATTCTGACGCAGCGATGGCGCAATTAAATTCGGGCTTACCCTGAGTCAGCGTGCCTGTCTTATCGACGATCAAGGTGTCGACTTTGCACAGCTTTTCTATCGCAGCGGCATCGCGAAACAACACGCCATGTGTAGCGCCTTGTCCAGTTGCGACCATGATCGACATCGGCGTAGCGAGGCCTAATGCGCAAGGACAGGCAATGATCAACACCGCGACTGCATTGATCAGGCCATATATCCAGCCCGGATCCGGACCGAATACACCCCAAACACAGAACGTCGCTACTGATACCGTTACCACGCTTGCCACGAAATACCCGGCGACAATGTCGGCCATGCGTTGCATCGGCGCCTTCGAACGCTGGGCCGTCGCCACCATACGTACAATCTGCGCCAACACGGTTTGCGAGCCGATTTTTTCAGAGCGTATGATTAATGCCCCGGTTGAGTTCATGGTGGCACCGATTACTTTGTCACCGGAGCGTTTGGTCACCGGCATCGACTCGCCAGTGAGCATCGATTCATCAATCGCACTGCTACCATCTATCACAATGCCGTCAACCGGAACTTTTTCACCGGGACGAACACGGAGTTTGTCTCCAACCTGAACGTTATCAAGAGAAATATCCTCTTCGGTACTGTCCGCGTTGATGCGACGTGCTGTCTTGGGTGCCAGACCGAGCAATAGCCTGATCGCCATCGACGTTTTAGCACGTGCCTTAAGTTCAAGAATCTGACCAAGTAATGTCAACGAGATGATGACGGCAGAAGCTTCGAAATACACGCCGATTCGACCCATCGTCCAGAACGATATCGGGAACACCTGAGGGAACACTGTGGCAACAATGCTGTAAATGAAAGCCGAACCTGTTCCCAGGCTGATCAGCGTCCACATGTTTGGACTTCGATGGATAACAGACTGTGCACCGCGAATAAAAAAGGGAACGCCTGCCCACAGCACGATGGGTAGGGACAGCATCAATTCAATCCAATTCTGTGCCGTGCCTTTAAACCAGCCGAACTCATGTCCAAACATGGCCAATGTCGTTACGACTATAGTCAGCGGCAAGGTCAACCAGAATCGACGGATGAAATCCTTTAACTCGGGATCCTCCGTCTCATCGAGCGTCGGCATCACAGGTTCTAAACTCATACCGCATTTTGGGCAGTTGCCCGGATGATCTTGCCGAATTTCAGGATGCATTGGACATGTATAGGTTGCATCCACAGACGCCTTTCCGGTTTCGTTAATCTTTGGTGCCGAAACTGGCGACATATACTGCGACGGATCTGCATCGAATTTCATTTTGCATTTTGCGCCGCAGAAGAAAAATTTATTGCCCCCGACAATCGAGGAATGCGCCGATTGCTCATTGACTGTCATGCCGCAAACCAGATCTTTCAATGGCGCGCCGATCGGAGTTGAATCATGCATACCGGCACAACACCCAGTTACTTCACTCGACGTTGGTGTGGCATGTGCAGGCGTTTTGATTTCTTGCATATTCTTCCCTGGTTTTCATGCACTAAATACTAATGTCAACATTTAGGCGTAACAATCAAGTGCGTCTGAATGCCGCGACCGGATCCATGTTCATTCTATCCAGTTTGGCGAAATATTTTCTTGCAAAAGCCAGCAGCTGCGGATCTGTCGGATGATCGTTGGAACTGCAAATCTGTGCGAGAAGTAAACTGGTGCCATCGCTTCCATGGCAATGGCTCTGCTCGTTAACACAGCTAATACTAACAATGATTATCTACAGGTAAATTGATCCATATCAAATCGAGCACAGAGAAAGTCATTAATATAAATTCAGCAAATTCCACTTAAATCGCATTAGTTGCGAACCAGATTTCTCTCCCCCTGATTAATGTGATTCAGCAATTTAAATTTTTATTATTACGGGATGTAACTGCGTCCGTTAGCGAACGGACCAACGTAATCGCGAGGCAGATTCTATGCGTACAAGTTTTGCCCAGTAAATGATCGTGCTTTGCAATTTTGCAGCTCGCGCAACTTTTACAGTAATCCTCAGAAAGAGGTCCCTATCATGTCATACCAAAGCACCAATCCCTTCAACGGAAAAACGTCAAAAACATTCGAACATCTCAGCTCTTCACAATTGGAAAAATCGCTGGCCACAGCCGAATCCTGCTTCCAGACATGGAAGCTCACGAGTTATAAGGAACGCGCCGAAATCGTTAACAAGGCTGCCAAATTAATGCGCACTCACGTAAACGAGTTCGCAAAATTGGCAACTCAGGAAATGGGCAAACGGATCGATGAAGCTCGCGCCGAAGTCAGTTTCAGCGCGGATATTCTTACCTATTACGCCGAGCACGGCGAGAAATTTCTGAAGGACGTCAAGTTGAATCCCAAGCTTGGTGAAGCACATATGGAAAGCAGTCCGTTCGGTGTGCTGTTCTGCGTTGAACCGTGGAATTTCCCGTTTTACCAGTTGGCACGGGTCGCAGGACCTCAACTGATGGCGGGCAATACGATCGTCGTCAAGCATGCGGGCTGCGTACCACAATGTGCAATCGCATTTGAAAAACTGTGGATCGATGCGGGTGCCCCGGCAGGTGCGTATACCAATTTACTGATTACCCATGAGCAGTCGAATGCCATCATTGCCGATCCGCGTATCAAAGGCGTCGCGTTGACCGGCAGCGTTGAAGCCGGAAAAGTTGTCGCCGCCCGCGCCGGACAATTTCTCAAAAAAACGTCGATGGAACTGGGCGGCAGCGATGCGTTTATCGTGCTCGACGACGCCGATCTTGAAAAGACCATTCCATGGGCGGTATGGGGACGTATGTATAACGGTGGGCAAACCTGTTGCGCAGCCAAACGTTTTATTGTGCTGGATTCGATCGCGGATGAATTCATCGACAAATTTAAATCGGCCTTATCGCAATTAAAACCTGGTGATCCGATGGATGAACAAACCACTCACGGTCCGCTATCTACCGAAGACGCTTTACACCAATTGATAAAGCAAGTCGACAAAGCTGTAAAACACGGCGCCAAAGTACTGATGGGCGGCAAACGTCTCCACCGTCCAGGCGCATTCATGGAAATCACGATTCTGACTGATATCAAACCAGACAACCCGGCATACCGTGACGAGTTCTTTGGCCCGGTGGTTTCCTTCTATCGCGTTAAAGACGAAGCAGCAGCGATTGCGCTGGCCAACGACTCCGATTTTGGACTGGGCGGTTCTGTCTTTACCAAAGATGTGGAACGCGGCAAACGCGTTGCGAGTTTGATCGATACCGGGATGATGTTCATCAACAATATCGATTGGGCCGATGCAGAATTACCGTTCGGCGGGATTAAAAACTCCGGCTATGGACGTGAATTGGGCAACATGGGCATTCAGGAATTTGTGAACAAAAAGCTGGTGCGCATTGCCAATCACCCTGCTCCCAAATAACCGGCCAGAGATTAAATCATGGTCATCAATGTCGCAGTTCTGACGGAGACACGTGCACACGAGCGTCGGGTGGCGCTCGTGCCTTCCACCACAATGGCTCTGTGTGACAACGCACAGAATAGTTCATAGAGTCGTTTCACACTAACTGTACATATCATCATTTATTAAAGGTTCCAACATGATTAAGCAACTCAAAGTATGCGGACAAGTACTCGCAACGTGTTCATTGCTATTTGCAATAACGGCCTGCAATAAGCAGCAAACTACCGATCAGCCAACTGCTGTATCAACCGTCGGTACCGTCATGGATGACTCCCTGATCAGCGCCAAAGTCAGAGAAGCGCTGCTTGCCAGCGACGACGTAAAAAGTCTTGCCATCAAGGTCAAAACGGACAATGCCGTGGTGGAATTGAGCGGCTTTGTCAACAATCAAAATCAAATTGATTTGAGCATGAAAATAGCCAAAGAAATTAGTGGCGTCAAAGAAGTGGCCAATCAACTTTCCATCAAAGACAGCTCAACATCGGCAAATGACAAGATGGGTGATAGCTGGGTTACCAGCGCAGTAAAAACTGCGTTATTAAATGATTCCGTGCTTAAAAGTTTTGATATCGCGGTCGTGACCCGCCACGGCGAAGTGATGTTGAGCGGCTTTGTTGACAATCAGGCGCAGTCATTGCATTCCGTCGATGTTGCGCAAAGTGTTGAAGGCGTTGCTTCGGTGCTCAATCATACGACGGTTAAAGCACATTGATATCCTCCTTAACTTATATCTAATCGTTACCCGTAAATGTTAAAACTTATTGGCAACGATTAGCCACACAAAAATCACATATCAATGATTACCTTGAGCGCCTTGGTATTAGCAGCATGCCCAAAAGTTTCATATGCCCCAAGTACGTCAGCCAGTTTGAAACGGTGTGTGATGAGTAATTTAGGATCCAGTTTTTTGGACTGAACAACGTTGAGCAGCATGGGTGTGCTCACTGTATCGACCAATCGGGTAGTAATAGTCAGATTCCGATCCCACAGATTTTCCAGGTGCAGGTCAACCTTGATCCCGTGCACGCCAATATTGGCGATCGTTCCGCCGGGGGCAATTATTTTTTCGCATAGTTCAAATGTCGCAGGTATGCCCACTGCCTCGATGGCCGCATCTACCCCCTGACCACCCGTCATCTTCATCACGGCTTCTGCCGCATTACCGTCTTTGCTATTCACGGTCTTTGTGGCACCGAATCGTCGGGCAATTTCAAGACGATTATCGTCAAGATCAACCATGATGATTTCAGCAGGAGAATAAAACTGTGCAGTGAGTAAGGCTGCCAAACCGATAGGACCTGCGCCGATAATGGCAATCGTATTACCGGGTTGCACTTTGCCGTTGAGTACGCCGCATTCAAAACCGGTAGGCAGAATATCGCTCAACATCACCAGCGCTTCTTCATCGGCACCGGCGGGTATTGGATACAGACTGGTATCGGCATAGGGAATACGCACGTATTCTGCCTGGGTACCATCTATGCTGTTGCCGAGTATCCAACCGCCAGTGGTGCAGTGCGAAAACATCTGTATGCGACAGAACTTGCATTTGCCGCAAGCGCTGATGCAGGAAATCAATACCCGATCTCCCGGCTTGAATGCAGTAACGGATGCTCCGACCTGTTCAACGATACCCACGCCTTCGTGACCGAGGATACGCCCAGGCTGACAGCTGATGACATCACCTTTAAGTATGTGCAGATCGGTGCCGCAAATCGTGGTCTTGGTAATCTTGACGATGGCATCGGTCGCTGCGGTGATTTCTGGTTTGGGGCAATCGTCGAGAGACATCTTTCCCGGCCCATGATAAACGAGAGCTTTCATTTCTTTAATCCCTGTCAGGTTGAATCTCACGACGGCGCCGATCATTGCAGAGCCTGACGAAAGATGTGTTAGCGCTCAGATCCGCATGACCTGAGAGAGAAAAACCGATGCGTCGAATTCAAAAACACCATCTCTTTTGAGGTTTGCGACAAGATCTTCACTGATTTTGGTGAAGCAATGGTACGCCCGGGCCATCAAAGATCTTATTGATATTGATCAAATTTTCTCGCGAAAAAAAACGATTTAAATCAAACCTGATTCCCACGAGCGGATTTTTAAAGAGCCGACAAGTTCAGCATGCTGCGAACCATCGAAGTGCAATGGCAGAGGTACAAGTAACGATAAAACCTTGATAGAGATCAATGAATCGATATCTAAAAATATCAAGCCAGGCAATTCGGTCATAGTGTTGGCTACCGTACAGAACGGATCAACCACGGAGAACAAAATTAAATTCTCCAAAACAGATTGCGAGATGAAAATGAAAACCGATGATCAACTGAAACAAGACATCAATGCGGAACTAAGATGGGAACCTTCGCTTCATGCAGCCGAGATCGGCGTTGTGGTGAAGGGTGGCGTCGTGACCTTGGTTGGTCATGTAGGAAGCTATGCGGAAAAACTTCATGCTGAACACGCTGCTCAACGTGTCAAGGGCGTCCAGGCTATCGCTGTGGCATTAGACGTAACACTTCTTGCGGAAAACACGCGAGAAGATGCTGACATCGCGCGAACCGCAAAGAACGTGCTGGAATGGCTGTCAGTCATTCCGCAACGATCTGTCAATGTACTGGTTGAAAACGGCTGGATCACATTGTCAGGCGACGTGGATTGGCAATATCAGCGTGTGGCTGCGAAATCGGCTGTCCGCTATCTGATGGGAGTCAAAGGTGTCAGCAATGAGATTTCAATCAGACCACACACCTCACCTGGTGCAATTAAATCAGATATTGAGGCCGCTTTGAAACGCAGTGCGCATACCGATGCCGAACATATTCAGGTTGAACTGCACGGCGCAGATGTGACCTTATCGGGAAAAGTGCACAGTTGGGCCGAGCGCGATATGGTCAGACATTCGGCGTGGAATTCGCCGGGCGTACGAAAAGTTGTCGACAACATGGTCGTGTCTCTCTAGGACTAATGATTTAGGAAACAATTAAATGCACTGAGCAAAGGAGCAATTATCATGGGAAAAATTATTGGAATCGATCTCGGCACCACCAATTCATGTGTGGCAGTCATGGAAAACGGCAGGCCAAAAGTGATCGAAAATTCAGAGGGCGCACGCACTACGCCGTCGATTATCGCCTATCAGGAAGACGGTGAAATACTCATTGGTGCACCCGCCAAACGGCAGGCTGTGACGAATCCGAAAAATACCCTGTTTGCAGTGAAGCGTTTGATCGGTCGAAAATTTGATGAAAAGGAAGTGCAGAAAGACATCACCCTGATGCCATTCTCAATCATGAAAGCAGATAACGGCGATGCCTGGATTTCTGTGCGCAATCAAAAATTGGCGCCGCCACAGATTTCAGCGGAAGTGCTGCGCAAAATGAAGAAAACGGCTGAAGATTATCTTGGTGAAGAAGTCAGTGAGGCAGTGATCACCGTACCGGCGTACTTTAATGATGCACAGCGTCAGGCCACCAAGGATGCGGGCCGTATCGCCGGTCTGGACGTCAAACGCATCATCAACGAACCTACCGCCGCAGCGCTGGCTTTTGGTATCGACAAAAATGAAAATCAAGATCGAAAAATCGCCGTCTATGACTTGGGCGGCGGGACCTTTGATGTGTCGATCATCGATATCGCCGTCGTCGATGGGGAAAAGCAGTTTGAAGTACTGTCCACCAATGGCGATACCTTTCTTGGTGGCGAAGACTTCGATCAGCGCATCATCGATTACATCATTGACGAGTTTAAAAAACTCAATGGCCTGGATCTGAAAAAAGATCCGATTGCCCTGCAACGAATCAAGGCTGCGGCCGAACGTGCGAAGATCGAATTATCGTCAACGCAGCAAACTGAGATCAATGAGCCTTACATTGCCATGGCCAATGGCGCACCGGCACATCTGAATCTGAAGATTACCCGCGCCAAACTGGAATCACTGGTCGAAGAATTGGTCAACGCCACCATCGCACCTTGCCGGATTGCGATTCAGGATGCGAAAGTCAAGGTATCGGATATCGATGACATTATCCTGGTCGGCGGCATGACGCGCATGCCGATGGTTCAGGAAAAGGTGAAAGAATTTTTCGGCAAAGATCCGCGCATGGATGTCAATCCTGATGAAGCAGTGGCGGTTGGTGCGGCGATTCAGGGCGCGGTACTGGCCGGCGACCAGAAGGATTTGTTGCTGCTGGATGTGACGCCACTGTCGCTGGGCATTGAGACCATGGGCGGCGTGATGAGCAAGATGATAGCCAAGAATACGACCATACCGACCAGATTCAGTCAGGTGTTCTCAACGGCTGACGACAATCAGTCGGCAGTGACCATCAAGATATACCAGGGCGAGCGCGAAATAGTAGTGGGCAACAAGGCCTTGGGCGAGTTCAATCTGGAAGGCATCCCGCCCTCTTCGCGCGGTACGCCGCAGATAGAAGTTACGTTCGACATTGATGCGAATGGTATTTTGCATGTTGGCGCAAAAGACAAGGCAACCGGAAAGGAAAATAAAATTACGATCAAGGCCAATTCAGGTTTGACGGAAATGGAAATTCAGAAGATGGTCAAGGATGCCGAGTTAAATTCAGAAAACGATAGGAAACTCAAGGAATTGGCAGAGTCGCGTAACCACGCAGACGGGTTGATACATTCGACTCGCAAGGCGTTAGCTGAAAACGGCCACGTGCTTGATCCAAGTCGGCAACATGAAATTAATCAGGCAATCTCAGCACTGGAAACTGCCATGGACAGCGACGTCAAGACTGAAATCGACGCGAGGTATAAGGAACTGGCAAACGCCGCGCAGAAATTGGGCGAGACGATGAATGCTGATAGCAACAAGCAGCAGGCTGGCGCAACAAACTCCAAAGCCGCTTCAGAAGATGTCGTTGATGCTGATTTTGAAGAAATCAAAGAGCACAAGTAGTCTTCGTCAGTATTTTTTGGGGTGGCGGAGTGGCCGGATGTGGACATTCAACCAGCTGCCAGTTCAAATGAACCCTCGAAAGGAATGTGGAACCAGAACTGCGCCATCAATAGAATGGTGGTGGACTGCCCCAATCCGATGACCATATTCGGAACAGCTTTTCCTACCATGATTTCAGAAGGACGGAACGGCGTAACCAGCAATTGATCAAAGGAAAGCTGCTTGCGGGTAGCCAGCCGGGTAGCGATCATCAGTGCTGTCGCCATCGCCGTTAAGATCGCCAGATTAAACCAGATCACAGATCCGACGTCGCCCGCCAGATAAATCGTCTGCAGCAATGCGACCGCGTATCTGGCGGGCAGCACATATGTGACGACGCGGATAGCCAGCGGCATGGCTGCGCAAGTCATACAGAAAACCGGATAGCATCATCGCAGGCAAAAAGGTTAGCAGCATCGCCAGCTGGCTGGCCAGAAACTGACTTTTGACCAGCGTAGATACCAGCAAGCCTTCCCCAGCGCAACCACCAGATAAATCATCGTATGTGCGGTGCCGCACCAATTCGGGAGTCATCTTACGTCGAAATGGCGGATTCAAAGACGGAAATTCAGGAAGATTTGATGTAAATCAAATCAGACCACCGCCCCAAGCCCCACCATCTAGACGGTGTGACCTATTCGCTAATGTTCTACAGCGCACAGACTGCGCCGGGACCAACCAATAGCATCGAGATGCACACTTAACTTTTTCAGAGGCATACAGATGAATCAGGTAAAAATCGCAGTAATCGTAGGCAGCCTACGCTATGCATCGTTAAATCGGAAATTGGCGCACAACCTGGAAAAAGTCGCCCCGGCGCACTTTATCCTGAATCAATTAATCATCGGTGATCTGCCACTCTATAACCAGGATGACGATGAAGAACCCTGCAAAGAGGTAATCAGGCTTAAATCAGAAATTCACGCAGCGGACGGCTTGATATTTATTACGCCCGAGTACAACCGTTCGATTCCCGGCGTGCTTAAAAATGCGATTGACCATGCGTCACGCCCTTATGGAAAAAGTGTCTGGAGAAAAAAACCTGCCGGCATACTGGGAGTTTCAGTCGGCATGACCGGTACCGCCCTGGCGCAACAACACTTGCGCAATATTCTCGCTTATCTGGATGTCCCGGTACTTGGACAGCCGGAAGTATTTGTGCAAGATAAAAAAGATCTGTTTGATGGAGAGGGAAATCTCGGTGAACTCCACCTGCCCCTGATCCAGAACTGGATGGATTGTTTTGCAGGTTGGGTTAAAACTCAAACTGCCGAATCGACTCAAATTTCATGAGCGAACTACCGCTTTGCCCCAATATCGGAACTATCTTGTCGGTACGCGGCAGCGTGGTGGATATCCACTTCGAAACACGCCTGCCACCGATCAATACCCTGCTACGAGTTGGAGCGAAAATTGCCATTGAAGTCTGGGCGCAGCTCGACGCGCATAGCGTACGCGGCATTGCATTAACCCCGACTCAGGGTCTGGCACGCGGCATGCCGGTAACCGACACCGAAGGTCCGCTGTTGGCGCCGGTGGGCAAGGGAATTCTATCGCGCATGTTCGACGTGTTTGGTCGCGTTATCGATCGCGGTGCGCCATTATCGGATGTTGTGCTGCGCTCGGTACACTGCCTGCCGCCTCCTCTGGCACAGCAGTCTACCGACTCCGAGATTTTTGAAACCGGCATTAAAGTGATCGATGTACTGGTGCCGCTGGAACGGGGCGGTAAAGCCGGCCTGTTCGGCGGTGCCGGTGTCGGAAAGACGGTGCTGCTGACTGAAATGATCCACAACATGGTCGGGCATCACAATGGTGTCAGCATATTTTGTGGAATCGGCGAACGCTGTCGCGAAGGCGAAGAGCTGCACACCGAAATGAACAATGCTGGCGTGTTGCCGAATATGGTGATGGTATTTGGACAAATGAATGAACCTCCCGGCAGTCGCTTTCGGGTCGGCGATGTCGCACTGACTATGGCCGAATATTTTCGGGATGACGAACATCGTGATGTGCTGCTGCTGATCGACAATGTATTTCGCTTTATCCAGGCCGGGTCGGAAGTGTCTGGTTTGATGGGACAAATGCCGTCACGAATGGGTTACCAGCCTACCATGGGCACCGAATTGGCAAGCCTCGAAGAACGCATTGCCAATACCTCAACCGGGGCGATTACGTCGATTCAGGCCGTTTATGTGCCGGCCGACGATTTTACAGATCCGGCCGCCGTACATATTTTTTCGCACCTGTCGGCATCGATTGTGCTGTCGCGTGAACGTGCCAGCGAAGGCTTGTTTCCCGCTATCGATCCGTTGCAATCGAATTCAAAAATGGCGACACCAGGCATCATCGGTGAGCGACATTATCTGTTGGCCCAAAAAATCCGCCAGACGCTCGCGCAATATGCCGAACTCAAAGACATCATCGCCATGCTAGGTTTGGAACAATTGTCGCAAGAGGATCGCAATGTCGTGGCACGTGCCCGGCGTCTGGAACGTTTTCTGACTCAGCCTTTTTTCACTACCGAGCAATTCAGTAACGTTTTGGGCAAGTCAGTCAGCCTGAAAGATGCGCTGGATGGTTGCGAACGAATTTTGAACGATGAATTCAAGGACGTGCCTGAAAGCGCGCTTTATATGATCGGTTCTATTGACGAAGTAAAAAAAGCAGAACCGCAACCCAAAGCAGAACAGGACAACCAACATGCTGCCGCTCATGCGCCTTAAGATTTTGCTCCCGTTTCAGGTTTTTGCCGACAGGCCAGACATCGCGCGCCTTGTAGCGCAGAGCACAAACGGCTCGATCGGATTATTGCCGCAGCGGCTGGATTGCGCCATGGCGCTGGTTCCGGGTGTGCTGAGTTACGTGACCGAATCCGGTGAACATGTTTACCTGGCTATGGATCAAGGCGTACTGGTTAAAACAGGCAGCGAGGTACTGGTGTCGGTGCGCAATGCGATCGGTGGCGCAGATTTGGGCGGCTTGCACGAAGCAGTCAAACGCGAATTCCTAACCCTCGATGGTCAGGAAAAAGACCGGCGCGCGGTGATGGCAAAACTAGAAAGCGGATTGATACGCCGCATGGCGGTGTTCCCTCATGCCAACTGAAGAAAAGCCAGATTCCGAATTCAGCCTGCAGGTGCGCCAGCAAGAGGCACGCAAACTTGTGGTGCAGAAGAGAACCGTGCATGGAATCTGGTTTGGCCTGGGCATGATGGGATTGGTCGGATGGTCGGTTGCCGTGCCAACTCTGGCAGGTGCGGCACTGGGCATATGGATCGATGATCATTACCCGGGCAGTCATTCCTGGACGCTCGCCTTACTGGTTGCCGGTCTGTGTATCGGTTGTGCCAACGCCTGGCATTGGGTCGCCAAAGAAAATGCTGCCATCAGCGAAGATCAAACCGATCAATCGAAAGAAGCAGATGAATGAAATTACTAATCTTTGCGCAGCAGTGGTCGCCGGAATTTTTCTGGGCGCGTTATTTTTCGGTGGATTGTGGTGGACGACCAAAAAAGGTCTCGTTGCCAATCAGCCTGCGCTGTGGTTTCTCGGCAGTTTGATCGGACGAACCAGTTTGGTACTGGCCGGTTTGTATTATGTGAGC
>Ga0207025_1054_pt1 | contig 18417 bp, 15 predicted proteins | sample Alteio_BWMinCont_45_FD_153261 | JGI IMG/M metagenome (GOLD analysis project Ga0207025, IMG submission 153261) | Enriched cells from forest soil in Barre Woods Harvard Forest LTER site, Petersham, Massachusetts, United States -... | ecosystem: Environmental > Terrestrial > Soil > Temperate forest >... | reverse complement strand
GGTCCACGGACTCTTTGGATCCGGATTTGAGGCGAGCCGCAGTTCGTTGCTGTAGGACTTGTCGGTGCTGATCGTCGTCGCGAATACGCCAACAACGGGATCAGTCGTGTCGATATCGACGCGTTTCCAGGCAGGGATATCGGTTAGCGTCGCAAAGCCTAGGTTCCAGTCGAGCTGGGTGTGAAATGACCAGGATTTGAAATCCGAGTAAAAGCCGCCGCTCGAGGCGGGGTCGAAGTACGGGTTGCTCGGCATGAGAAAGGGCAGCCCGATCACGGTGTGGGCGCCTAATGAGTGATCCTGGAAGTAATCGCCGCCCACTAGCAGCGAGACGTCGCTGTTTGGCTTGAACAGCGCCTGCAAGCGGGCGCCCAAAGAATCCTCATCGTTAAAGCCGCTGCTCAGATAACCCTCGTGTGAGGAGTACTGCACCGCGCCACGCACTGCCAACTCGTCGGTGACGGGAACGTTCAGCATGCCAAAGCCGCGCTTCGAGTCGTAGTTACCCAAGTCGAATTCGCTCGCCGCCTGGAATGTGTCTACCGGCTTGTTGGTAATAAGATTGATGCTGCCCCCCGTCGCGTTGCGCCCATAGAGAGTGCCTTGAGGACCGCGCAATATCTCGACTCGATCGATGTCGTAGAACGCACCGTAGGTGCCGTAGTCGCGTGACTGGTACACGCCGTCGATGTTGAATGCGATGGCGGGGTCCAAGGCCGGCGCGTCGTTGTTGGCGCCCACTCCCCGGATGTCAATCTGAGTGTAAATATAGTCTTGACCGAGTTCGATTGCCGGAAAGATTTGGCCCAGCCCGCGCACGTCCGTGATGCCTTGCGCCACGAGCGTGTTGCCGGTCTCTGCGCTGATCGCGGCCGGGATCGTCTGCAGATCCTCAGAGCGCTTCTCCGCGGTGACGACGATTTCAACGAGTGAGTCTGATTCTTCCGCGGCTACTGCAATGATCGGTAAGAAGGCCGAAGCTGCCAGAAAAGCGATGCCCAGCGATGATGAGCTGCAATTCATGATGAATCCCCCCTAAGACGGCCCCTTGCACAGGTGTCGGGCTCGAACCTCGACTGCCGTCCCTGGGGCGCAGCCAGTTTTCTTATGCGGTTCACGCGCTGCGGCTGCTTCCCCAGCCTGGAAGCTCAATGGACACCGACAGCGACGAAATCATTGCGCAATACAACGACCGCGTCAAGAGGCATCAAACACAGGCCCCGCTTGATGGCGGCACGCCGCTGGCGGTGCGATGAGACACGCGGGAGCCATCATCATTATACTTCGCAACGATCCAGGAATTGATAGCATGGCGGTGCGGGCCGCTCGCGGGCCGGCGGATTGTAGGGTGCCGGATGACAGCCGAGCAGCGGGGGCGTAATCGAATGCGTGCGTGGGCAGGGACGGGCAAGACATGAGAGGCGCCGAAAGACAGCCCCATGCCAAGAGTATTCAGCCAGCAGCGCCTCTTGGTCAGGATTCGGGCCGTGTACCGACACCCTTCCGCTTCTACGATAACCGTCAGAAATATCTCGCGTTCGTCAACACCTGCAACGAGAAATCCGCCATCGCACGCCGCGCAGCTCAGGAATTGAGTCATCTACGTCCGTCGCCCCCCGCGCTACGGCTCTTCGATGCCGGCATGGGGGACGCAACGGTGCTTTCGCGACTCATGCGCAGCACGCATCGGACCTATCCGACCGTGCCGCTGTTGGTGGTCGCGAAGGAGATCAGCCTGGAGGATGTGAGGCTTGGTCTTGAGAAGATGCCCGACCGTTTCAACGAGCATCCGGCGACGGTGTTGGTTATCACGAATCTAAATTACGCGGAAGCGCCGCGGCTGATGCCGCGCGACGTACAGTCGGCCGCGTCTTTGATCTGGCAGGAAGTGCGGCTCACCGGCAACTCGGCGCACGAGTACGCCGAGCAGATTGAGGAGCTGGGACCAACTCTCGCGTACGGATGGCAGACGATGCCAAGCGCTAAGTCGGGTAACCCGATCTACGTGCGCCCCTCGGTGCTCGTAATCTATCGTGAGGACCACAAGTTTTTGCTGGACAGTGTGATTCCGAAGCCCGGGCGCACCTTCGAGAGTTACGACTTGATTCTCGCCTCCCAACCATGGCGTGCGCGCATGTCTGCTGAATTCAAGGCGCAGAAGGTTCTCGCGCCACTCGCCAGGAGCCTCTCGCCGGGCGGCCGCATGTTGGCCATTCAGTCATATGGCAAGGATCCGGGGCTGGAAATCATCCGGAAGCTGTGGCCGGGCGAGAATCCCTTCAAGGTCGACCGGCATCAGTTGCTCGCGGCCCTGAAGACCGAGCTCGGTCGCGATGCAAGGGATTTCACTCTCACGGCATCGACAGACGAGAAGGCGTTGTTTCGCTACGACATGCACACGTTACCGTCTGAGATTAGCGATCGAATCGGCACCTCGACGCTGTTCGCAGCGTGGAATGCGGCAATTTACGTCAATCAGATCGAGGACGAGCGGCTCGATTCTGTCGTGCAAACCGGTGCATATCTCGACGCGACCCAAGCCGTGCTGCAGAAACATTCAGGACTCTGGTTTAACGACGAAACGTTCGTCGCGAGCCGGCGCAAACCCTGAGTCTCGTCGGGAGCTACCGTGAGAATTTCAGCTGCGGTATCGCGTGAAGGTCAGCCTCATCCACAGTTCGAGGTACTGGATCTGGAGGAGCCACGTGTCGATGAGGTGAGGGTGAGCATCGCAGCGACCGGAATCTGTCACTCCGACCTCTACTGCCATTCCGCGCGCGGGGTGCCAGTTCCCAGGCCGATCGTACTTGGGCATGAAGGCGCCGGGTCGGTTGAGGCGATGGGAGTTGACGTCCGCGGACTTGCCGTGGGCGATCACGTCGTCTTGAGTGGCGGATCCTGTGGAGTGTGTCCGAGCAGCCGTGCTGCGCGTCCAAACTACTGCCGCGAGGTCATGAAGCTGAGCTTTGGCGGCAGGCGAATTGACGGCTCTTCACCGCTCAGTCAGAACGGTGAACGTATCGCCGGCGCGTTCTTCGTCCAGTCGTGGGCAGCGTGTAGCGCCGGCAAAGTGCTCAAACCCGTGCTGAGAATGAAGTTAAACGGCCCAAACACCCTTGATTGGGAGCATACAACATGAGCGATCAAGACTGGCACGCCAAAATTTCTCAACCGAAGCACGTCGTTAAAGGCGAACGCGATCGTCGCGTCAAAGTGCGCGACGGCGTCGAGCTCGCCGTCGATATCTTTCGGCCCGAGGGCAACGGCCGCTTTCCGGCTTTGCTCGCCTACTCCCCCTATGGCAAAGACGTGCAGCGCGTCATGGAAACGCAACGTCCGCACAGCTCGCGCCTCGGCAATGGCGGACAGGAAGCCGGTGACACAGGCTTTTTCGTCAGCCGCGGTTATTGCCACGTCATTGCCGATGTGCGCGGCTCAGGCGATTCTGGGGGAACGTACAATTTCCAGGGCATAATCGAACAACGAGATGGCTATGATTTGATCGAGTGGATCGCCGCTCAGCCGTGGTGCGACGGCAACGTAGGTATGCTCGGGATGTCCTACTTCGCGGTAGTGCAGAATCTGGTCGCAGCGCAAAGGCCACCGTCGCTAAAGGCGATTGCACCCTACGAGGCCTATACCGACCGTTATCGCCATTCTGTCTACCATGGGGGAATTTTCGACGAGGGATTCTTTCATCAATGGTTCGAGCATCTGAGTGTTCGCCCGCAAAAACCGCTGATCTACGATTATCTGCCGCAGGACGAAGTGAATCGTCGTCGTGAAGCGCTCTTCAAGACGCCAGAAATCATCGACAGCCCCTATCTACATATCCAACTGAAGTATGAGACCAAAAATCCCCTTACCTTCGACTTCCTGATCGAGCCGCACGATGGACCGTACTACTGGGAGCGCTCGTCAAATACCATGCTCGACAAGATAGAAATCCCCGCGTTATTTATGGCTCGCTGGAGCGGCTGGCCCATTCACCTCGCGGGCGCATTCGAGGCGTGGGCGGGCGTCAAGGGTCCGAAGAAAATGATCGTCATGGAGACTGAATGGATCACCGGTCCGCAACGTCCCTGGCGCGATCATCAGGACATCATTCTGCGCTGGTACGATCACTGGCTGAAGGGAAACGATACGGGAATGATGGATGAGCCCCCAATCACTCTGTTGATAAAAGGGCAAAACCAGTATCGCCACGAGCACGAATGGCCGTTGGCGCGCACGCGCTGGTGCAAGTTTTATTTGGGTGCGGACCAAACTCTCAGCAAAACCAAGCCACCGGAGGCTACCACCGTGGCGTTCCGCAACGATCCTTACATTCTGCCCAACAAGCCGGCACAAGGGCTAGATTTCGCTACCTCAGAGCTGCAAGAAGATTTCGAAGTTACCGGGCCACTGGCGCTCTACCTTTCTGCAACCCTGGACAGGCCGGAGGCCACGTGGATCGTCATTATCCGCAACCGCTCCCCGGACGGCTTGCAGCCGGTGGTCACCAAGGGCTGGCTGCGCGCTTCACACCGCGCGATCGATAGCGCCAAATCGACCCCCGCTAAACCCTACCATCCCCATCGAGAGTCAATTCCCGTGCCGGTCGGCAAGGTGCAGCTGTACGCGATCGATCTGCGCGAGACATCCATGGTGTTCAAGAAGGGCCACCGGTTGGTGCTCGAGATCCGCGGACAGGACACGCAGATCGAGGAGCCGGTCTGGTACCACCAGTGCAACCCAATCCCGACCGAACATGAGCTGCAGATCGGCGGGCAACACGCGTCCTATCTGCTGCTGCCGGTGATCGATACCTGACACTAGAGTGCGTCTGGGCGCAATTCGACGCCAAGACCATTTGATGAGCGAGCGCAGGATTTTCGCTGTACCCTCATACAAGGCAAAATTGTGAACAGGCGTCGAAGGGTAACCAGGATTTTGGCCTAAGCCGCGCCGAAGGATGACCAGGACCTCACCGTCATTTCTCGATGAGGATCTGGAGGTTGCTGCACGCTCCCATGGTCAATATTGGACGACGGACACTGGTCAACCCTCGATGCCGGTTTACAACTTAGGACCCATCTTGGCGGCGGCCACGGCGGCAATTATTAGCGTCATCGCCCCGATCAAGATCTATTGCGCCCTATTTGGCGAAGACCACCAACACGTGCACTTTCATCTGTTCCCTCGAACGACAAGCACAACGGCAGAATTCCTTGAAGTGTTTCCGGAGCAGCGAAATCAAATTCATGGCCCCGTTTTGCTGGATTGGGCGCGATCGAGGTACCGTGCCTCAAATGAAGATGTTTGGAGATTGGCATCGGGCACTATCAACGCGTTGCAAAGTGAGTTTGCCACGGTCCCCAAGACATTTTCTAAGCCATGAGGATTGCAATGAAGCCTTTGATCTTAGCTCTCTGTGTTGTCGTCGCGATCGCCGGTGAAAGCGCGCATGCAGATACATGGCAGCCATCACCCGGGCACTCTCAGGTGCGTATATGGCCCGGCGCGGTACCCGATGCGATACCCAACCCGAAACCGGAGTCTGTCGGTCCTCCCGAAGGACGCGACTGGTGGCCCAGGGCTAACGATGTCAGCCGGCCGACCATGACCGTGTACGCGGCCACGGGCCGCAACACCGGTGTGGCAGTGGTGGTGTTCCCCGGCGGAGGCTACCAGTTTCTAGCGATGGATTTGGAGGGCACGGAAATCTGCGACTGGCTGACCTCGCGCGGCATCACCTGCATTTTGCTCAAGTACCGCGTGCCGGGCTCGGGTCCGTGGTGGGATGAGGAGAACAAACGGCGCGTATACCCAAAGGTGCAGACCGCGCTGCAGGATGCGCAGCGCACGTTGGGACTGGTGCGGCAGCACGCGGCGCAGTGGCACGTCGATCCCCATAAAGTAGGGGTGATCGGGTTTTCTGCCGGCGGCCACTTAGTGGCTGCGGTCAGTACACACTTCGTAAAGCGGACGTATCCGCCGGTGGACGCCGCCGACAAGCTCAGCTGCCGCCCCGACTTCGCCATTGCCCTCTACCCCGGCCACCTTTGGGCGCACGAAGACGAGGACCGCGCCACGCGCGACCAGACGGCTTTGAGCCTCCGTCCGGACATCACCGTGCACGTCGACTCGCCCCCCACCTTCCTACTCCAAGCCGAGGACGACCCCGTCGATACGGTGGAGGAGTCTCTGGCCTACTATGTCGCGCTACAGAAAGCCGGCGTCCCCACAGAAATGCACCTGTACGCGCAGGGCGGCCACGCCTTCGGCCTGCGGCCGAGCAAGTTGGCCGTCGCGAGGTGGCCGCAGTTGGTGGAAACATGGTTGGGAACGATCGGGATGATTTCGAAGTAACGGCGCGCGAAAAGCGTTGGGGCGCCTTCGGTCCGCGTTGTAAGTGGCGTCGAGCGACGTAGAATCGTCTTATTCGTCAGGCTGTCGGGCGAGTGTCAGGTCTTTGGCGTGTACGAATCCCGCATTCCAATCCATCATCGGGCCACTCAACCAAGGCGCACCCATGATCGTTCGTAAATTGAGACTGCAGCGGGGCTGGACCCAGGAGCACCTGGCGCAGCTGACCGGCTTAAGCGTTCGAAGCATTCAACGCCTGGAACGTGGCCAACCTGGCAGTCTCGAATCCATGAACTCATTGGCGGCGGTCTTCGAGGTTGATCGTTCACTGTTCAAACCTGGAGAGAATCCCATGCCGAATGCATCCCCAATCACCGCTGATGAGGAAAGCGCGATTCAATACGTAAAGGGCATCAAGGAGTTTTACACCCACGTCTTCATGTATCTCTTTTTCGTTGCCATTTTTGGGTTCTTTTTCGGATTCAAGCACCCCTTAATTCTCTGGGGCTCGATTGGCTGGGGCATAGGACTAGTCGTGCACGGTCTCAATGTGTTCGAAGTCATCAATTTTCTGGGACCCAACTGGGAGAGGAAGCAGATCGAAAAGCGACTGGGTCGGCCGCTCTAAGGAGTCTCGACATGGCTCCTATCGTCGCTATGTCGGAGGACGGCGAGTCAGAGGCTGTGACTCCGACTCGCCTCCGTTAGGCATTGCGCTAGTGACTGGCGGTTGCCTTAGCTTTCCCAGCAGCCGGTCGGGCCGCCATTTCGTCAACGACCGTCTGAGGATGCCGCAGCGTCACCAATGCGCCGCCATTGGCGCCGGTGCAATTCGCCAACAACGTGCGGTAGTAGTTCGCCGCAACATTGCGCTCACCGAGTCTTTCCGCGGCTCGGCCAGCACCAAGAAGCCCGTTATATCGATTGGGATCGCTGGCGAGCGAGGCCTGATACTCCCTGAGCGCTTCCCCAGCGTTGCCATCGATCAGCAGCATCTCGGCCAACATTTCGCGCACCGGAAGGTCTACCTCGCCTTTCCCAAGCTTGTCCTGGCGATCTGCGATGGGCCGCAATAGCCTGAGAGCACCCTTAAGATCTCCGTTAGCGAAGTCCGTCCAAGCGTGAATCTCATCCAGAAAACTCGCTTCCGGGGTGCCCGATCGGGGTAGCGGTCGCCCCTTCATCTGCTGTTTCATGAAGACCTCGCTCGCTTGCAGCGTGGCATTCGCCAACGCGCGATCTTTGAGGTACCCCGCTGCAATGGCGTGAGTAAGCAGTATCAGACCTCGGCCCCAGCCGTCATCGCCCGGGATCGGCTCCGCATGAGCAGCCGCCTGCCAATCGCGGGTCTCGATCGCGAACATGGTCGGGAATCGCGCTTGAACGATCGCGTAGTAACCACCATACCTTGAATCGACTTCCGATTGCGGTGCGGTTTTCGCCTCCGCGATGATGGCGCGTGCCTCGTCGTTGTGCCCGATTTGTAGGTAGGCATATTCAAGAAATTCCATGGCGTGCAGACGATTTTCGGCACCGGCGTGGGCGTTCTCGGCAGCCATCTTCGACGCTAGGTTCGAATCGATGTCTTCTTGCCAAAGCCCAAGCCGGGTAAAGATATGAGACGGCATGTGCAGCGCGTGTGGAGCAGCCGGCGCGATCTTCGCGTAGCGGCGGGCGGCTTCAAGCCCTTCTTGTGCAAGCCCCGGAGTGTCACAAGCGTGGATGAGATAGTGAGCGATTCCCGGATGCTCAGGGTATTGCAGTAGGAGCGGCTGCAGGAGATCCACGGCTTGCTTCAATTCGGTCAGGTTCAGGTCCCCTGGCTGTTGCGCCAGGATGAGCGCGAGCCCTTCGAAAACTTTGGCCTCAAGATCATGCGGGTACATCTTCGCGATTTGGGACAGCTTGTCAGCGTAGCTTTTGAAGTACTTCCAAGAGTCGTCGGCCTGGAAGTCCGTATACAGTTCGCGAAGCGCCGCGATGTACGCAGCTTCTCGAGCGTCTGTCTCAGACGCCGCCTCGGCCTTGGTGAGGGCCTCACGACCCAGCTCGATATCCGCAGCTGCCGGCCAGCTTAAGCCCAAATGAAAATGCGACATTGCCACGCCCCAATAAGCCATCGCACAATTAGGATCAGTGGCGGCTACCTTCTCAAATTCTCGCTGAGCTTCGCTGTGCCAGAAGGAATGAAGCAGAGCGACCGCGCGATTGAATTCCGCTTGCAGCTCCGCCTTGCAAGAGATTTCGAAAGAAACGGCACCGAGTTTCGCGGCCGGCGGCATCGGATCGGAATGCTCATGCTCTTGAGCGGTCACCGATGAAACAGCAAGGAGGGAGCCGAGAAGTGCGGTTGTCAGCACCGAGGTATTGAGACGTGCAACCGAATGGCCCATATGGTTTGATAATCATTACGCTGCTTGAGGGCAGCAAGCAATCCGCGCGCGAACCTCCGGCGAGGCGAGACACGTCGCGACTGCCTCGTATCCTGGGGCTCCAGGATACGGGGCGACGCAAGTGGGCGGGCTGTGATTCGCGGGGCAAAGGATGATTGACTCATCCGGACCGATTGCGGACAAATCCAAAATGGATGTGGAGCGCGTCATCAGGAATAGAGGTCGCGCGCCAGCTCCAGCGCGTTGGCGAAGGTGGCTGATCAGCGCTTCTTGTGTAGCTTGGTCAAGTTCCTGCTCCACCATATCGACGACCAACGCGGCGGGCCCTTCTGTTTCCAATCCGACGAGCAGAGCGGTCAGGGCTTCTGATCGCGTTGCACCCTCATCAACGAGCCACGTCAATGTCTGATCGACCCGCGACTTGAGAGCCGCATCCGCCTCCAGTCGAGTGGCAATTGCTGTCCCGTCTTTTACCCGCTCCAAGCCCAAGAATGCAGCGTTAGGCAGTGTTTCGGCCAAACGTATCGCCAGCCGTGTCTTGCCGCTTCCCAAGGGGCCGATGATGTAATTGAGCGGCCGGATTTCGCGAAGTTCGAACCGTTCGCCGCCCCAAGGCCAAGGGAGATCGAACGCTGTGCCGAATCCGGTGGAAGCGTTCCGCAGACGAGCCAACTCTCCATTGGCCGGCACTTGACCGCGAGCAAGATCCGCCCGCATCCCACGGATTTTGTCTATCGAACCTACGAACTCGCGAATTTTACGTTCAAGACTCGCCTCGTGTGCAGCGAGAGCAGACTCAAGACTTTGCGGGTCGCCTTCCAACACTCGCGCCACCTGCGCGACGCTGAGACCAAGCGCGCGTAGCGCGACAATCTCCGAAGCTCGAAGCATCTCGTCAGGACCATAGGCCCGATATCCGGCTGCCGTTCGCCCTGGGGTTACCAGGCCTCGCTGCTCATAAAGTCGCAGCGCTTTGGTCGTGACGCCGAGTCGCTCGGCTGCTGCCGAGGCGCTCAAAAACGTGACGGCATTAGTCATGAGTAACATCCTCGTTCCTAGACGCCACCATCATGAAGGTGACCCCAAGGGCCATGTCAAGCGGAGGTTCATCTTCACCCACCTGATTCCGGATCAGCACGAAGATTGCAGTGGCTACCGCGCCCGGCGAGACCGGCAACGCCTATCTCGACAATATATTTAATCAGGAATGATGGTTGGCATGATGCGAGCCGGAGACTCACACAGCCACCCGCCGCCAGCCTGAAAGGTTCTCCTAGAGTTTCTGCGAATTAAGCACGTCTGTATTCGATATCGCGGATCAATGCAAGCGAACCACGCTGCGCTCAAAGTACATGACCGTAATTCCCCCACACCGCTCGCACACCGCACAAGTTCTCTCGAACATCGGAGTAATCACTTCAAATGGCAAGAGAACTTCACGCGCGAGCTTTTGATACGTTCCACAGACAGGGCACTCGATCGACACGCGTATTTGAGCCAACGAACTCGTCATAAGCCCGAATCTATAGTCTGAGGCGGCTTCAACGCTAAGCGCATTTGTGCGCCTTCTGTTCAGAAATGCCACACCTCGCCAACGCGCCCAACGGTGATCGCTCAAGATCTGGAGCCGAATAGTTGATGCGAGACAGGAGGAGGGCGGGATTACCTGACTGGTCCAAAGCGTATCAACACCGTGCTCGTTATCAAGCAAAACCTGCCGGCTTTCGCGGCATAAACGGTGCCCTCCCACGATGACGCGGGTCCCTCCCATTTATTCCACGACCGCCAGCTTTTGCTTGACAACTGCGCGCGGCGTGATGGTCGGGCCGCGGGCAATCCCGCCCAAGATCAATTCGAGGAATCCCATCATGACTAGCATGTCCGATATCTCCTTTGCCTCCCACAGCACCGCATTGGCCCGAGAGTTGTCGCTCGAGGGCGTTCGGCGCAAGGCTCCTGCGGTATTCGCAGCATCAGCCCACGAGCGTATGAGTCCGAGGTATACGTTTATTCCGACCGAGCGGGTTTTGACTGGCCTGATCAATGTGGGCTTCGTGCCAGTCGATGCACGCCAGACTCACACCCGATCAACGAGTCTTTTGCACGCACGACATGTCGTGAGGCTTCGCCGGCGAGTTGAGACCGTCCAGCTCAATGATTCCGTGTTGGAGATCCTTTTCCTAAATAGCCATGACGGAACAAGCGCCTATCAACTGCGCGTCGGCATCTTTCGGGTCGTCTGTACGAATGGCCTAATCGTCTCGCGCACCGCTTTTCCGACACAGTGCGTGCGTCATAGAGGCAATATCGTCGACGAGGTGGTAATCGGTGCACTGCAAATGACCGAAAGATTCGAAACCTTGGCTGGGCAGATTGAACAAATGGAGCAACGGCGACTGCCGAAGGATGAGCAGCTTCAATTTGCGGAGCGGGCACTGAAGCTGAGATTCCCGAAGGAAGTCGGGAGCGGGCTAGAACCTGCACAAGTTCTTACGTGTCGGCGAGTGGAGGATGTGGGGGATGATCTCTGGAGGGTTACAAATCGAATCCAAGAAAATCTCCTCCGCGGGGGCGTAATGCGCCGAACGGCCACCGGGCGGCTCATGCGGACCCGTTCGATCACTGCCATTGCGCAGGATGTCCGAATCAACAGCGGTCTCTGGGATATGGCCATGGAGGTGCTTGCTGCCTGAAGGCATTCCATCTAGGGGAGAGGAGCGTCTCAACAGGGACGTTCCTCCCCCTTTTTTTTGGCGCACTGGCAGAGGGAGTGGTACGTGCGACACTGGCTTTAAGTAGCCCTCTTGAGTGCCCGCCACACATTCGCACTCGATCTGCTTGTGACCCTAACAAAGGCGACGGCGGCAAGGCGGATACGTCTACAGTAGGGTCATTACCATGCGCGGCGCGGCCCAGACGGTCCCAGATCGAATAGGTTGATGAGCCAATTCAACTGGTCATGTTCTGGAGGGAACTTCCGAACGACGACGTCACCCTCACCCGTCATCTCAATGGTCCGGCGCCCGCCCGTGCGCATGATTTCAGCATAGGCATTGATCGTGCTAACAGGCCATTCATCGTGAATGGCCGGTCCGGTCGATGCGGCCGCCCACGCAACCTGATCGGCAGTCGGGATGGTCTGTGCCCATATAGTCAGGTTGCCCTTTCGTTCGCCAACGGCGTAGAGGCTCCACAAGGCTTCTGGGCGTCGATAGAAAACATCCAGGACGGCGGCAAGAATGCGCTCGTCATTGTCCTCGTCCCATCGGATCGCAAACCGCCGTTCGTGAAGCGCAGGGGTAGAACCTTGCTCGATATTTATTGGCAAGGAATAGATGGTCCACGGCAATACGGGTCGCAGGTCGTGAACAAGCCGCAATGGGTACATGAGAGTTTTCCTCGGCCTTTTCGGGGCCAACGATTAACCGGTTTTCGGCCGGACTGCACTGGGATCAGCTACAGCGCGGATACTTCACCACGTTGGCCAGGAAATTTCAATCCTATGCAGATATGGAGTCCGGGAATTAAGGTGCCAGTCCAGCAATACGGAACCGGCCCGGGAATTAAGGAGCGCCGAAATTCGTTCCGTTTGAGCCTTGTTTGAGTTTCACTGAAAAAACCGCGAAATGCAGGATAGCTGGCCGGCGCCTGTTGGGCCACACTGTGGCCCACGATGGTGACGGAATTTATCAAGACACGTGTTTCGCCAGACACCAAGGCGCGGGTAAACGAAGCGGCTCAGCAGCAGTTACTGACGGAATCGGTATGGTTGCGACGCGCGTTGGATGCGGCTCTGCGTAGCACGCCCGTTTCCGAAGACGCACTTATCCATCGCGCAGGCATCCGGCCGTCGCCCGAGGGACATAGTGTCGGGCCCCGCTCTGCACGAACACGGATTTGCATCCGCATTCGACATGATGACGGGCTGATACTTCGAGAGAGGGCAGAGGCGCGCGGAATGCCGGCGGCGACTTATATTGCCGTTCTAGTGCGGACGCATCTTCGGGCGCTGGCGCCGCTTCCTGCCGAGGAGGTGGCGGCGCTTAAGCGCTCAGTGGCTGAATTGAGTGCGATCGGTCGGAATCTGAATCAGATTGCACGCGTCGCACACCAGACCGGCCGCATAACAGGGCCCAATAGAGACGATCTGCGGTCGATGCTGAAGGTCTGTGAAGCCATGAGGGGGCACGTTAAGGAACTGGTGCGAGTCAATAATGCTACGTGGGAGAGCGGCTATGCCTAGGCGGTTGGTTAGCGTTCGTAGCGGGCCTGCACTGTTCGAGATTGTGAGCTACGGGCGTGGCGGACCGGGGCGGTCATCCGGACTGTCGCTGGGGCAGATCGAACTGATTTCCCGAACCGTTTCTCGAACGCCGGAAGTCGTCGTCAAGGTCTTGCCCAAGGACAGTAACAACGCGGGGTCGATCCAAAAACACATCGACTACATCGGCCGCCGGGGAGAATTAGATCTCGAAACAGATGATGGGTTGGAGTTGCAAGGTAGGCACATCGGCAACGATCTTCTCTACGACTGGAATCTCGATCTGGAAACGCATCGACGGGAATCGGAGTTTGCCAAGACGCGAGGGAGGGCAGCGCCGAAACTGGTTCATAAACTCATGTTCTCGATGCCACCCGGAACACCTCCGCAGGCTGTGCGTGCGGCCGTAAGGAACTTCGCCCGAGAGGAATTCGCGCTGAAGCATCGTTACGCCATGGTGCTTCATACCGACGAACCCCACCCGCACGTCCATATGGTCGTAAAGGCGGTGAGCGAGCAGGGGGTGCGGCTCAATATTCGCAAGGAGACGCTGCGCGAATGGCGACGGGAATTCGCTCGACACCTTCGTGCACGAGGCATCGCCGCAAACGCGACGGATCGGTTCGTGAGGGGTGAGACCAAGCCGCACAAGCTGGACGGCATCTATCGACCGATGCGAGACCCCAAGCGCTATTCCACTCACATGCAAAGTCGGGTGGAATCGATCGCGGCCGAACTGCTGCGGGGAAATCTTCGAGTCGAGGCTGGCAAGTCGAAGTTGGTTCAGACACGAAAGGAAGTCGAGCGTGGATGGCGGGCTGTGAGCGAAATCCTGTTCAGAGAAGGGCAGCCGGAACTAGCCTCGCAAGTCGAGCGATTCGTCAATCAAATGTCCCCACCACGAACCGAAAATGAGCAACTCGCGGTTGCTTTGCTCGATCGCACCCGCGAGCCACGTGCCAAGGAGTTTCCCTCCCCTAGCCGGTAGTAGGGTGCTGCTTGTTAGCGGCTGAACCAAATCGAGATAGCGCCCGATGCCTTCCCGTCATAACCTGTTGTTCCGTAAGTCACATGTAGCGCTATGACTGATTTCGCTCGAATCTTTTGATTTGGTCTCGGTCATCCCGGCGGGCCTAAGAGGGATGGCGAGAATGGCGAAGGCCGAGGGAGAAAGCTTTCATGACCAGAGCCGGCGGCCTTCCATCGAACCGATTGCCGGGTGAACAGCGCCACCTTTTGACATACTTCAACTCATAAGGGGAACTATGGCCAGCGCGGATCAAATTAAAGCCTTGTTGCGGTCCTTTGTCGATCGCGATGATGCCCAGTTCCTGTCCATCGCGATGCAGGTCGCTGCGTATGAGGCGAAGCGAGGACATGGCAAGCTTGCCGAAGAGATCAAGGAGATGATCGATGCCGCGAAGAATCAGCGAGCAGGCCGCGAACTTCTCGGGCACGACCCTACCCCGATCAGCAAACCGCGGGGCGAACTTGCCAATCTCGTGGCGGCGTCCTATCCGCGCGACACGCTCGTCCGAATGGTGACCAGTGAATCCGTCCGAGAGCGCTTGCTGCGCATCATACGAGAGCAGCGCCACTTTCAGCGGCTGCGTGAACATGGCCTCGCGCCGAGGCGGCGCCTATTGCTAACCGGGCCTCCGGGAACGGGGAAGACTCTCACCGCCTCAGTTCTCGCTGGGGAACTCGGGCTGCCGTTGTTTCTGGTGAGGCTCGAGGTGCTCATTTCAAAGTTCTTAGGCGAGACCGCGGCCAAGCTTCGGTTGATATTCGACGCCGTTCGCGACACGCGAGGCGTCTACCTTTTCGACGAATTTGACGCGATAGCGTCCCAACGCGGAATGTCGAACGAGGTCGGTGAAATCCGTCGAGTACTCAATAGCTTTCTTCAGTTTATTGAACACAATGACTCACACAGCCTCATAGTCGCTGCCACCAACCACCCCGAGCTTCTTGACCACGCGGTGTATCGTCGCTTTGATGACGTCATCGAATACGACCTGCCGACGCCAAGCCAAGTGGCGGATACGCTCAAGGGTCGAGTCCGTGACTTTGCGGGGCCCGATGTGGACTGGCTTGCCTTGGGCGCCGCCGCCAGCGGATTGAGCTACGCGGAAATCACTCGCGCGGCGGACGAGGCAATGAAGGACGCCATCATTGGGGACCGAACTGCCGTGTCTCAGGCGGAACTTCAGCTGGCACTAGCGGAGCGTCTCGCCATGCGACCGGCCGGCGTTGCGCGACCGGTCCAGCCGTAGAGCGGGAATCGCGCATCCCGTGGCAGACCGCAAACACCTCGAAGTCAGTGCTTTTCGGGATACGGAACGCTTTCGGCCTCGCCAGACCCCGCGCGAGGTTCCAAAGATCAAGCAGCAGCAACGAAAGAAACATGGGGACGCCATTCTCACTCAAATTCGTCGTCTGTCTCCAATCGCTGCCGACTTGGTCGCGGCACGCCGCGAATTCGCCGCCGATTTACCGGACGGCATCTACCTCACGATCGAAAGTGAGCCGGGCTTCGATCTCAAGGTTGAAAGTCTAGATCGAGCATCCGACGGGATCGAATTGTTGTCTGTTCGTGCGGAGGGGACTCGCACCTTGGCCACGGTTTTCGTGCCCGAAGGGGGCCTGGCCAAACTGGAAAGGCTTGTCGAGGCGTATTTGACCAAGGACAACGTCAACAAAAATACGGGTCGGATGGCTCCCCGAAACAATGAGCTGATCGCCAATATTCGAAGCATTCGGCAGGCAGCATTGAAATGGCTTTGGACGGACGATCCTGCGCTTCTGCCGACCAGAGAAGACGAGGTCATTTGGTGGGAAGTGTGGCTTCGGGCTGGTGATGACCGGGAGGCCCTGCGCAATCTCTTTCGCGAACACGCTGCGGCAATAGGTCTTAAGATTTCGAAGACAGAAATCCATTTTCCCGACCGAACCATTGTTGCGGTTCGCGGCAATCGCGAGCAGCTTTTGAAGTCGGTGATCCTACTAAACTGCATTGCAGAACTACGCCGATTGAGGGAGACCGCTGACCTCTTGGTGGGCTTGCCCGCCTCTGAGCAGTGGAAGCTGTCTGCCGAACTGCTGCAACGCGTACAACCTCCGCCGGCGGGGGCGCCCGTCGTTTGTGTTATCGACAGCGGCATGAGTGCACATCCATTGCTATCGCCAGCCCTCGATGCCGCCGACTGTCATACGATCAATCCTGCGTGGAGAGCGGACGATACGTTGGGGCATGGAACGCAGATGGGCGGGCTCGCCCTGTACGGCGACCTGTGCGCCGTGTTTGCGGCCAACGGCCCTGTCCCGCTGACGCATCGCCTCGAGTCCGTGAAAATTCTCCGCAGCAATGGCGACAACGCGGGGGAACTGTATGGCGCGTTGACGCGGGAGGCCATGTCACGTCCGGTTGTCTCGAAACCCCTTGTGAACCGGATGTTTTGCCTAGCACTCGGATCGAAAGAGGATCGCCAACGCGGCCGCCCGTCCGCCTGGTCGGCGGCCGTTGATCGTCTGACTTCCGGCGCTGAGGATGCGGACCGACGCCTGGTGGTCCTAGCTGCGGGGAACGTCGAGGAGAGCGATCAGCACGATTACCCAGCCGTGAACAGCGCCGAGAGCATCCACGATCCGGCCCAAGCATGGAACGCGCTGACCGTGGGCGCCATTACTTACAAGGATTCAATAGACCACCGAGAATATCCGGGCTACAAACCAATTGCAGCTATCGGCGGCCTGAGTCCCTATAGTTGCTCGTCTGCGATATGGGATAAAGCGTGGCCAATTAAGCCGGACGTCGTGTTTGAAGGTGGCAACCGGGCTTCGCGGCCTGACCGAGATACCGACTCCCTCCGATCGCTGGAATTGCTGACGGTCGACCATCGTCCGGCGGTTCGAGCATTCGACTCCATGTGGGGTACCAGCGCGGCCGCCGCTCTTGCCTCACGAATGGCCGCGACAATCCAAGCCAACTATCCCGAATACTGGCCTGAAACCATTCGTGGCTTAATGGTTCACTCGGCAAAGTGGACCGACCCCATGATGAAGATGTTTGCTCCGAAGCCGGATCGCAAACGCGACATTGAGAATCTTCTTCGCCACTGCGGTCTTGGGGTTCCATCACAGCATCGCGCGCTATGGAGTGCAGCCAACGCCCTGACCTTGATTGCCCAGCAAGAACTTCAACCGTTCGAGGCGGTGCGTGCGACGAGCGGCAGGGTGGAGCGCGTTCGCTCCCGCGATGTGCATCTTTACTCCTTACCATGGCCCATCGAGGAACTCGAAGGATTGGACGGCGAAGACGTAGAAATGCGAGTCACGCTATCGTACTTCATTGAGCCCAATCCATCGGAGCGCGGTCGAATGCGCCGCTACCGATATGAGTCCCACGGCTTGCGCTTCGCGGTAAAAAAATCGCTCGAGAGCGACGCGGCATTTCGTATGCGAATTGCCGACTTCGCACGGGCAGAAGAAGAGGGACAAGTCGTAGACGGGCAGGATGACGGTTGGATAGTGGGTCCGCAACTCCGACACCGCGGGTCATTACACGCAGATATATGGAGCGGGTCGGCGACAGACCTGGCTGCCCGCGGAGCGATTGCGATCTATCCAACTCTCGGTTGGTGGCGCGAGCAACTGCGCCACGAGAAGTATGAGGGGACGGTACGGTATTCTCTTATTGTTTCGATAGAGACGAGCGCAAGCGACGTGGACCTCTACGCTCCAGTTGCAACGGCGATTAAGATAAAGTTGGCGGTACCGGTATGACGAGTAAATTGGACCCACTGTCAGCTCCATCGCCAGCTAGATCGCCGTCGCATCTGCCCGTCGGGCAAAACCGAGATCGATTTCAGGATGAAGCTGTCGAGCTGTCGTGGACGGCCAATGCCTATCTTGATTGTGCATTGCGCATTTGCCGGTCTCTCATTGAGGAGGGCCATGAAAAGAGCATCCATCACAACCGTGTTCCGCTGCACCTCGCATTTCTTGGGCTTGAGCTGTACTTCAAAGCAGGCATCTCTGCGGCCCGGCAGGAATATCCGAAGCACCATGATCTCACTAAGCTCCAGCGATTGTATTCGGAGCGCTGGCCGGGCATTCCACTGTCTCTGCCCAAGTTCTTTGATGACCTTATTCCAAGCATGACGCCCGACTTCTTCGATGATGTGTCGACGCCCGATCTTCAATGGCATTTTGCGAGATTGAGGTATCCGGTCGATCGGGGCGGCCACCCGTTTCCGCGCCTGCCAATGGAAGATATTGAGAAACTCAGCGAAGAGCTGGAATTGATATCACGACACGCTTCTCGACTGCAATTGAAGATTTGGGAGACGTACGGCTGATCTTGGCTCGGTGACGAAAGCGGGTAGATGGAAATCGATGGAGATGCCGATGCGG
>Ga0207025_1048_pt2 | contig 19005 bp, 13 predicted proteins | sample Alteio_BWMinCont_45_FD_153261 | JGI IMG/M metagenome (GOLD analysis project Ga0207025, IMG submission 153261) | Enriched cells from forest soil in Barre Woods Harvard Forest LTER site, Petersham, Massachusetts, United States -... | ecosystem: Environmental > Terrestrial > Soil > Temperate forest >... | reverse complement strand
TCTTGTCGAAGTCCTGCCCGCCGGAGTGATTCGGAGCTTGCCCAACGCCAACATGGCCGATGCCTTGGGCCGCTTACCCAGCGTGACCCTCGAGCGCGACGAGGGCGAGGGAAAATATGTGCAGATTCGGGGAACCGAGCCACGGCTTACGAACACGACAGTGGACGGAGTAAATCTTCCTTCACAGGAACCGGGTGTCCGGCAAACAAAATTTGACGGGATTCCGGCGGATATCGTGGAGGAGGTCCAAGTCAACAAGACGCTGCAAGCGAATATGGACGGCGACGGCATCGGCGGTTCGGTGAACCTCGTCACCAAGATGGCCACAGATCGCCCGTCGATTTCACTGAGCAGCATGGGTGGCTATACGCCGATCATCAACGGGCGCGGGCTAACCGAAGATGCGGCGACCGTCGGCAAGCGCTTCGGTGCGAGCAAGCGCTTTGGGTCTTTGATTGGCGGCTCATATGACTGGAATGGGCGAGGAATTGATGACATCGAACCTGTTCCGGACGTCGCAACGTTGGCCAATGGCTCGCAGGCGAGTTGGAAAGACGGTATGGACATCCGCGAATATGAGTATTTCCGCTCGCGCTGGGGGTTCGCCGGCAGCGTCGATTACAGGGTGGGCACTGACTCGGATATTTACATTCGCGGGCTCTATTCGGATTTCAAGAATTACGGCAACCGGTGGGCCTACACGCTTACCGACAATACGCCGGGAATTCAACTGCTTAATCCTCACAATGTGGGCTGCGCTACCGATGCCACGGGCATAACAACCGCGGCGTGCACTGCCCCACCAACTTTCAACGCGCAGCTCCGGAATCCCGACATCGCTGTGGGCAGCGTTGCTATTGGGGGCACCCACGACCTGACCACGACGATGTATTTGTGGAACATTTCCGTTGGACGATCGACCTACGGCAACTCGCCCGCCTCGACGGCGAGCTTCAGTTCAATGCTGCCCGCGAGCCAATGTCAGTACGACCCGCTCAATACCGCGAATCAATATTTGCCGCGGTGGACGGCGTCGTGCTTCGCCGAGGGGTACACCCCCTCGAGTCTTTACCTGAACAATATTCAAAGGGATTTGGGACCTTCGGAGCAACTGAATCTGCAGGCAGGAGCAGGGATGGCCAGGCGTTATCATATCGGCTCTCGTTCCGCGACGTTCGAGTTTGGCGGAAAATTCCGCAATGACCATAAGTACGATGAAGGGTATGTCTCGACGCTGTCCCCCAATGCAACGATGTTTACAAACGGCCTCGGACCGCTCCTCTCCCAATTTCCCAACCGTTTGACCAATAGCTACTACTATAACGGTGGCAGTTACAATTTGGGATATAACCCGAATTACCAAGACGTAAGTAATTACGCGAATGCAAACCCAAACCTGTTCACGTCGACCAGCACGCAAGGACAGGACGGCCAGGACTTCGATTTGGTGGAAAAGGTTAGCGCCGGATACCTGATGAACACAATCGATCTCTCAAGCCGCCTTACCTTGGTGACCGGAGTGCGATTCGAGGCGACTAGCGACCATGTGACCGATTTCGCCTTCAATTCGGATACACCCGGGTGCACGTCGTCAGCTCCTTGCATTACCCCGGCTATAAATAACGGCTCCTATTTGGACGTTCTGCCGAGCGCGTCGCTGCGATACTCGATCAACCCGAGTACGATTCTTCGGCTGATCTATGGGCGTGGTATTTCGCGTCCCGACTACGATGAACTTGCGGAAGCAGAGAATTGGACCACCTCGGGTAATGGAGCTAACAGGCTGCAGGTCAGTTTGGGCAATCCGGGACTCAAGGCCGAAGTGGCGGACGACATTGATCTTCTCTTCGAGCACTACATGAATCCCTTCGGCGAAGTTTCGGCGGGATATTTTTACAAATACTTGACTAGCCCCATCGTGATCAACAACACCGTTGTGGCGAATTACCTTCCGCCTGGCGTCCCGCAGCAGTACACAGGCAGTTGGCTTGTGACCGAGGCGGTTAACGCGGGCCACGCCTGGATCCAAGGATTCGAGGCGAACTACATCCAGCATCTTGGATTTCTGCCTGGAGCGTGGGCGGGACTAGGCATCTCGGCAAACTACGCATATGCCGACTCGCGCGCCTACGGATTGGTGGGGCGGTCGGACCACCCGAGGCTTCAGCGCACCTCGCCGAACGCCTTCAACGTCAGCCCGACTTATGACCGGGGCCGCGTCTCGATTCGCGTGGGACTCTCTTACAATGATGCCAGCATTTATTCATACCAGTATTCGGACGGCCTGCCGGGTGGGGTCAATGGGCCGCTCAGCGACATCTACTTTTATCCGCACATTCAATTAGATGCGCAGGGCAGCATCGCGCTGAGTCATGGTTTTACTTTTATTGCCTATGGATTGGATCTCAATAACGGTGTGTTCGGGTTCTACCAAGGCAGTCCGCAGTATATGATTCAACGCGAGTATTATCGGCCTACAGTCGCTATCGGTTTCCGCTGGTCCCCGCTGCGCGAGACTAAGTGAGGTTGACGGCACTCCTTGAGCCTACGGTTGGTTTAGGATTACTTTGGGAAGGATGCGCATACGGCATACGTTCGCCAGCATGTTCTTGATCGCCGCAGGCCTATTGCTTGTCGGTGCGGGAGCGAGGCAAGGGCAGGGACGTAGCTCACAAACACGCGCAGCCACCAGTGCTGCGCCCGGTGACCCCAGTCCAACATTCGTCATAAATGAGCAAGATCTGCACTCGCCACCGACGGTCATTGCGTTCGGGGACATACGCTTCACCGACCCCGCAAACGTTACGGCGACAAATCCGACGGCGCGGCGGGCGCTGATCCAGCGCGTCTTGGAAGAGAGGCCGGGCGCAATCCTGTTGAGCGGGGACGTGCCCTGGCACGGCGGGGACAGAAATGACTACGAGGTGTACCGCACGGAGAGCCAGGTTTGGCGCGACGCAAATTTGCGCGTCTTTCCGACACTGGGAAATCACGAATTTGCCCTATGCGAAGTGCAGCAATGTCTGGCGAACTGGTGGGCGGCTTTTCCAGAACTGAAAGGCCGCCGGTGGTATTCCGTGCGCCTGGGGGCAAAGATCTACGCGATCGCGCTGGATAGCGACACGGACGGCAACAATTCGTTCCAGCCGGGTGGCGAACAGCGACGCTGGCTGGAGCGCCAAGTCGCATCGCTCCCCCGCGAGGTCGAATTCGTCTTGGTCACGATGCACCATCCGCCGGTGGCGGATATTCAGACCCGGTTCAACGTGGACCATAATCCTCGCCCCAATGAGATCGCCCTGGCGCAATTCCTGCAAGCGGCGGCGGCAACGAGTCGAGCGAGATTCATCGTCGCTGCGGGTCACATTCATAACTACGAACGCCAGTTGCAGGGTGGGGTGGTCTATCTTGTCTCCGGCGGCGGCGGTGCCGCACCTTACCCCGTCGATCGCACTCCGTCTGACCTCTATCAAAACGCCGACTTCCCGAATTACCATTACGTGAAGTTCATCTTGGACGGCAAGACCTTGCGCGGGACGATGTACCGGCTAGCGGATCTTAATGCCGGTACGTGGGAAGCCCGGGACGAGTTCGAGATTCACGCTAAATAACCAGCCGCACGTACGCCTTCCGATTTGCGAAACCCGAAAGCGCCGAGCATGGGCTTGGCTTCATGTTTTGCCCGCCGCCATCTCGATCTCCCGGGAAATCTTGAGTTTTGAACTCTAGAAGCCTGTGTTCGCCAACTTTTCTCACCGAAGGTAGCTGAAAGAAGCCTCATTCGAGAGGTTCTTACAGCGCCACTTACCCATCCAACAGACAGGTGGAACGCAGGAGTTACGTTGACGCGACCGGTAGGGAGGTTTGGGCCAAACAATACGTTGTTTCGGGTCAACCGTCGATTGTTAATAGAATGTGAACACTATATTGCTTGTGTGTTACAAGTATGTGAATGCGATTGCATTTCCGCCAGGAGCAAAAGTCGAATCGGCCGATGGGGAATAGAGGATTTGTTTTTTGCGTCTTCCCTCCAGGTGCGATTTCGGTCCGATTGTCGGCTTGAAAGTTGGCGAGCGATGAGTACGTTTAACACTGTTTTACGTGCGGTAGGGTTCGCGGCTTTCCTCACCGTTTCCGTTTCCGCCCAAACCCTCAGTTCACGAACCTTTCCGGAAAAGCCCGATTCCCACTTGGCGTCATTGACTAAGAAGGCCCTGGCAGGCGACACGTGGGCTGAGCTTCAACTTGGAATCGCGTTCGAATTCGGCCAAGGTGTGGACAGGAACCTCGATGAGGCGATGCGTTGGTATCGGATGGCCGCAGACCGAGGTGAGCCCGTAGCTCAGACGAACCTTGGATATTTATACGAAATCGGCGGCAATGGCCCCGCAAATCCGGAGGAGGCCGCAAAGTGGTACCTGCGAGCTGCGGTTTCTGGTTTGGTTCGTGCGCAATTCAATTTGGGGACTCTTTATCTCCGTGGCGCTGGGGTGCAGAAAAGTGATGAGGACGCCGCGCACTGGATCGGCGAAGCTGCGGATGCCGGCTGTCCAACAGCCGAGGCCGCGCTAGGCTACATGTATGCAAGTGGCAAGGGAGTGCCGCGCGACGAACAGAAGGCGCGCGAACTCACACAGAAAGCCGAGAAGAAAAACGATCCACGTCTCTGTGCGGGCTTTAGTCGCCAGGTATCTGATGCGCTGTTATTTCATTGATGTCGTAGCCGAAGCAGGTCTCGGGGACATCGCCCAGCTCCGGTGTCCAACTCCCGAGAAACGGCATTATCAGAAGGTGGCTTTCGCAGCCCGGGCCAGATTCCGAGAAGACGACTTCTCAAGGCGTCCGGCTTCCGAGGGGCCGGTAGCTTCCGAGTTGCCGACAAGCCGTCCGGAACCAGCACGAAGACGGGAAGTGTTAAACCTCGCCGATTTCGAATCAGCCAAGAATCTCGGATTCCGCAGCACAAAATTAAAGTCCGCGGTATACGATGAGGCGTGCACCTTCCCGTGAATCCTCCGGTGTTGCCGATGCTTGCCAAGCGAGTAGGTGAATTACCACAGGGAGGAGATTGGATTTTCGAACCGAAATGGGATGGGTTTCGCGCGCTTGTGTTTCGCGATGGGGATGAGATCCTGATCCAAAGTCGCGACGAAAAGCCGCTCAACCGCTACTTTCCTGAGCTCCTTGAGCCCTTGCGCTCGGAGTTGCCTCCGCGCTGCGTCCTCGACGGAGAGATTGTCATTGTTAAGAATGACGGACTCGACTTCGACGCGCTTCAGCTGCGCCTCCATCCAGCCGCATCGCGCGTGAATCTACTCTCCCAACAAACTCCATCGTCCTTTGTGTTCTTCGACCTGCTGTGCCGGGGAGACCGCGATCTACGAGGCGAGCCATTCCAGACCCGGCGCCGCGAGCTGGAATTGCTGATTTCATCGGCTCCGCCACCGATTCATCTAACACCGGCAACCTCCGACCACAGTGTTGCCTCCGACTGGTTTCGCCGCTTTGAGGGCGCAGGTTTCGACGGCGTCATGGCCAAGCCTGCCTCAGGAACTTACGAGCCCAACAAACGCGTGATGCTCAAGGTCAAACACGAGCGCGATTGCGACTGTGTGGTGGCAGGATTTCGTTGGTACAAAAAAGGTGACCACACGCTCCTCGGCTCATTGCTCCTGGGTCTCTTTGACGATGCCGGTGTTTTACAGCACGTCGGGGTTTGTTCGAGCTTCAACCTTGAGAAGCGCCGCGAATTCGCGGACTTCCTTAAACCCTACCGCCGAGGCGCGCTTGTCGCTCACCCGTGGAAGCATTGGGCAGAGCACGGAACGGAGCCCGGTGAAGCCGGAGTTGCCCATCGCATCCCGGGTGGCCAGAGCCGCTGGACTCAAGGCAAGGACCTATCGTGGGAACCACTGCGACCCGAACTGGTCGTGGAAGTGGCTTACGATCACATGCAAGGCAGCCGCTTCCGTCATATCGCGCAGTTCCGCAGATGGCAAACTGACAAAAAGCCAAGCGAATGCACCTATGCCCAGCTCGAAGTCGTTCCCCCGCAAGAACTGAGAGCGATTTTCCCTCACACGCGCTAAGCCTGATGCCGGCTACTTTTCTGTTCTTTTCCTGCTCCGTTCATGCCATTCACGAGTCGGATCTTCATCAGGGTCTGGAATCTCTTGCGACGGGCGAAGCGCTTCCGGAACATGGCGCAGATTGACTCGGATGCGGGTCCACGTCGATGACCTGCCCCGCATAGAGTCAACGAGCACGTCGTCTACTGTAAGGAAACCGGCTATCTCGGCGTGTTTTCTTTTCCATTTTTCGAGACCCGCCAGGGCGGCTCCTTTGTCTGGCGAGTTGGCAACAACGACGAGCGGCATCTTTACCCGCGGCTTCTTTGCCGCTGGTTTAGCGCGGGACGGAGCTACTCGAGACGCTTCCCCTTCCACCTTGCGAAAGTGTGGCGGCCAGGGCGCGTCGCCGAGACCGGCAGCTTCGTCTTTTTCCGCGAGCTCGAGCAACTTTTCAAGCGAACCATGCGCGGCGTCCATGTCCGCGTGCGGATTGCCGATTTTCGCGAAGCGCCCTGGAATGGTGAATATCGTGAAGTCGGCTGGGTCACAGTCAGGGACCTCGCGCCAATGAAGAGGAGTCGAGACACGCCCGTCTGGAAGTGGACGTACCGAATACGCGGAGCATGTGGTCCGGTCCTTCGCATTCTGGTTGTAGTCGAGAAACACGCCATGTCGCTCTTCTTTCCACCATTTCGAGCTTGCTAGAGCGGGTACACGGCGCTCTACCGCGCGCGATAACGCGACAGCCGCGCGGCGTACTTCAGCGAACGTCCAGCGCGGTTCGATACGAACATTCACGTGCATGCCGCGTGAGCCGCTTGTCTTGGGCCACCCGCGAAGCCCTAACCCTTCGAGCAACCCCTGCACTTCGAGAGCGACATCGCATACATCGGCCCAACTAACGCCGGGACCCGGATCGAGATCGATCCGCAATTCGTCGGGGTGCTCAAGATTGCCGGAGCGAACCGGGTGCGGATGTAGTTCGATGCAACCCAGATTAACGATCCAGGCGAGCCCAGCCACGTCATCGACCACGATCTCTTCAGCAGTTCGGCCCGATGGGAATGACAGCGTAACGGTTCGCAGCCAAGGCGGCCGCTGAGCAGGCGCACGTTTTTGATAAAACGCCTGTCCTTCGGCCCCGTTGACGAAACGCTTGAGAACGATGGGACGATCCTGAATGCCGGCGACAGCGCCCGGCGCGACGGACAGATAGTAGCGTACGAGATCGAGTTTAGAGATTCCTGCCTGCGAAAAATATAACTTGTCGGGATGCGTGATGCGGACTAAGCGTCCCTCGAAAGAGAAAACTGTGCTGGCGGCTTCACCTGCCACTCAATTAGGCTACCACCCTCATGCGGTGCTGTGCGCGGATTGGCTAGTCCCGATTTCCGGCTGCGTGACGGGCCACTCGGAAACAACTGGCTAACTCCGGATTTGCCGAAGATACGCCCACAAGCATGCAATCGGTTGGCGGGAGGTTCGCGTTGGTTGGTGCTGGACATCGCGGAGACTGGCCGTGCGACCGGGGTATAGCTACTTGGCCGGAGTGGAGAGATTCCACAGAGCGAGACCGTTAGGACCACCTTGGGCAAGCCACAACCTGTCGGGACTGAAGCCCACTGCTCCGGTTCCGCCGCCTATCAGGGTCTTGATCGGGCGTCCATCCGGCACAGTGTAGAGTGTGATGAGATTTCTCAGGCCCACTGCTAGCATGGGTCCGTCGGGGCTGAACCCCCGGAAGCCCCCGGTCATGCCGATAAAGGACAGCACATCACCAGTTGAGACAACGAATAAGGAAAAGGTTGGAATGACTCGCAAACCGCTTGCTTAGTTCTACTCGTCTTCGGGCAAACCGAGGGCCTGGAAGTCTTCTTCCGAGTGCATCCAGCCTTCCTTACCGTCGATGCGGACCTTCATCCACAAATCGCTATTCTGAGCCACGCCAAAGCTGCCGACTCCGGCGAGAGGATTCTGGGCGTCGGCTAAGGTGCTGGGGTTGGAATCGCTCCCGTCGCTCCATCGCGTTTCGACCAGTGCGGTCAACAGCTCGACCTTTGAATCCTTCTTCACCACTGTCTTCACCGGCTGGCCCGACTTCTCGTCGGGATTCGGCCAAAGGCGCACAAACGTGAGACCGCTGTTGGAAAGGCTATCTTCTGGAATGATCTTATATTGGCATCCCGCGCTCAATCCTTCGGCGGTCTTCAGGCATTGCTGAGCGGGAGTCAGCTTTCCCTCGGCCCAATCCACGCGAATGGGAAAAACCAAGCGGCAGTGTCCAGTCCAGGCTTTGAATTCGACGACGTCAGCCAGCGTCCCCGCCGGGCCGGCAGTCTTGTAAACAGGGCCGGGCGGGCCGTCATTGAGCAATCCTCCCTGAACTTCGAGAGGCGCGCCGAAGGCCACCACTTTCCCCCCAACGACTCCGAAGATCTGTAACCAACTGACAGGTTCTTCCTGTGGCGCAGAAGGCTCGGAGTAGGAGTCGTAGCTGACCAGGAGACCCGTTCCATTGGTGCCGCTGAGGAGAACTGCGGAGACCGACCAGGACTCGATAAATTCATCCTTCGGTTCAATGTAGGGAAACGTTCTTCGATATTGCACCGCCCCGGCCGAGTCTCGAATTTCCATGGCTACGACAGTGTTAGCCTCTTCGTCGGAACCGTTCACTGTCCTGGTCTGTAGCTCGACGGTGTAATCGCGGCCCGCCATGGCAAATGGGCCGAGGTGGTTGGCAGATTCACTTTTCGGCGCGGCGGCAAAGGGTGCTTGCGAACTTTGGGCCTGGGCTTGCGAGTTCACCGGCCGCGCGGCCGATGGCGGCGCCGCAGACGGCATCATCTGCCGATGCAGCCGGGTACGAAACGCGCGCCATCCGAAGAGGCTTGCCCCAAGGAGCATTAGGCCGATGGCGGCAAAACGCAGAGATCTCATGGTGCGGGACTCGTAGCGGGCAAACCGACTGCGGAGAAGTCCTCTTCTCCCTGGATCCATCCGGCACGATCGTCGATGCGCACATGTAGCCAGACGTCGGCGATGATCGGCTGAATCAGTTCGTCATTTTCATTCCACGTGGTAATGGCTCGGGCTCCCAGGATCTCGACCTTGGAATCCTTCTGCACTACCACATGTTCCACACTGCCCAGGTTTTCGTTGGCTTCGACAAAGAGACGCGCGAAGGTGAATTCATCGGTCGGCGGTTTCCGGACTGCCTCCACTCGCATGTCGCAGCCGACTTCCTTCAAGCCGCCGCCGATCATCTCCATGCAGCGTTGTCCCTGGGCCAATCCACCGTGGCTCCAGTCCACACGCAGCGGGACAAAAACGTAGAAGTATCCGGTCCACGCACGGACTTCGATCGCGTCGGGTTGGCCGATCACGGAGACAGCGCCATTCGCCGCTCTCATCATGACCCCCATGAAGGGGCCACCTGTCATGCCCTGGCCAATGGGCGCGGGCTTGCCAAGAGGCGCGAGCCTGCCGTTCGCGAAACCAAACAGTTGCCAAGACTCCCGGGTTTGGAGCGCGCTCGTCGGAGAGGCTGGCGTCTGCTCGCGGTAGTAAATCAGCAGGCCCGTGCCAGTGTTTCCCGAGGCTAACTGCGCGGAGGCCGAGAAGCCGCGCGCGAAACGACCTTGCTCGATCGCATACGAAAAAGCTTTTTGGTAGGAGATGTTTCCGGCCGCGTCTGCGATCTCAACGTCCGTCAAGGAGCGCGCGAAGATTGGGTCGCTCACATTCGCAAGGCGCTTCTCGTGCAGCACGACGGTATAGTTCTGTCCGGCGATCGCGAATGGGCCAGCCCGCTGCTCGGCGTCTTCCAGTCGGCCTTCCGCTGACGCACCGGGCTCCTGTGAAATGGCTGATTGACCCGAGAGACTCTGCACTCCGAGGCACAGAGACCCTGCCAGCGCGCACATGAGAAGCAGCGACTTCGCAAGGAAAGGAGGGATTTCCATGTTCCTCTTCCACGGACTGGCTATTCTGACCGTTGAGCCATTTCGCCTTATTTTACGCGAGGACAGTTCCACCAAGAGTAAGCAATAGCCGCTGTGCGTCTTTTGTTGCACCCTGGGCTGAAGGTGTTCTTTGTATCGTTCCCGAGTGACGGGCGATGCGGAAGTAACCGAATTACTTCCGACTTGCCGACACACTCTCGACCCTCTCGTCGAGTTTCTGCAGTATCATGCTCGGGTTCGGAATGCCGATCGCTGAACCGACCACTGACGCGCGATCCAGGCGAGGGCGCCATGGCGTATCACGGCTCCTCAATCGCAATTTTCTACCCGTTGGTTCGTGTTGCGTTCTTCTACTTATGATGTGGGTTCGCGATTCTGTTTCCGTCGCATGTCTAGCGTGTATGTGAGGTGATATATAGCAACCCAGAGTCACATCGCACAGCTTGCCGGAGGCAAACTCGGCGGGCACGAAAATACTAACTCGGGCGGAGGTTGAGAACGGTTTCGCCGATTTTATTTGCCGTAAATCTAAGCTCCGGCGGTTTGGCTGAACGTGAACGTCTCTTCTTCACCGATTAGGAATAACGGGGTTCCGTCAGTTGAGATCTTGACGGCATGTGCTAATGCTTCCTGTGCACCGGGCGTAGCCGCACAAGCTTCAAGCGCTGAATTCGAAGGAAAATGAATCTCGGTGATTCTGTAGAATGGAGGCGTGCCCTGGGGAGACGACGTAATCTTCGTGGCGACGATCTTTGTCTTACCGGTCAGCTTGGCAACGGCCAACGGCACGTGTTCTTCAAGATAAATCTTTTCGAAAGCTTCAATATTCTTGGGCCGAGGATAAATCACAACAAGCTTCGCTTCTGACATTTGTTTCTCCTTTTCTGCTTTTTTCTCTAATTCTTTTCCGACTTTGAGGGCTGGTTCCGCTCTTATGCAGACTCGAAATTCGAAAGAAAATTCCCAATCGCGACAACATTTCCGAACTTGAAACGAAGACGCCGCGTTTGGATAGCTGAGGTTCGGCGACTAACTCAGAGTCTGGACGTTACGTTTCAATCGCCCAGACTCTGAATGAGATGGCTACTTTGTCCCGAAAACGCTGATCCCCTGAGCACGTACGGGCACACTTCCGCCGATGGGAAGAACGGTGGGCGAAAACGGCTCAGTCAAGGTCCCGTCGGGCGCGACCTTAAGAGTGTGGAAGGCATTGGCTACGGGGGTGGCGTTTGCGCTCGACGGCTCGCTTGAAACGTAAAGAAACTCGTCGGATTGGTCGATTACGGTCGAAAAGGGTGCGCCGGTCGTAGCATCCATCACGAAGTGTTGAATTTCCGCGGGATCTAGCGGATCCGTTAAATCGTAAACGGCAATGGAATTGTCACCGGTATTGGTGGCGTAAAGACGTGTACCCGTATGATTGACGACAGCCCAACAGGGTGCCGCGCCGGAATCGGCGACGGCTCGTACAAAAGAGGGTACTCCTCTGCCGTCGTAGCGATAAACGGCTATTTCGCTGATCGGAGTAATGTCAACATAGAGAATTGGCAGGTTCGGGTGCGTCCGCATTCCCAATGGCTGATGGCCGCCAGTTTTGCCGGTGAATATGGAATTCGGCAGCGCTTGCGGCAAATTCTGGCGCAAACGGCCATCCTCGTCGATCCGGAAAGACTGCAGCAGCCCTCCAAAAAAATCAGCCCCAAACAGGAATGGACCCTCAAAAGCGGTCAAGGCCTGCGAAGGCGAACTGTTGTAAGCGACAGACACAGTGGAGTTTTCGAAAGGGATCAATTGGCCATTCGGCAACACACGGAACGTGGTGTAGTTCGGCAGAACCAAGTTGGCGTTCTGAGCTGGATCCTGGTCCTTATTCACAACCGCAAGGATGTCGCCTTTCAGGCCTAGACTGACGGGGTCACTCCCACCGGAGGCAAACGGAGAACCCTCGACCGCTTGAAGGCCGTTGGCCGTAATGCGGAATACCGCAATGGAATTAGAGCCCGAATTTACCGCAAAGAGCAGAGTTCCATCGTCATTGACAATCAGGTTTTGGTCGGAATCGAATGGGCCGAGAGCAAATGTTTTATCAAAGACGCCAATTCCACCGGCTGGAGTGCTGCCGAGAAAGGTTGGATTTCCCGTGCCATTATTCCTGAATGTAAGGATGGAATTCCCCGCAGTGCTGTTGCTCTCCAGCCAGATTAGGTCCGTCACGCCAGCGCTCCAGGCTGGAGTTTGAGTTGTGAAAACCATCGCGAACGCCATCAAAAGGAACAACGACCAACGTATCACTTGGCAGTCCTGGACCGAGCTAAATGCCGCGCCAGGCTTCCCGCCCCCAAATGACTGCCGATGTCCACCACCGTTCACACCCCCCACGGTTTCGTTCATAGCTGCTCTCCTTTGTTATTTCTTGACGGTCATTAAACGGCGAATCGCATAAAGCCATGCGGCTTGCCGCGATGATGGGTTCTCGCCGTGAGCACACAACTGCTCAGTCTGATGACTTGTGTTGAGACGACTTTATTCCCGCAGCTTTTAATGCGGCGAAAATCTGTCTTTGCTTGCCTTGCTCCAGGAAGGACGGGATGTAATTTTGCCTGCCGCCGAGGCGACTAGCGTCTACTCGCCTCGACACCCTCGGAGCTTTTTGGGGGCTAAGGCTTTATGAGGTTGGTCAAATCGCTAAATGATTGCAATGTGACATCGGGAGTTGTGCCAAGCTCCTCGGCAGCTGCGCCAGAGCCATTCAGCCAATGGCTTCTGAACCCGAAAGCCTTGGCACTCACAACATCGAAGAGGTTGGAAGAAACAAACCCTATACTGCCTGCCTCCACGCCCATCTTTTTCGCTGCGAGCCCATAGGTTGCGGGCTCGGCTTGTATGTTTTACCTCGTCGACACTAATGGCGTGCGAAAGAGCCTCGTCGAGCCTGGCATTCTTCACCACGTTCTCGAGCATTTTCGGGTTTCCGTATCAGATGCGTTGAGTTTTGGACTGTCCCCAGCACTTTATTGCAAAAGGGGCTGTTAAGAGCTTGGAAAGAGCAGTAAGCGGCCGGTAATGGAAGCATGGGTATCTGCTTGGGAATATTTTTCAAAGCCGTGGGTCTACGCAGATGTGAGGCGGTATGCGCGCAGCGCGCTTCACCGCTTTATCCGGCTTCCGCACAATAAAAACGAAGGGACAAAATATAAATGAGCAGACTTTTGATCAGCTTCCTACTCCTGGGCGTCTGTCTTTCGGCAGAGGCGAGTCTCGTAGACGCAGCTTCACGCGGCGAGAGGGCCCCGGAAACAGAAGGTACTTCCACAGACGCGCTGAACCCGGTTTTGCAGTGGAACAGAGTACTTCTCGTGATTGTACGTACCCCTGGCGCGCAGCCCGCGACCATTCACCCAACCCGCAGTTTTGCCATTATGCATGCTGCAATCGATGACGCTGTTAATGCGATCGATCGCACCCACAAGCCTTATTTGGTTCGCCTTACCGGAATTCCTCACTCAGCTTCCCAGGACGCCGCAGCTGCCGCAGCGGCTCACGACATCCTTGCGTCTCTCTATCCGAATTTCCAAGCAATGCTCGACGCCCAGCTCCAGCAGTCGCTAGCACCAATTCCGGAAGGAGCCGATAAGGCGGAGGGCGTGAGTGTAGGGAGGGCGATTGCTGCTCAAATCTTAGTTCTGCGAAAAAATGACGGCTCCGATGCTCAGCCCGTTCCTTTTATTTTTGGGAACGCCCCAGGAGACTATCAGTCGACTCCACCGAATTTTCCCAAACAACCGCAGTTCACGCATTGGTCCCACGTTACGCCTTTCGCCTTGGAGCGCGCGAACCAGTTTCGGCCCGGACCTCCTCCAGCATTAACTAGTGATACGTACAGCGACGCCTTTAACGAGGTGAAACTACTGGGCATCGCTAACGGAACTGCCAGCACTCCGGACGAGGCCCTAACAGGCCGCTTTTGGAATGGCGCGATTCAGAATTATTGGAACGAGATCACCCAGACGGCAGCCGTAGCGCATGACCTCACGACTGCGCAGAACGCTCGGCTATTTGCGCTGCTCAACCTGACATTTGCAGATGAAGTGATTGCTTTCTACGATGCTAAGTATACGTACAACTTCTGGCGGCCAGTCACCGCTATCCGTGCTGCCGCCACGGACGACAACCCCGACACGGCAGCTGACCCGAACTGGCTTCCTGAGGTTGGCAACACCACACCAGACCCGTCCTATCCAGGGGCGCATGCGGTTATCAGCGCCGGCGGAGCATCTGTGTTGATCTCCTTCTTCGGCAGGGATCGTTTCGACTTCGCCGTCACTTCCGAAGTTATGCCGGGAGTACAACGTTCATTTACAAGATTCTCGGCTGCGGAAGAAGAGGCCACATTGAGCCGAATCTTCGCCGGAGTCCATTTCCGCACGGACCTCACAACTGGTCAACGCTTAGGCCGTGAAGTAGCTGACTTTGTTCTCAATAACTTCTTAACTCCTGTTCACCGAAGATACGAATCGGACGATGACAACTGACTCGACGGGTCAATCGTCAACTTCGTCCTTATTGATGCAGCTCAACGCGGACGGAAGGCACGGACGGCGCTCCACTCCGGTGCCAGAAGCCACAAGGCCAATTCGGCGATTGCGCCACAGTCTCGAGTCCTGGTTAGACGATCTCGATTTCGCACAATGGCTGATCGCCCTCTGTATTACAGCCACGGCCTTGCTGATTAAACGTCGCTTGCGGGATATGGCGATAAGGTCGATCCGTTTGTTTTTCGGGTGGTAGGGGTGTTTCAAGCTTGGGAACAGATTGAAAAGGAAAAACAAAGAAAGGGGTGTACGTCAATGAGTTTGAGGACCGTCAAGTGCATGTTGTTTGCGTCGATTCTCTGCCTCGGTGTAGTGATCTCTCGTCCGCTGCGCGCGCAGGTAACCGGCGCCACGCTGTCTGGCACCATCACCGACCCGCAAGGGGGAGCTATCCCTGATGCAAAAATCTCAGCCAAGAACGTCGCCACCGGGATACCTACTGATACAGCCACCAACGCTACGGGCACATACAGCATACCGAACCTCAATCCCGCAGATTACGAAGTGTCGGTATCTGCTCCGGGCTTCAGCACCGCGGTGGTTAAGGTGACGTTGACCGTCGGCGCGAAGCAAGAGATGAGTCTTTCTTTGACCGTGGGGGAGGTTCAGCAGGTCGTTCGGGTCAGTGGAGCGGCTCCGATCGTTGAGACGACGAACTCAACCATCAGCAACAATGTTGTAGCTGAGCAGATTGTCGAACTGCCCTTGAACGGCCGCGATTGGGCCTCTCTGGCCACACTTCAACCCGGCGTCGTTTCCGTTCGAACCCAGGAGGTGGTAACACAGGTGGGCGCTCACGCTCGAGGTTTGGGCCTGCAGTTGAGCATCGACGGCAATCGCCCCACGCAGAACACCTATCGCCTGAACGGTCTTATCATCAACGATTACTCGAATGCGGGGCCGGGAAGCGTACTCGGCCAGAACCTCGGCGTGGACGCCATTCAGGAGTTTTCGGTCCTGACCAACAACTATTCGGCGGAGTATGGCTTCACTTCGGGCGGCGTAATCAATGCGGTCACGAAGTCCGGGGCTAATGCATTTCATGGAAGCGCCTATGAGTTCGCGCGCAATAGCGCGGTGGACGCGGCAACTTTCATTGACAACTCGACAGGCACCGCGAAGCCGAACTTTATTCGCAACCAATTCGGAGGGTCCGCGGGAGGGCCGATTCTGAAGGACAAAATCTACGTTTTTGGCGACTACGAAGGACTGCGTCAGAGCCAGGGCATCACCCATGAGGCCAAAGTACCCTCCGCCAACGCGCGGCTGGGTATTCTGAATAATGGCGCTCCCGTGGTGACCTCGTGTCCGGTCGGCTCATCGATATTGGATCCAGGCGTCTCGAACACGTGCGTTAACAATCAGATTGCGAGATTTCTCACGTTCTATCAACAGCCCAACGCCGGGTTGATCGGCAACGGCGATACGGGATTCTTTGCCTTTGCTGGCCAGCAAGTGGTGCCTGAGAATTACGGCACCGGCAGAGGCGACATCAAGATCTCGAACAAAGACAGCTTGAACGTGAACTACTATTTTGACCACTCGCTTTTCAGCCAGCCCGACGCCACGAACAACGTATTGACTGGATTCGAAGTTGGCCGGCAAGGCGGATCCCTGGAAGAGACTCATACGTTTGGCTCGAACATGGTCAACATTCTTCGCTTTGGATATAACCGCACGTTTGCATTTGGTCAGACAACCTTCACGGCGATCAATCCGGCGGCAGCCGACACGACGTTTGGGATCTTTCCCGGATCCTTCGCGCCGAGAATCATCGAGCCGGACCTCACCACATTCACAGGGGGCCTCAACGGCGAATCTGTTCAGAACTACACGAACCAGACTTATCAGGTGTACGACGATGTCGCACGTACCGTACGGAACCACAATCTGAAGTTCGGAGCCAGTTTCATCCGATATCGCGAAGATCTTTTCGCACCGTTCATCGAGGACGGCAGCGCCACTTTCAACAGTCTGGCGCTATTGCTCGAGAACAGTCCCCGGACAGTGGTCGGACCCATAAACCCTGCGAATATACAGACCCACGAAATTCTGACGACGGTCCCGGGAGTGTATGTTCAGGATGACTGGAAAGTTCGTTCGAACCTGACAGTGAACCTGGGCTTGCGTTACGAATTCGAAACGATTCCGACTGAGGCTCACGGCTTGGTTCAAAACCTGCCGACGCCCGGCACCAATCCGGCCACGGGTCCGTTCAGCCATTCATTTTTCACGGAGAATCCTACGACCAAAAACTTCGAGCCACGGATCGGCTTTGCCTGGGACCCGTTCCGCAATGGAAAGACCGCGGTTCGCGGGGGCTTCGGAATCTTCGACGCGCTTCCTCTTCCCTATGAACTGGCCATCAATAATGCGCAAACTTCTCCATTCCACGTGGCCTCTCAAGCCACCGGCTGCGCCTTTGCCAACGGACAGGCTTGTGTGGCGGTGGGAGATTTCCCGCATGGGCCCAGCGCCACTGCGGCGCTGACCGATCCGCCGATTGCGAACCAGGCATGGAACTTTGTCCAACCCAACCCCCAGCGCAATTACATCTATCAATGGAACCTCAACGTCCAGCGGCAATTGCCAGGGAATATCGCGATGACGGTCGCCTATGCGGGTTCCCGCGGATACCACAACCCATTCCAATTGGACGATCTCAATACGGTATTTCCAACCCTGAGTTCGGCGGGCTGGATATTTCCAAACCCGGTCAGCAGCGGCATCCCGGGCGGCCCGGCATGTGTCTCGGAGTGTTCGGCAAAGATAAATCCGAATATCAGCGCCGCCGGACTAATTCAGACTACCGTTTGGCAAAGCAGATCCTGGTACGACGCTCTCGAGGTGAACGTCGTGAAGCAAATGAGCCACGGGTTCCAAGTGCAAGGCGCCTTTACCTGGAGTAAGACCGAAGACACGTCCTCCGGAAGCTTTGCGGGTGACAACTTCGCTGGTGACGTCAGTCCAACGGTTCCGTGGTGGGATCCCGGAATCATCAAGGGGCTATCGGACTTTAATGTCGGACGCAATTTGGTGATCAATGCCCTGTGGCAAGTGCCCACACCCGCCACGTTGCGCGGGCCTCTTGGTTGGATTGCCCGCGGATGGGAAGTGGCCGCGATCGCCTCGCTGAGCGACGGCACCCCTCTCTGGCCGATCAGTGCTGGCGGAGATTTACTGGGACAGGGCAATAGCGAGCCCATTGCCATTCCGAATGTCATTCCCGGTTGCTCGCTGATCAATCCATCGGCAGGGCGCACCGGCAATCTCCAATACATCAACCCGAATTGCTTCACCAATGCTCTTGCCCCCAACCAAGCTTTCGCGAACGCGAATTGTGATCAGGGTTTCTTTGCGCGTTATCAGAATGCCAATCCGAGTCTCCCCGCGCCCAATCCTCTTACTTGCATCAATCTGCTCGGCAATCTGGGGCGCAACACAGTGATCGGACCTGGATTGTTCAACATTGATTACTCCATGCTCAAGGACACGAAGATCTCCACAATTTCGGAGAGCTTCGACATCCAGTTCCGGGCGGACTTCTTCAACATATTGAATCGTGCTAACTTCACTGCTCCGGTCGACAACCTGCAGCCGTTCGACGGCTCTGGAGCCCCAATTGGGAGCTTCGGCCAGCTGGATGCTGTGGGGCCGGCGCGGGAGATTCAGCTCGCGGTCAAAATCCTCTGGTAGTCACGCACTTTCCTCAAGGCGCCCGGCAGTGTGGCTCAACCGCCGGGCGCAAGCCAGTTAAGGACGGAGCTGATGATTCCGCCCGATAAACTCGGTCATTAGCGACGTTCAGGGCAATTGGGTTAACTCGATCGTAACCGGCAACGGGCTAGGTATCCTTACATCCGGTCCCATACCGCCCGGATTCAAGCTACCCCACATCTATGAACCACGGAGAAGGAAGCTATCGTGAATTAGAGAACTTGGAGGTTACGCAGCTTGATCGATGCAATCCGCCCAGTGGCGCTCGAGATACGACCGGACCCTGGTTCACCGACCGAACTCTGCCCACCGGCGTTTCTTTGTTCAGGTCAAGGTGAGTTTGGGAACGGTGCTTCGTCCTGGGCTTTTCGGCTTTCACTATTCTCGGAGCCGTCTGGTAATCAGAAGGGATTAGTTCCCGCCGCGGCCCCTGCCGCTTTCCTGGCCGCCGCCGGCGCCCGGCGCCGCAGCGGGCAGTGAGAAGGCGGACCCCGCGCATTTCCACTGGCCGTTCTCCTTCACCCACGTTTCCATGAAGTTCCCCAGCCCCTGCGGCGTCATCTGCTGCCAGAAGAAGTCCGCCCGGAACTGGATGTCGAAGCTCTCCGAAATTGTGGAGATCTTCGTGTCCTTGAGCATGGAGTAATCAATGTTGAACAATCC
>Ga0207025_1053_pt1 | contig 19165 bp, 16 predicted proteins | sample Alteio_BWMinCont_45_FD_153261 | JGI IMG/M metagenome (GOLD analysis project Ga0207025, IMG submission 153261) | Enriched cells from forest soil in Barre Woods Harvard Forest LTER site, Petersham, Massachusetts, United States -... | ecosystem: Environmental > Terrestrial > Soil > Temperate forest >... | reverse complement strand
GTACCTTACCGGTCTTATCCAATATCCTCCTGGAAACAAAAACCAACCAGCTTAAGCTAGCTTCGACGGACTTGCAGGTGGGTGTTCGTTGTCTGATAAACGCTGAAATCGTTAAAGAGGGGGCTTTGACGGTCCCCGCTAAGACATTTGGCGATTTTATCAGGACATTACCGGATGACAAGGAAATTGAAATTAACGCCAGTGAATCCTCCCGAATCGAGATCAAATGCGGCAAAACGCGCTGTGTGCTGCTGGGTCTCCCCAAAGAAGAATTCCCCGTCTTTCCGGAGTTTCAGGACGATCGCGCCATCTCCATTGAGGTTAAAGCCCTTCAAGAGATGATTAAAAAGACACATTTCGCCGTATCAACCGATGAAACACGCTACATATTGAATGGGATTTACTTTATTTTAGAGAAAGGGATCGCGCGGATGATCGCTACAGACGGACGGCGCTTGTGTTATATCGCGCGGCCGGTCAAGGAGAAGACGGTCTCGATTTCCGCGATTATCCCTTCCAAGGCCTTGGTGGAAGTCGAGCGTCTCTTGAGCGCGGATAGTAAGTTACCGGAGACTATTAAAATTAGTATTACCGAGAATCAAGTAGCATTCAAACTGGGTGAGACGGTAATTATCTCGCGCTTAATCGAGGGGCATTTCCCAAATTATGAGCAGGTCATCCCCAAATCCAGTGACATTCGCGTTCTGGTCTCGACCCGAGACCTTCTGACCATGACCCAGCGCGCGGCGTTGGGATCCGGGGAACGCGGCGGCGCCGTGCGCTTTGCCCTGGACAAGGGTCGTTTGCGGGCGATCGGGTCCGCACAAGGACGAGTGGAGGTAGAAGATGAACTGCCGGTTGATTTTTCCGGCAAACCGATGGAAATCGCTTTTAATCCAGGGTTTATGGTGGATGTGCTGAAAAATATGGATACTTCGCAAGTGGTCATAGAATTTACCACCTCCCTGAATCCGGGCGTCATCCGGCCCGAGGGCGATGACCAGATGATCTGCGTCATCATGCCCATGCGCACGTAGAATGGCCCTCGCCCATATCGAACAGGGCGTCCAGAGGATCACCCAGCAGTTAGGTCTTTCGGAAAACCTGGCGCTGCTGGATCGCGCCTGGGAAGCTGAACTGGGGGGTCTGACGAAGCTGGCACGAATCATCGCGCTGGACCATGATGCCCTGGTGGTCGAAGTCATTTCCGCGCCGGCCATGCAGGAACTTTATTTACGGAAAAAGGAACTTATACGGCGGATTAACCGGCATTTTCCGTCTCCATTTATTAAATGGCTAAATCTTCGCACAGTCTAACTATGGCGAAAAAAACAGCAACGGCACCGGGTGATTCCGGCGGATACGACGCCTCTAAAATTCAGGTTCTTGAAGGGGTGGACGCCGTCCGTAAACGGCCGGCGATGTACATCGGCTCCACGGGCATTCAGGGTCTGCACCACCTGGTCTACGAGGTGGTGGATAACTCCATCGATGAAGTCCTCGCCGGCCACGCCAAGAATATCGATGTGACGATCCATTCCGATAACTCCGTCACCGTCCTGGATGACGGCCGCGGCATTCCTGTAGATCCGATGAAAGATGTGAACCTGCCCCCCAAATTGAAGGGCAAACCCGCTCTGGAAGTCATCATGACCGCGCTGCACGCCGGCGGCAAGTTTGACCACAAAGCGTACAAGGTCTCGGGCGGTTTGCATGGCGTGGGCGTGACGGTTGTCAATTTTCTTTCCGAATGGCTCAAGGCTGAAGTCTACCGGGATGGGAAGGTTTACAAACAGCAGTATGAGCGCGGGAAACCCACCGGACCGGTGAAAGCGTCCGGGGCCACGGACGACCACGGCACCAAAATCACCTTCCAGCCGGACGATGAGATTTTCAGCGACAAGACGTACTCCTTCGACACGCTTTCCAACCGCTTGCGTGAGCTCGCGTTCCTTAACCCCGGAACGCGCATCACGATCGTCGATGAGCGCGACGACAAAGAGCACACCTTCAGCTACGAGGGCGGCATTATTTCCTTCGTGAAGTTCCTGAACGCGAACAAGACGCCACTTTACCCTGAGCCCATCTACTTCAAGAAAGAAAAGGACGAAGTCGTGGTGGAAGTGGCGCTGCAGTACAACGACGGCTACAACGAGCAAGTGTTCTCGTTCGTCAACAACATCAACACGATCGAAGGCGGCACCCATCTCACGGGCTTCCGCAGCGCCTTGACGCGCGTCTTGAACGACTACGTGAAGAAAAATGAGATGCTCAAAGGGCGGGAGCTGAACGTTTCCGGCGATGACGCGCGCGAAGGGCTCTCCGCCGTCATCTCGGTGAAAGTTCCGAACCCGCAATTCGAGGGGCAAACCAAGACCAAGCTGGGCAACAGCGAAGTGGAAGGGCTCACCAAATCCGTCGCGGGCGATGCGCTCGGCGCGTTTTTTGAAGAACACCCGCCGGTCGCCGCTAAGATCTGTGAAAAAATTATCGTCGCCGCCGAGGCGCGCGAAGCCGCCCGGAAAGCGCGGGAATTAACGCGTCGCAAGGGAGCGCTCGACTCCGCGTCTCTCCCCGGGAAGCTGGCGGATTGTTCGGACCGGGACCCGGACCGTTGCGAGCTCTATATCGTGGAAGGGGATTCCGCCGGCGGCAGCGCCAAGCAGGGCCGCGACCGCAGCTTCCAGGCCATCCTGCCGCTGCGCGGCAAGATCATCAACGTGGAAAAGTCGCGCCTGACCAAGGTGCTTTCCAACGAAGAAATCCGCACGATGATCACGGCCATCGGTTCCGGCGTCGGGGAAGACGATTTCAACCTCGAAAAGGCGCGCTACAAAAAGATCATTATCATGACCGACGCCGATGTGGACGGCGCGCACATCCGCACCCTGCTCCTCACGTTTTTTTATCGTCAGATGAACCCGCTGATCAAAGAAGGCTATATCTACATCGCGCAGCCGCCGCTCTATAAGGTTAAGAAAGACAAAAAAGAAATGTACCTGGACTCGGATGATGCGTTGGATCAGTGGTTGCTCGCCGAAGGGCTGGATAACATCGAACTTTTTACGTTGAACAAAGGCAAGCTGGGCAAACAAATCGAATCAGCCCAGCTGCGACAAGCGCTCAAATGGCTGACGGAACTGGAAGCCCTTTTACGCAAGCTTTCTAAAAAAGGATTGGGGCTGAAGGACTACATTGAATTCAAAGCCAAGGAAAAAATCCCGCTCTATCGGATTGACGAAGAATCCGGCCCGCGCTATATCTACACGGAGAAGGAATGGAAGAAATTTAAAGGCGAGTACCTCAAAGAGCGAAAAGAGAAATTCGAACGCGAAATGAAAGCCAGCGGTGAAGCAGGCGCTGACATTGGTGATGTGGGAGAAGAGCTCGGCGCGGAGGTCAAGGACCTCTGGGAGCTGCCGAAGATCGATGCGCTGGTGGAAAAACTCACGGCGGCGGGTCTTGAAGTGACATCCGCCACCGCCGCCAAAGAGGACGAGCGCAAACCCATTTACCGTCTCAAAGCCGACGGACAAGACGTTGACCTGATCGATGTTCAGGAACTTCTCGCGGGGATCAAGAACGCGGGTCGCAAAGGTGCGACGATCCAGCGCTACAAAGGCCTGGGAGAAATGAATCCAACCCAGCTCTGGGAGACGACGATGGATCCCAAGGCGCGGCGGTTGCTTCAGGTGAAGCTAGACGACGTCGTGCAGGCCGATCAGATTTTTACCACGCTCATGGGGGACAAAGTGGAACCCCGGCGGCTATTCATCGAAGCCCACGCCCTCGAAGTGCGTAACCTCGATATTTAAAGGACTGTTGAATGGCTGAAACGACCCTCCCGTTGCCCGACCAACCCAATAGCCGCGTCATCCCGCGTAATATCGAAGACGAGATGAAAACGTCCTACATCGACTACTCGATGAGCGTCATCGTCGGCCGCGCGTTGCCGGACGTCCGGGACGGACTGAAGCCCGTTCACCGCCGCATCCTTTTTGCGATGCGGGAGATGGGGCTTACGCACCGCTCGGCGTACAAGAAGAGCGCCCGCGTGGTTGGAGACGTGCTCGGTAAATACCATCCCCATGGAGACTTGTCGGTGTATGACGCGATGGTGCGCATGGTCCAGGAATTTTCCTTGCGCTATCCGTTGGTGGATGGCCAGGGCAACTTTGGCTCGGTGGATGGAGATCCGCCCGCCGCGATGCGGTATACCGAGGTCCGGATGGGGGGGATCGCTGATGAGATCCTGGGCGACATCGACAAGGAAACCGTCGATTTCGGGCCAAACTATGACGGGTCCCTGACCGAACCGCTGATCATGCCGGCGAAGCTGCCGAACCTGCTCGTGAACGGTTCCTCCGGGATCGCCGTGGGCATGGCCACCAATATCCCGCCTCACAATTTGAGCGAGGTGTGCGATGGGCTGGCTGCGTATATCGAAAATCCCCAAATCTCCACCGTGGACCTCTTGAAGATCATCAAGGGCCCCGACTTCCCAACAGCGGCGTTCATCATGGGCCGGCAGGGAATTAAGGATTATTTCGAGACCGGCCGCGGCTCGATCTCCATCCGTGCCAAGGTGGAAGTTGAAGAAATGAAAGGCGGCCGTCAGGCCATCATCGTCAACGAACTCCCTTACCAGGTGAACAAAGCCAGCCTGCTGGAAACGATCGCCGATCTGGTCCGCGACAAAAAGATTGCCGATATCTCAGACTTGCGCGATGAGTCCGACCGCGACGGCATGCGCATGGTGATCGAGCTTAAACGTGAAGGCAACGCCCAGATCGTTTTGAATCAGCTTTATAAGCATACCACCATGGAAACGTCATTCGGGGTGATCATGCTCGCGCTGGTGGGCGGCCGACCGAAAGTCCTGCCGGTGCGCGACGTGCTGCATCACTACATCGAGTACCGCAAGGAAATCGTTATCCGCCGCACTCGTTTTGAGCTTGCCCGTGCCGAAGCCCGCGCGCACATCCTCGAAGGTTTAAAGATCGCGCTCGATCACCTGGACAAGGTGATCAAGACCATCCGGGAATCCAAAGACACCGACACCGCCCGGATCCGGTTGATGGAAAACTTTAAACTGACCCGCATTCAGGCACAAGCCATCCTGGACATGCGCCTGCAGCAGTTAACCGGCCTGGAACGCAAGAAAATCGAAGATGAGTACGAAGACCTGATAAAGACCATCGCGCGGTTAAAAGGCATCCTGGGTGATCCAAAGAAGATTCTGGGTATCATCCAGACCGAGCTCAAGGAGCTCAAAGAGAAATACGGCGATGAGCGCCGCACCAAGATCACCGCCGCCGCCCAGGAAATGGAGATCGAAGACCTGGTTGTTGAAGAAGATGTGGCGGTGACGATTTCCCACGCGGGCTACATTAAGCGCCTGCCGGTCACCGCCTACCGCTCCCAGCGGCGCGGTGGCAAGGGGGTCACCGGCATGACCACCCGCGATGAAGACTTCGTCCAGGAACTGTTCGTCACCAGCACCCACTCGTTTTTGCTCCTTTTCACCAATAAAGGCCGCGTCTACTGGACCCGGGTGTTTGAGATCCCCGAAGCCGGCCGCGCCGCGAAGGGCAAAGCGATCGTCAATTTTGTGCAGCTTTCTTCCCAGGACGAGCAGATTACCGCGGCCATCCCGGTGACGACGTTCGAGGAAGCCAAAGGCAAGGAAACCAACCTCCTGATGTGCACGACGCAGGGGACGATCAAAACCACTCCGCTTTCCGAGTTCGCCAACCCGCGCCGCGGCGGCATCATCGCTATCAAGCTCGACGAGGGCGATAGCCTGATCGCGGTCAAGCACACGGACGGAAAATCCCAGATTCTCATCGGGACCAAACAAGGCATCGCCATCCGGTTTAAAGAGGAAGAAGTCCGCCCGATCGGACGGGCCGGCAAAGGCGTCCGCGGCATCCGGCTGGAAAAAGATGACGTTGTGATCGGCATGGAAGCCGTCGGCCCGAAGGACATTTTCCTCACCGCCACCGAAAACGGCTACGGCAAGCGCACCAAGGTGGATGAATACCGCCTCCAGGCCCGCGGCGGCAAAGGCGTTCGCAACATCAAGACGACCGACCGTAACGGTAGCGTGATCGGCATCAAGAAGGCCAACGACGAGGACGACATCATGCTCATGACCGCCAGAGGAATGAGTATCCGCCTGTCAGCCAAGGAAGTCTCGCTCATCGGCCGCAACGTCCAGGGTGTCCGTCTCCTTCGCCAGGAACAGGATGACAAGCTGGCCACGATCGCCCCGGTCGCCAAAGAAGACGAAGAAGAAAAACAGACCGAACTGCCCCTTAAGAAATAGCCCACCGGCCGCTTGGAGAACCCATGCGCCTCGAATCCCGCAGCCAAACTCCCCAGCAGCTTTTCGAAGACATCGCACGTCAATTATTCAGCTCCCTGATCGATCCCCGAGAGGTCGGCACAGCCTTGCGCGAAAAGGTGGTTGTGGAAGGGGAAAGCCTGGAGCAGTTGATGAAGGAGTTGGTGGTCACTCTTTTGGACTTGGTTCGCCTTCAGCATATGGTTTTCAGCCAATTCCGTGTGATAGGATTTAAAACCCCTGAAAACAGCCCATATTCTCTCCAAGCGGAAGCCGTAGGGGAACTCCTAGACCCCCACAGGCACTCCTTGTCTCAGGATCTCGCCTGGTTGAAATGCAGCGACGTCCAGTTGCGCAAAGAGGGAGAGATTTATTACGCCGAAATTCATCTTACTCAATAGTTTTGAATTCTCGACGAAAAACCCCTTGACTTTTCCAGCAAGGTATGATAAACTTATCTTGTCACACAAAAAAACAGACCCCCTCGATTTTGAAACCCGGCCAATGCGCCGGGATTTTTGTTTTAAGGACTCAAATAAGGTAAAAGAAAGGGACACCGCTAGCGAGGTGTCCCTTTCTTTGTGCCTTAAGGGGGGCCGGATTAGCGGGTCGTGGAGTGTCTCGCAATGGCGAACCCCATCGCGAGAAGAGTTATACCCACGAACAATCCAACGCAGGCTAAAAATTCCATGGTTTTCTCCTAATCTCAGTATAACGGTGGTTTGTTACGTTCAGATGAACGGCGTGTAAACTTTGAATCTAGTGGATCAAATTAAGACAAACGGCCTAAAGCGTTGCCTGGGTCTTTTTTCCTGCACGATGTTGGTGGTGGGGAATATGATTGGGGTGGGGATTTTCACCACCCCTGGTCGGATCGCGACCCTGCTTCCCTCCTCAGGATGGATCTTTCTGGCCTGGGCCTTGGGCGCGCTGCTGGCGATGTGTGGCGCATTAGCTTACGCAGAGCTGGGAGCTGCCTACCCCGAAGCCGGCGGCAACTATGTGTTTTTGAGGGAATCCTACGGCCGGTTATGGGGGTTCTTGTACGGCTGGTCGGCGGCCTTTATCACCCAGTCTGGAACCATCGCGATCCTCTCTGTGGGGTTTACCAAATACGTCGGGCTAAGCACCCCCTGGGTGGTTCAACTTTGCGCGATCAGCCTGATTTTATTCTTTGGGATGTTAAACTATATCGGGGTCAAAGTCGGAGCGGGGGTGGTGGACGCGATAACCTTTATGAAAATATTGGCTATCGTGGGGTTTGCCGCGGCGGGGACGCTTTTTGGGAATGGGCATTTGGCCAACATCTTTCCAATCTGGTCGGATAGCGCTGGGATAGGAATCGCTGCCGGACTGGCGATGGCGATGATCCCGATCATGTACACCTACAGTGGTTGGAACGCCACGGTCTATGTGGGTAGCGAAGTAGTCCGTCCTGAGCGTACGATCCCCCTCTCTCTGATTTTAGGCGTCACGATCACGGCCTTCATGTACCTGCTACTAAATGCCGTTTATACCTACGCCTTGCCCGTCACCCAGATGAAGGGCGTGATCGCGATCGCCAAGGAAGCCTCCGGTGCGCTTTTCACCCCCACCGCCGCGCAGGTCGTGTCCTTTTTCATCGCGTTTTCAGTCCTGGGGTGCTTGAACGCCACCCTGCTGACGGCCCCGCGGATCCCGTATGCCATGGCTGAACGGGGGGATTTCCTCAAACCCTTCGCCGAGGTACATCCCCGGTTCCAAACGCCGCACCGGGCGATCCTGCTTCAGATGGGGTGGGCATCGCTCCTCGCGTTATGGGGAGGGGTGGACCACAAGAACTTCTACCGGCTGCTGGATGATTACGTCACGGTACCGAGTCTTCTGATGAACGCGCTCACCGTGAGCGCGCTCTTTTACCTGCGCCGGACCAAACCGGACCTCCCGCGTCCTTATAAAGCCTGGGGATATCCTGTCCTGCCGCTGATCTTTATCGGGGTCGTACTCTGGATGGTCGTCAACGAGGTCCACCAGGACGCCTTCGCAGCAGCCGCCGGCCTGGTGATGGTCAGCCTGGGCGTGCCGTTTTTCCTCTACTTCAAAAAGGATAATTGATCGACACGTAGGTCCCGACGCCTTCGTTGCCGACGCCGACATCAATAGAGCCCACGACATTCGGTTTAACGACCGCCCGGAAAGAACCTCCGATGACCGGCTTGACATACTTGGTTTGCATGTCCTCGGGGTGGGGGAAGACCGTCCCGATGTCAAAGAAGGGTCCCACTTCGAATCGCGTGGTCACGCCCATCAACGTAAGCGAGGTCAATTCCATGCGTTGCTCAATGTTGAACAAAATCCGTCCTTTGTCCGTAAATCGCCCTTCCTCAAAGGCCCGCAGCGTATCCCGCCCTCCGAGCTCCGGGAGTTCATAAAACGGAATGTTGGGTCCGTTCACCCAATCATAAAGTCCGTGTATCACGGTGTTTTGCCTGCCGTCCTGCCAGGGGAAAAAGCGTTTGCCCTCCAGGCCATAACGGATAAAGTCGGAGTCGCTGCCCCAATCCCGGGCCGTCTTTTCGAAAAACACCTCCCCGGAGCTGCCGCGAGTCGGCGTCGCAGGGATGTCGCGCGAGTCCCACAGCAGATGGAACTCCTGGACAACGGTATTCTGCTCAGGCAGGTTGGCGAATTGCGGGAATCGAACGGAAATATCGTCAATGCCTTCGACAATATTAGGATCAAACCCCATCCGGCGATAACGAAGACCCACCGAAGCGCGCCAATATTCCAAAAAATTGACCCCCATATCGCCATGAATCACCTTGTTATGGCCCGTGTACCCAGACTCATTCCCGCTGGGGGTGGCAGGCCCGATGCCGAAAAATCGCAGGGAGCCGTCGGCATCATAGTAGCCTTCTGCCCGTACAAACATCCGGCCGCCCAGAAAGGCGGTGTTTTCATAACGTAGCTTTATTTCCCGATTGGTGTGCTGAGAGTAGGAAGCTATAGTAAAAAGTTGGCTTTGATCGGTGGGGTAGAAGTAATATCGGCCAGTGACAGTCTGGCCGAAAATCTCGTTATAGGTGTAAGAGGGCGCGAAAAGTTGCCTGATATGGTGGCGCTCCGGTTCCGAGAGTACCAGAACGGGTAGGATCCCGTAGGTAGGGCCGGAGTTGGGGTCTGTGCTGAACGCCGGGAGCCAGACGAAGATGTTGTGATCCCAAGAGGTGGTCATCATGTTAGCGGCGGCCCCCAGGAAGCGTTCAGTGGGCGTCCGTTTAGGCGGTGGAGGCAGGGGAGTGATTTCTGGGGTCACCGGAGAATTAGCTGGCATGGGGCTTGATTGAGGCCGCTGAAATCCGGGGTTGGGGGTAAACATCTTCTCCCCGGCAGCCCGCAGGCGTTTGATTTGACGGTGCAGCGGGCGGAACCGTTTGGAGCGCGGTTTTTGGGTCGTTGTGGACGAAGAGACATGGACGAGGTAGTTCCCAGCCGCGGCGAGGACAGTCCCGGCGAGAAATACCAGCAGGATCTGCACCGACCAGTGCAGACGTTTGAATCGCGCTTGCCCGGTGGGCATGTTAGTCGTAGTATTCGATCCCGAGGTGGGTAATCAATTCTTCGCCGCGGAGATAACGCAGCGTGTTTTTCAGTTTCATTAATTGGATGAAGAGGTCGTGCTCCGGGTATAACCCCGGCGCGAACATCGGGCTCTTAAAGTAGAAGGACAGCCACTCTTGAATGCCGTGCATCCCGCTGCGTTGGGCCAGGTCCAGGAAGAGCGCCAGATCGAGCACGATCGGGGCGGCCAGAATGGAGTCCCGGCAGAGGAAGTTCACCTTGATTTGCATCGGATAGCCCATCCAGCCGAAGATGTCGATGTTGTCCCAGCCTTCTTTGTTATCGCCACGCGGCGGGTAGTAATTGATGCGCACCATGTGGTCATAATGACCGTAGAGATCAGGGTAAACGTCGGGCTGTAGAATATATTCCAACACCGAGAGCTTGGATTCCTCTTTTGTTTTAAACGCTTCTGGATCGTCCAGCACTTCCCCGTCCCGGTTTCCCAGGATATTGGCGGAAAACCAGCCGTTCAGGCCCAGGAGGCGCGCTTTAAACGCGGGGGCGAGGACGGTCTTCAGGAAGGTCTGCCCGGTTTTGAAGTCTTTGCCGCAGATCGGCATCTCCTGTTCTTTGGCCAACTGCATCATCGCCGGGATGTCCACGGAGAGGTTCGGCGCGCCGTTGGCGTAGGGAACCCCGCTTTTGAGCGCAGCGTAGGCATAGATCTGGCTGGGGGCGATGTTCGGGGAGTTCTCCAGCAGTCCCTTTTCGAAGGCTTCGATACTTTGATGCACCGCGCCGGCCGTCTGATATTTTTCTGTGGAACCGCACCAGACCATCACCAACCGGGCAAGGCCGTTGGATTTCTTGAATTTGGCGATATCGGCGATTAACTGCTGGGCCAGATCCATTTTGGACTTGCCCTTTTTCATGTTAGGACCGGAGATCCGGGAAACATAAGCTGGATCAAACACCGCAGGCATCGGTTTAATTTTCTGCAGCTCGCTTTTGAGCGGGTCGAGGTGAGCGGCGTCCAGCACCCCTGCCTTGCGAGCGGCGTGATATATATCATCCGGGAAGATGTCCCAGCCCCCGAAGACCAGGTCATGGAGCTCCGCGAGGGGGACGAAATCCTTGATTTTAGGGATGCGGTGTTCGGTTCGTTTGCCCAGCCGGACGGTCCCCATCTGGGTGAGGGAGCCGATGGGCTTGCCCAGGCCTTTGCGCGCCGCCAGGACGCCTGCGATAAAGGTGCTAGCGACCGCACCCAAACCAGGGAGCAGAATGCCCAGTTTGCCCTTCGCGCTTTGAATAGGATGAGGTTTCGACAAAACTGTTTTCTTAGTTTTCATATGTATCCCATTTATTTAAGCTTGGATTTAAAGACAGACAAGAATGCCCATTATATAAAAAGGAACCCCCCAGTCGTCTGGGGGGTCTCGAGAAAACGAACGGTATCGGGATTACAGCTTATTTTCGGGTGTGTGTTTTGTTATGGGCTAGTTCAATCCTGCAGTAGGTTCCCAGAAAACACGCGATAGACGCCAGGGAGGTCAGGGAACAAACCAGTTCGAACATATCCCCGGATGAGTCTACCAATTCGAAGGATCGCAGTGCGACGCCAACTGTGGAAGTGAGGAGCAGTATCAATCCGGATTTTAGCATGTGGGTCCCTCCTTGTACTCATTCCCTTAGCATGTCTCCAGTTTACGCGCAACATCAGACTAAGCAGGTTAATGGCTGATAAGACTCGTAAATGAGTGCTAATTCTTAAATGCGTGGTATATCATTTCGGTCTTATTTTTAGAGGCGATATTTACTATCCACCTCACGAGGAGAGCAGGGCGCGATTTGATAGCCCCCCATTTCACCCATGATCGCGTCTTTTGTCGTCAAATGATTTTATATAGTCTATATTCGAGTTATGGAAGACACGAAAGCGGTTTTTACAGCTCTGATGTTAGGCGTCCTTCTTGGGTGTGTGGCAATTCCGCATACACCGGAGCAGGGCGCCACCGCCCCACGCCCCTTAGCCCCAGAAGGATTTCCCGCCCATATCGCGGTTCTGCCTTTGACCAACGCTACCTCTGATTCGGACGGGCCAGTGATTGTCCGTGCTTTTGTTATCAGAAAGCTCAGCCGGGATCTGGGGGTTATTGTCCCGTCCACAGATGAGGTTGACCAGACGCTGGCCGGGCGCAACCTGATCTGGTCCGGGCATCCCCAGGGGCGTGAACTTCTCAGCAAACAGGATCCGGCGGTGTTGGCCTCCTGGCTGGGGGTGGAAGGGGTTTTGTTCGGCGGCCTTTCCGCATACTCCAGTCAAAAGTTGAGTTTTTATTCGGAATCCAAGGTGAAAGTGCACTTCTGGTTGGTCGATGGCTCTGGCAAAAAGGTGTGGGAAAGCAAGGATGGAAGCTCAGAGGGGGGAGGTCTTACGATGGGATCGACCTCCATGCAAAATGTCCTGGGGGATGGCTCTTTGCCGGCGGACGTACAGGACCGCGTGCGACGATCGCAGGCGGCTTCCCCTGCTTTTGAAGCGGTCGAAACCGCCTTGTCCGATTTTCCCATGCGTCGGTAGATTGGGACTTGACAGAATAATGGAATTCGATTATTTATAAATAGGCAGTCTAATTTACTTTGATGGACCTGCGGCGGATGAGTTCATCGCCGCTGGTCCCGTCGAAGAGGAATAGGCGAACGGGAGGCATCCGATGGACCAGAGCATTCGCGAGATTCATGAGAAAGTCAAACAAGCCAGCGTTTTTGTTCAAGCGCTGAAGCAGGAAATCGGCAAAGTCATCGTCGGTCAGGAGTATCTGATCGAGCGGCTGTTGATCGGTCTGCTCGCCGATGGGCATGTGCTCCTGGAAGGGGTCCCGGGGCTGGCCAAAACCCTAGCGGTCCGGACGCTGGCCCGTACGATCGACACCCAGTTCCAGCGCGTCCAGTTTACCCCAGACCTATTACCCGCGGATCTGCTGGGGACCAACATCTATAATCCCCGCGACAGCCAGTTCTCGGTCAAAAAAGGGCCGATTTTCACCAACCTTCTGCTGGCTGATGAAATCAACCGCGCCCCTTCCAAAGTCCAGAGCGCGCTGCTGGAGGCGATGCAGGAGCACCAGGTTACGATCGGCGATCAAACGTTTCCTTTAAATGAACCGTTTCTTGTGCTGGCCACCCAGAACCCGATTGAACAGGAGGGCACCTACCCACTGCCGGAAGCGCAGGTCGACCGGTTTATGCTGAAGCTCAAGGTGTCCTACCCCACCCGCGATGAGGAACGTTTGATCCTGGACCGTATGACGACCGGGCACAGCATTCCTGTGAAAGCGGTCGTCCACCCCAAGGAAATCCTCTCCGCGCGCGCGATCGTCAATGAAATCTACGTAGACGACAAGCTGAAGAACTACATCCTGGACCTGGTCTTCGCCACCCGCTATCCCGAAAAGGCCCGGTTGGAGTCGATCAAGACCCTGATCGCCTATGGCGCCTCCCCGCGCGCAACCATCTGCCTGACCCAGGCGGCCAAGGCGTATGCATTCCTGCAAGGCCGCGGGTACGTGACCCCGGAGGACGTTAAAAGCATCGGACCGGATGTGCTGCGTCACCGGTTGCTCCTGACCTATGAAGCCGAGGCGGAAAACACCACGTCTGAAGATATCGTCCAGAAGCTTTTCGCCGCGGTCGAAGTCCCTTAAAACACCGCCTCACCCCCAGCCCCTCTCCCACAGGGAGAGGGCGGACCGCCGAAGGCGGTGGGTGAGGCTTCCCGATATGCTGACCCGCGAACTCTTATCCCAAGTCCACCGCTTAGAAATTAAAACCAGACGCCTGGTGAACGAGATATTCTCCGGGCAGTACGGGAGCGTCTTCCGCGGCCTGGGGATGGAGTTCGCCGAGGTCCGGGAATATGTCCCGGGCGACGATGTCCGCTCCATCGACTGGAACGTCACCGCGCGCATGGGGCACCCCTACATCAAGAAATTCGTGGCGGAACGCGAAATGACCGTGGTGCTCATGGTCGACGGCAGCGCTTCTCTGCGGTTCGGCACAGCAGTCAGATGGAAATCGGAGCTGGCCGCGGAGGTCGCGGCGGTGCTGGGGTTCTCCGCGATCCGCAACAATGACAAAGTCGGGCTCTGCCTGTTCTCAGACCGCATCGAGAAGTTCGTCCGGCCCCAGAAAGGACGCACCCACACCCTGCGCCTGATTCGGGACATTCTCGAGTTTTCTCCGCCCAAGCGGGCCACCCGGCTGGACGATGCACTTCGGTACTTAAACCAAGTTGTGAAACGTAAAGCGGTCGTGTTCCTCCTCTCTGATTTTTATAGTTATGACGAAAAGCTGCTCGCGGTCACCAACCGCCGGCATGATCTGATCGCTCTGCACATCCTGGACCCGCGCGAAGAGTCCCTTCCGGACGCCGGCCTCCTGCAGATTGCCGATGCCGAATCCGGCGCCCGCCGGCTGATCGACACCTCCGACGCGGGCGTCCGCCGGACGTTTCAGGTCCAGGCGCTGGCCCGACGCAAAAATCTGGAGTCGGTTTTCACCCGCCTGGGCATCGATTCGATCCCCCTGCGGACAGACCGATCCTTTGTTCAACCTTTAATGGGGTTCTTTCAACGCCGTGTCAAACGCTTCCGCTGACAACGCACCTTCGCTTCGCGCGGAGGTCCAACCGTCAACCGCCCGTCTGGGTGATATCATCACGCTGTCCGTCCAAACCTCGCACGCGTCCGGCCGGGAGGTGCAACCGCCCGCGTTTCAAAAGGAACTGGGCAGCTTCGAAGTTTATGCCAGCACAGCCTTCCCGCCGCAAATCAACGGCCCGGTGGAGACCCAGCAATTCCAGGTTGCCCTGCAAAACTTCACTACCGGCCAGCAGCTGCTTCCCGGCCTCGACTTTACGTATAAGGACTCCGCTGGCCATATCCATACGCTCAAAACGCCCGAGCTCAAAGTCACTGTAGAGATGGTTCCGCCCGGGCCCAAGGACAAAGAGGACATCCGCGGCATCAAAGGGGTCCTGGGTCCGGTGGGGATCTCTCCCTGGTGGTGGCTGCTGTTGGTGTTTGCGGTGATCGTAGGCGCCGTTGCCTTCTGGTCGCAGCGGAAAAAGAGACTGCAGGGGCCACCGCCCGTGCCGCCTATTCCCGCCGATCAAACGGCTCAGGAAAAACTTCGCGACCTGCTGGCGTCGGGATGGGTGGAAAGCGGGAAGATCAAAGAATTCTATATCGCCATCTCCGACATTGTCCGAGGCTACATTGAAAAGGGCTTCGATTGCCCGGCGCTGGAGCGCACCACTGGCGAGCTGATGCGCGATTTAAGAAGACGGACGGTCTTTGATTCCGTTCAAATGCTCCAATTGAAAGAGCTGATCGAAGAATGCGACTTGGTGAAATTCGCCAAATTCCGTCCGGAGCCAGGGGAAGCGCTGAAGGCGCATGCGATGGCGGTGCAGTTTGTGGAAAAAACTAAAGATGTGTTAAAGCAAACAATCGAGAATTCGAGGACTCGATGATTCGAATTGTCAAGAGAGAGCTCTCGAATTCTCGAGTCCTCGGGTCCTCGAGTTTTTAAATGCACTTTGCTAATCCATCGGCTTTTTTGCTGGTGCCGGTCATCGGGGCGCTGATCTGGTTCCGGGAACGGCAATCGTCGCGCTTTAAGGCCTCTTTGCCGTTCCCCGATCTTTCGTTGATCGAGCCGCTTCCCCGCACCTGGCGCACGCGCTACGGCCACCAAATCATTGGGCTGGTTTATGCGGGGATGGTGCTCGGCGTGGTCGCCCTGGCGCGGCCGCAGGCTGTGATGAAAGGAGAAGCGTCTAAAGCGCGCGGGATCGACATCATGATCCTGCTCGATACGTCCGGCAGCATGCGCGCGCTGGACTTCGATCCGCTGGACCGCATGGCGGCCGCCAAGGGCGCGGCCAAAAACTTTATCGAGCATCGCAAATATGACCGGATCGGTCTGGTGGCCTTCGCCGGGGTGGCGATGCTGCAGTGCCCGCTCACGCTGGATTACGGTGCGCTGCTGGAATATCTCGATCAAGTGGAAGTAGGCGTGACAACCACGGAAAACACGGCCATCGGGACCGCGATCGCCACCGCCGTCAACCATTTAAAGAAAAGCACCGCCAAGAGTAAGATCATCGTCCTGATGACCGACGGCCGAAACAACTCCGGGGAAATCGACCCGCTCACAGCCGCCAAGGCGGCCGCGGCGCTGGGCATCAAGATTTACACCATCGGGATCGGTATCCGAGGGCAGTCGGTAATTCCGGTCCAGAACCCGGTTTTCGGCCGCCAGCTGGTTCCCATTGAGGAAGATATCGACGAGCCGTCCCTGAATCAGATCGCCCAGGAAACCGGCGGCCGCTACTACCGCGCGACCAGCACCCAGGAATTCGACGACATTTACGACCAGATCGACAAACTGGAAAAAAGCGAGATCGCCGCCCCGCCGCCGGCCGAGTTCGAGGATCGGTATCGGCCCTGGTTGCTTCTGGCGATGGCCCTTCTGGCGTCCGGATCTATCCTAAGCGCGACGGTGTGGAGAACGTTCCCATGAGCTACTTCGCGGAACCGCGGATGACGCTTTGGGCGGTGGTGCCGGTGTTTCTGGCGATCGCGTTTATCTGGCACGCCCGGCAGCGCGTCCGGACGCTTCTCGCGCTGGGGAAGCCGGAGACCGTCTCCCGCATGCTCCCTCCGGGTCTCGATGACCGTCGCAAGTGGGCGGCGGTCTTTTCCCTTTTGGGGCTGTTTCTGTGGGTGGTAGCGCTGGCGGGCCCCCTCCTGGGTTCTAAGCTGGTTGAAATCAAACAGCGCGGGTTAGACGTGTTTATCGCTGTGGATTGTTCGCTTTCAATGCAGGCGGAAGATCTAAAGCCCAGCCGCATGGCGCAGGCCAAACTGCTTCTGGGCCAGCTCATCGATCGCTTGGCCGGCGACCGGCTCGGGATCATCGCGTTTGCCGGACAGGCCTATGTGGAATGTCCGCTGACGATCGACACCAACGCCGCGCAGCAGGTGCTGGACTCCCTCGATGTCGGGACCGTGCCGATCCCGGGCACGGTGATCGGCGACGCGATTCGGACAGCGCTCAAAGGGTTGAAAGCCGGGGAGGGCGGATCCCGCGTCTTGATTCTCCTCACCGATGGCGAGGACCATCACAGCGATCCAGAGGGCGCGGCGAAAGAAGCGGCCCGGGCCGGGATGAAGATTTATGCGATCGGCATTGGCGGCACCCAGGGCGAACCCATCCCCGTTTTCGATGAACAGGGACACCGGACCGGTTACAAACGCGACAAGAAGGGCGAGGTGGTCCTTAGCAAGGTGGATGAAAAAATGCTTCTGGAAATTACCCAGTCGACCGGAGGCCAGTATTTCCGCGCCACGCAGACGGGCGAAGAAGCCGAACAGATCGCGCAGGCACTGGACGCGCTGAAGCACGGCGACCAGAAGGCCCGCCAGTTTAACCGCTTTGAAAACCGCTACCAGTGGCCGCTGGCGGCGGGCCTGCTGTGTCTTCTGATCGCGCTGGGGATTCCGGAAGGCGGGTGGAAACAAGGATGAGGCGAACGCAAAATTCAAAATTCAAAACGCAAAAAGGAAAAGGGTTGTTATTACTTAAAATGGCCTTTTTTTGCGTTTTGAATTTTGCGTTTTGCGTTGCCGTACCGGTCCACGCCTCCGAGTCCCAGCTCAAGGAAGGCAACCGCCTTTTCTGGAACGGTCATTATGAGGACGCGCTGAAAAAGTATAACGACGCGCTCATCGACGCCCCGGACTCCAGTATCCTGCGCTTTAACGCCGGGGACGCCGCATTTCAGATGGGTGATTTTGCTTCCGCCGAAAAACAATTTCAAGAAACGGGCGATCGAACACCGATCCCCGCGCTGCGGTCCGTCGCCCGCTATAATCAGGGAAACGCTCTGTTCCGTCAGAACAAATGGAAAGAAGCGGTCGAGACCTACAAAGAAGCGCTACGCGCCAATCCGAAGGATGAGGACGCCAAGTATAATCTCGGGGTCGCTTTAAATACACTCAAGAATCCTCCCAAGCAGAAACCCCAATCCGGCCAGGGGAAGCAGGACAAGCAAAAGGGAAGTCAAAATCAGCAGCCAAAGGCGAATGGGATGAGTAAAGAAGACGCCGAACGCCTTCTCGCGGCCGCCGGCATGGGAGAGAAAAAGAAACCCAACGAGAAAGCGCCGAAATCAGGGACGCCGCACCCGGATGAAGATTGGTAAGAGCATGAGTGAAGGAACAAGGAAAAATGTAAAAGGTAAAAGGGAGGTAAGCTTATTTTTAAAAAAAGTGCTTCCGCCCTTTTTCCTTTTACCTTTTACCTTTCTTCTCGCGAGCGTTGCGCTTGCGGCCGATCTCCAGATCTCCGCCAGTCTCGACCGCCAGCGGCTCGCGCTGAACGAGCAGGCGGTCTTGAGCGTGACCGTCTCAGGGAACGTCTCCAACCTTCCGGACCCACAGCTCCCCGCGCTGCAGGGTTTCCAGATTTCCAACGCAGGAACGTCGCAAAGCTACAGCTGGGTGAACGGCCAGACCACGGCAAGCGTTGTACATACCTACGTGCTGTCGCCCCAGCAGGTGGGGCAATTCACCATCCCGCCGATCCGCCTGCCGGTCGAAGGCAAGATGCTCGAGACCCCGCCGATGAATCTGGAGGTCGTGAAAGGCGAGGCCAACGCGCTACCCCCTTCCCAGCCGGCGGCCCCCGCGCAACAGGGCGACGCCTCCTCGCGGGCCCCTACGGCGTTCGTCACCGCGACGGTTGATAAAGCGTCGGCCTATGTGGGAGAAGCCGTCACGCTGAGTTTCCGGCTGTATAACCGTGCGGCATTTTTGAGGCAACCTCAATACCAGCCGCCCGATACCTCCGGGTTCTGGGCCGAAGACCTGCCGCCCCAAAAAAATTACAACGAAACGGTCAAAGGCGTTCCCTATCAAGTGGTCGAGGTGCGTACGGCGCTCTTCCCGATCCACCCCGGCAAGGCCACGGTCGGTTCCGCCGCCTTGAATGTCGTGGTCCAGGGTTTTTCGTCCGACCCGATCGCCAACTTTTTCGGCGGGGGCGAGGCAAAGACGCTGCGCACCGATCCGGTCACGGTGCATGTGAAACCGCTCCCGACGCCGGAGCCGCCGGAGTTCCATGGGGCGGTGGGAGAGTACACATTTAACGCGGAACTGGACAAAACTTCCACAACGGCCGGCCAGCCGCTGACCTTATCGATCAAGA
>Ga0207025_1049_pt1 | contig 19288 bp, 16 predicted proteins | sample Alteio_BWMinCont_45_FD_153261 | JGI IMG/M metagenome (GOLD analysis project Ga0207025, IMG submission 153261) | Enriched cells from forest soil in Barre Woods Harvard Forest LTER site, Petersham, Massachusetts, United States -... | ecosystem: Environmental > Terrestrial > Soil > Temperate forest >... | reverse complement strand
GTTTTTTCCCATCCGATTATTCACCTTCTTTTTACGCCGCGGTACATGGCCGCAGTAAATTTTCTGCAGCTCTATGCGTTGACGTACCTGTTCACGGCGCTGCCCTATGACGCCGTGGCTCGGGCGAAGGGCGACGGTGCGTGGATCCTGAAAATGTCCCTTCTTTTCGCGCCGCTGAGCGTGGCCATGACGTGGGCGGCCACGCTGCGTTGGGGAGCTATGGGCGCGCTGGGCGCCGTGTTGTTGATTCAGGTGTTGATGCGCCTTTATTCGCTGGGTTATCTCCACCGAAATCTCCGCGTTGCCTATTCGCAATTTCTACCCTTTAAGGACATGACGATCCAGCTCGGATTGGCCGGCGCGGCCGCGGCAGGCTCCATCCTCGTACATCCGCTGTTTTCCAATGACCGAATCTGGTTTCTGGTGGCGGGCGCTTCTTTTACCGTCTTCTACTTTGGCGCAACGTATTTGGTCTGGTTGAAACAATTGTCCGCTGCCGGCGGTCCGGTGCACGTGATGGAGCTGACGCAGACCCTTAGCTTGGGCGGGCTCGAGAGAACCGTTTCTACCTTGGCGCAGACGCTTCATCGGGAGGAAGGTTTCAGGGTGACGGTGGCCACGTACGACCATCCCGAGGGGCAGCCTTCGATGGTTCCACAACTGGGCGAAGCCGGCATTCCTCTGGTTCAGTGGCAGAAGGGGAAGGGGTTTTCCCTTCGCAGCGTTTTCCGCCTGGTTCGCATCATCTTCTCTGAGAAAGTGCGTATCCTGCATGTCCATGATCTCGGCCCGCTGATTTACGGCAGCCTGTCCACACTGCTGACCTTTGGCCATGTTCAGCTCGTCCTGACGCTGCATACGCTGCTGGATATCGAGCATCACCCGCGATATCGGCGCTACTACAAATTCTTTCTGCGGTTTCCGGATCGGATCATCGCTGTTTCCCCCGGGATTCAAACCGGACTTCTATCCCTCGGTGTCCGTCCGGAACGCATTGCCGTTATCCCGAATGGTGTTTCTTTTTCGTCTTCTCCTGTCCGCGCTGGCGCGCGGGGGCTAAGAAAGCAGCTCATCTCCAGCCTGCCGTCCGCCCATTACGGCGATCGGTGGATGCTTTGCCTGGCGCGTCTTCACCCAGGGAAGGGCCAGGACGTCGTACTGGACGTCTGGTCTGCGCTGCCGGACGAAACGCGAGCGGAACTCGTTTTATTTTTAGTGGGCCAGGAAACCCACGCGGGGTACAGGGACTTGCTCCGCCAGAAGATTCGGCAATTGCCGGATCCGAATCGAATTGTGATCGCCGGCCCTTCCGAACGCCCGGAGGATTGGATACAATCTAGCGATATCTTCATTTCGGGGTCTCTCCACGAAGGGATGCCGCTGGCGCCACTCGAAGCGGCGGGGTCTGGACGGCCGGTTGTTCTCAGCGAAATCGAAGGCCATCAATTTTTAAAGCCGTGGGCTCGTTTTTTTGATCCCCGCCAACCCGGGGAAGGCGCACGGCATGTTGTCGAGGTGCTGCAGGCGCTCGAATCCGATGGAGAGAGCGCTTTTTTTGAGACGCAATGGAACGCCGCCGGGCCCCTGCGCGAGCAATGGGGCGTGCCGGTGATGGCGGCTTCTTACGCCGCCGTTTTTGGAGCCGATATTAAACGCGAAGCGCACAATGAGGGAGGACTTCTGCCGTGTCTAAAAATTCAATAAACCACTCAACTCCGCTGGTCACCCGATTTATTTGTCTGCTCCTCGCCGGTTCGATGGGCTTTACCGGCTGCGTCACGGGCCGCTCCCAATATGCCTGGCATGATCTGGGCTGGCAGCAGTATCCGGGAATGGCGAAAGGCTCCCAAATTCTGGAAAGCTGGGGAAAAGAGCCGGAGGGGCCGGACGTGATCGACCCGCTCATCGCTCCCGGGTTCCTGGTGAATCTGCATTGTCTGACCGACAGTAAATTGAACGGAGACTATCGGGTCAGCTTTGACGGAGATCTGCAATTGCCGTATGACATTACCGTCAACACCACGGGACTCAGCGTGTCTCAACTTCAGCATAAACTCGAAGATCTCTACCGTCCCTACTTCAAAACCGCCTCTGAGATCGAAGTCCGGGTCAAGGAACGCCATTATTGGGTTGACGTCCGTGGATTGGTTGATAAACCGGGCCGGTTTCTCGTGGAACCGGAAGCCTCGCTCGATCTGGTGATCGGGTTAGCCGGCGGAACCAGCAAGGATTCTCCCCCTCTGTATGTCCGGATTCAAAAAGGACAGAAAGTGTTTATCGTCGATCTGAACCAGTATTACCAGCGCGGGGAAGATCATCCTCAGATCCTCGGCTGGATTGGGGGAGAAGTTCTGTTCTTCCAGCGCGAGATTGCCGCCGCCTCCGGGGAGAAGACCCCCTCGTCGCAGTACCGGCTGCCCATTTATATGCTTGGAGAAGTGCGTAAACCGGGAGAGTATACGGTGCCGCCGGGCTCGGATTTTGTCGACACGCTCGTTCAGGCGGGCGGCTTTACCGAAAAGGCCGATCTCGATGACATCGAGATCGTCCGCCGCGCGGGCGGCGTGAAGCGCGTGTATGATTTTTCCTGGAGTGAATTTCAGCGCGCGCCGTCTCCGCTGCAGGGCGACGTGATCCTCGTGCATGCCGACAACACCACAAAGTTTGAGCGGCATACGCTGCTCGTCGCCACGATCATTTCCGCTCTCGCGGCGGTCGTAACCTCCACTGTCCTCGTCCTGGCTTACAACAAAGGCCGGTTTTAGGAGAGCGGCATGGGGGCACTGGCCAGCAACGCGATCGGCAACCGATTAAAAGAGTTCATGCGCTATGCGGAACTCAAACAATTGGCCTATAACATCGCCGCCCTCCAACAGGAAAAGCGGTTTCATTCTCTTGCCGTTCTGAGCTATTTTCCGGGGGAAGGCAAGACCCTGTTGTGCGCGGCGCTGGCGATGGCCTATGTCGAAACCTGCCAGGCCCGGGTGCTCGTGGTCGATACCACCACCCTTCAAAACAAGAAATCTCTGGTCTTGAAGCAATGTCTGGCCACGTCGCTTCCAATGGTGGATGTGATGACCCTGGAACAGGTCCGCTCCGCCACCAATGGGTTAGACCCCCACCCATCTCCCAAGGTTCACGCGCCGCAGGCGCCGGTCGTGGAGCCGGAAATTGTCGAATCGCGCTCCATCCGGGTCCCACTCCCGTCGGTGAATGATTTTTCTCTCCTGAAGAAGGTGGTCGAAGACCGTTTCCAGGAATACGGATTGGTTCTGCTGGACACGGCTCCACTCAGCGCCAAAAACAAAAGCAACATTGATCCGCTCCTGGTCGCCCGGTTGTCCGATGCGTCGGCGTTCGTGGTCAGCCGGAAACTCCTGGAGTCGCATGAAGTCAATGACTGCCTGAAAGTTCTGGACGATCCTACGCTGCATCTCATCGGCATGGTCGCCAATGAGGAAATTTCGCAATGAAATCACGAGCAGAAGCGACTTTAACCCTGCATGATGTTTCGCGGCTGATTTGGAAACATTGGGGGCTCCTGTTCCTGGGAGCGTTTTTCGGGACAACTCTTTTTACCTTGGCCGGTCTGAAGATGCCTAAAAAGTACAAAGTCCATTTTGTGCTGGCTATTAACTCCAAGTACTTCCAGAGTCCGCTGATCGGGGATTTCGTTCCGGAACTTTCGGGGTCCGGCGGCGAAACAGCGTCACAGCGGGAATCTCTCATCCGCCAGGTGTTGACGCCCGACTATCTAGATGCCCTGGCGGACAAGTACGGAATCTACGGGCCTCGCAAGAATCTCGAAATGACGCCCTCGTTATACCAGGAGTTGCGCACGCGTCTTAAAAACTGGTGCGTCAAGGCCGGCCTTTATACGCCCGGCAGCCAGGAATCGCAGCTCTCCGCCGCACGCGAGGATCTGCTGACCCGCATCCAGATATACTCCCTGAACAGCACCACGTTTAATATCAGTTTCGTTTACTCCGACCCCGACATCACGTTCCAGGTGACCCGTGACATTTATGCGCATGTGATCGAAAGCCTGTTGGAACTTCGGGTGCACACTCTCGCCAATATCCGCGACGCCATCCGCCGTCAACTCGATACCCTGCAGTCGAATTTGGATTCGTTGCCCGCTCCCAGTGTGGCCGCGCTGCCGCCGCCGGCCGCGGAAGACGAATTGGCGCAAGTCCGCAAACAGCTGCGTTCTCTGTCTGCCGAATACACTGATGAGCATCCCCAGATCAAGCAATTGAAGGAACGGGAGCGGATTCTCGCCAACCGGCTCGATGGCGCTTTGCGGGACGATTCCCCTCTCGCGGCTGGCCCGGCCACGCCTTCGGGGCAAGGGTCGGGAGAGGCCACGCGCGAGTCCTACAGCGACCTGACCAGGAAATATAATTATCTGAATATCGCTATCGATACGGACCGGGAACATCAGGGGGATTACTTCGCCACCCTGGAGGCTCCGCTGTTTCCGGCGTCCGCCCTGTGGCCGAAGCGGGGCCTGTTCGCGGCCTGGGGATTCGCTTTCGGATTGTTTGGTTCGCTCTTCATCGTCGCGCTCTGGGAATATTTTGACCGCAGCGCCCTCCATGCGGGTGTCCTGGCTCAGCAGCTCGGTGTTTCACTCCTGGGACAGCTCCCGGTCCTGCCGCCGTCACAAACCTCTTCTCCGATGCCGATCCTCGGCGCTCCTCCACAAAAAACGCCAGGCCGCGGTTGAAGCGGCCCGCTCCATGAACCCGCTGCCTATTGTGTATCTCCATTTGGAAACGGGAATTTTCCCGATCTTCCTCGCGATGGTTCTGCTGATGCAGCTCGCCCGGGCCTCGGAACCCGGACATTACACCCAATCCGGCCAGAGACAACTGTTGCTGCTCGTGGGCGGCTTTATCCTGTTGACCGTGCTGTTCGGCGCGTTGCTTTACAACATGTCTCCGTTGCTGGCCGTCGAGTTGGCGGCCGGAGTTATTCTCTCGCTGATGCACCCGGCCAATGCCCTGTGCTTTTTTGTCCATCTTCTCTACTTGAGGCCATGGGAAATCGCAACCACCAACCCTCTTCTTCTGGCTCTCCCCAGAGGTTTGGCGATGTTGTGTTTCCTTGCCTGGCTCATTCATCCCGGGCTGCATGGAAAGCCAAGTCCCCCAGCACATAAAGCGCTAATTCTGCTTCTGGCCTTCAGCGCGTGGTTGTTCCTGACCACGTTTATGACCCCGGATATTGCGGACACGCAATCGGATTGGTTCAGCGTCTACTTTAAATCGCTGGTTGTATTTGTGATGTGCCTGTTTTTTATTGACAGCGAACGGAGCGTTTCGGAATTCCAATTGACGATCGTCATTAGCGCTCTGGCCCTGATGGTGGTCCGGCTATATCAGTATCACGTAGAAGGTCCCGATCTGGTCCGCCTGCAATCCAGCGGAACGATCGGCGATTCAAACGACTTGGCCGCGGTGGTCGTCATGGCGCTTCCTTTCGCCCTTCTTCCGGTTTTCAGAAAGTCAGTGGGCCTGGGCCAGCAGATCATGGGGGTTTTGTTCAGCGGACTTTCGATCCTCGTGATCTGGCTTTCACAATCCCGCGGAGCCATGCTGGCGCTGGCGGCACAGGTTCTGATGACGCAAGTCCTGCGCGCCGCTCGGATCAAATGGCTGTCGATCCTATTGATGGGCGGTGTGCTCGCAGTCGGTTACACCGTAGCGCTTCGGGCTATTCCGAGGGATTCCGAGGACATGGAAGCCTCGCAGCAAGGCCGCATTGGCTACTGGAAGGCCGCCATCGGCATGACCGTTCATCATCCGATCTTTGGCGTGGGGTATGGGGAATTTCCAGCGAATGTCGATGAACATATGACAGCGCATTCGAGCTGGTTTCTTGCTTTCGCAGAGTCGGGCATTCCCGGGGGGCTTCTTTTTATCTCTTTTTTTGTAACCGTCCTGCGGACAGCCTGGCATAATCGCCTGCAAAGGCCGGCCCAGCTATATGCTCTTGTAGGGTACGGTGTCGCCATGAGTTTTTTGTCTCATACGTATTTGATGGATGTCTACTTGCTGGCTGGGCTGGTGATGTCTTCAGATTCGCTTCGGAATATGGTCCCCGATGTCCTCTAATACCCGCATCGCAACAGATGATCCCCCGTGGGTCTGGAACGGGACTGTACCGTCGTTGAATGGCCTGCGCGCGCTGGCGATTTTGTCCGTCATGGCGAGTCATTACAACCGTCAATTTGAGGGCTCCTGGGTCATTGGCCATTTTGGTGTGACGTCCTTTTTTGTGATTTCGGGATTTCTGATTACGCTTTTGTTGATCCGGGAACGAAAGCGGACGGAGAATGTGTCGTTGATCGGGTTCTACAAACGCCGCGCCCTGCGAATTCTTCCAGCTTATTTTATGTTTTTGTTTGCCATGTATTTGCTTCACGTGGCAGGCATTCTAAGAACTTCGGCGTTCAGCTGGCTTGTGGCGCTCACCTACACGTCCTGCTTTTTCGCTATGAAAATGGATCATCATTTGTCGCATACCTGGTCTCTTTCCGTGGAAGAGCATTTTTATTTTCTTTGGCCACTATTGTTTCGATGGACGCGCCCAAAAACTGCCGTCATTATTTTGATGGTCCTTCTATTGATCAATCCGGTTCTGAGATATGTCCTTTATCGACTCGCGAATCCGATACTGGACATCGATTATTCCACGCCCGCTCAAATGGGCAACATCGCCGTTGGGTGCTTGATCGCCTTCCTTGTGACTGGAGGATGTTTCCCACGGCTGCTCGACTTGCTTCAGCGGCATCCGCTGAAATGGATGTCCGCTGGGATTCTGATGATTCTTGTCTCTGTCGTATCGTTGCGCCAGCACTTGGCTATTCACCATGCACTTAGTGACCCTGCTCGATCCGCGGCTTTTGGATTGATCATGCTCGGCCTGCTCTACAGTCACCCCACGAATCTTGTGAACAGGTTTCTCAATTCCGGGCCTTTGAACTGGATCGGTATTCTTTCCTACAGCTTGTATCTCTGGCAGCAGCCCATTATCAGAGAACACGCCCGTATTCCTGGAGGCATTCCGGCATCGATGCTTTTGCTGTTGGGCATAGCCTGCGCATCGTATTATTTGATCGAATCGCCATTCCTTAGACTAAAACAAAAACGTTTGAACGCACAGAGAGTTTAGGAGTGACGAATTGACGGAAAATGAACGTATCGCCACCTCAGTGATCATCCCAGCCCTGAACGAGGAACGGGTGATCGGGCAATGCCTGGAATCCTTGTGCCGCCTGGATTTTCCGCGCGAGGAATTTGAAGTAATTCTTGTGGATAATGGGTCGACTGATCGCACGATCGAAATCGCCCGTGAATTTTCGGCGAGGCTGAATTTAACGATCCTGCAAAAGAGGGACGCCAAGATTTCCGGGCTGCGCAACTTCGGAGTTTCGAAGGCCCGCGGAGCAATCCTCGCTTTTCTCGATGCGGATTGCCTTGTGAGCCGGGACTGGCTGAAAAATGCTGGGCCACTACTGGATCGCGTGGAAGTAGGCGTGGCCGGCGCGCACTACCGCATTCCCGACAATTCCCGATGGGTCGCGCGTGCCTGGTATGGAGGTCTCGAAACGGAGAAACAGGGGGAATTAGCCTGGGTTCCATCCGGAGATCTTCTCATGAAGCGTTCGGTCTTTGAGCGCATCGGGGGATTCGATGAATCGATTCAGACCAATGAGGACTGCGAACTCTGCGGCCGTGTCCGCGCCGCCGGACTCCGCGTGATCGGTGACCCGTCCATTGCCGTAACCCACCTGGGCACGCCGCAGACGCTTTTCGGATTTTACCGGGCAATACGATGGCATGCGACGGATGGATTTCGAGTGTTTCTGCGCGAACTCCCGAAGATTTCGAACCCCCGTCCACTGTTCTTTGGGTTCTACAATCTTCTCTGCGTGGTCGGTGTCGCGGCGGGCGTGGTGCTCGCCGCGATGCAAAAAGGTTTTGGAGTGCTGATCGTTTCCCTGTTCGCATTGATTCTGCCGTCTTTTCTGCTGAGTTTGCGTGTGGCGGCTCGTCGCAGGAAATGGAGCTATTTGCTGCCGCTCACGGTCATACATATCGTTTTTGGTTTGGCTCGTGGATTTTGTCTTTTGGAATTCAGGAATCTGAGATAATAAATACCGTTACTCGAGGAAGGGAGATCAGAAATAAACTTTATGACTACGCTAACCGCTAGTTCCATTTATGTCCTGCCGACCGGGCCGAAACTGAATCTCGGCTGCGGCCCTGTGCATCCGAGCGGCTGGGTCAACATCGATGGCAGCAACCGGGCCTTTCTTGCTTCAAAGTTGCATGCTGTAGATGCGCTCCTGACGTGGTTGAAGGTCATTCCTCCGACGGCGTTCGGACCGCATATGAAAGCTCTGAACCTCCGGAAACCTCTTCCATATGCTGATAATTCCGTCGCCTGCATTTATGCGGGGGAAGTGTGGGAACATTTTGAACTTCCAGATGCCGAACGTCTTACAAAGGAATGCTACCGAATTCTGGCTCCTAAGGGCGTTCTTCGGCTATGCGTGCCGGATGGCCCGACTTTCTGGCGAAACTATTTGAAGGTCTATGACCAGCTTTATTCGCTGCCGGAGGAGCAGCACGACCCCGCGCCGCTACGAAAAATTGTTCAGATGTATTTCAATGAAATCTGTACACGGAGGCTTTGGCTGGGATCTATGGGACATACTCACAAATGGCAATGGGATGAGATCCAGCTTGTTGATTTATTCGAATCGCACGGGTTTCGCAACGTCGAGCGGATGACTTTCCACAAAAGCCGGATTGATGATATTTCGACGTTCGAACGCTCCGACTTCCTCATCGTTGAAGGGATCAAGTGACGGAAATTCCGAAAATGACGATATCCACCATCGGTGTCGTCTTACAATTCTTCAGGAATACGGGTAAGTTCGAAATATGATTGACCAGAGCCAGAGCTTTTTTGCCCGAGGACTTCTTCCACAAATGATCCGGTTGACTATTCGCCTGCTGGTGCGCCAGAGTTTGCGTAAGCCGTTATGAAATTGCGAGATTTCATCGATATTTTCCGACTTCCTAGGGCCACTGTTAACTTGATGCTCGAGCAAACGACCGACAATGACCCTTTTTATGCGAAGGTCGTCAAGGCACAATACGACGAGGCCAATTCACGGCATCCCAAAATGTTGTTTGCAAGAAAATATGAATACGGTTATACCCTATGCGAGTTGCCCAAGACATTCGATGACTATTTCATGAAGATCGAAGCGTCAGCGCGCCGGAATTACAAAAAGGCTCTCCGGCTCGGTTATAAAACGAAACGAATGGATTTCAATAAGCACCTGGAGGATGTGCGCGATATTTGGGTCTCGACACCGGTCCGCCAAAGAAGGTTGATGCCTCAAGATATTCGAGAAGGCCAGGTACGTCCTGTGACAGATCCACCATCCAAAACGACTTATCATGATTATCCCTACTACGGTGTTTTCAAAGATGAGAAAGTGCTTGCCTACGCGGCATGCCTGATCGCGGGAGAACTTTGCGAAGTACAGAATATCTACGGTCATGTCCAATATCAAAATGATGGCTTAGTCCCGATGCTTTTCATCGATATTGCCCGCGAACTCCTGAATTCCTTTCCCGCTGTGAAATATTACAGTTACGGCACCTTCTACGGTGCTGGGGAGACGATGAGGCGTTTCAAGCAAAAATTCCTATTTGATCCCTACCATGTGACGTGGAAATTGAGCTCCATGTGACGAATGCGCCTGCAGACGATGCCATGCTGGTTTATCGGATGGACGTGACGGAGCCTTTATCGGAACCGCCTCTTTCCAAAGGTGAGTTTGTTTTTGTGAGGGGGATCACTGGGATTTCCGCGAATTTCATGGCCTGGGGCCGAACGCTAGGCTGGCCGGGGGCCGTCAAAACCGCGCTGAAAGTTCTTTCAGGCAAGCGCCTTTTTTTCGGCGTGAAGTCGGGGAATTCCATGGTCCAATCCGGCTGGGCCAATATCGGATTCTGCCGGCATTACGTAATTGAATCTGACAGCATTGTCCTGGGGGAACTGTGGACGGCCCCGGAACATCGTGGAAAAGGATTGGCGTCGGTCGCGCTCCGCCGCGTCATCGTTCGTCTACACGATTGCGGTTTCAAGCGATTTTATATCGATACCAAGCTCGACAACCCGGCTTCGCAGCGCATGATTGAAAAGGCGGGCTTTTCGAACCGCATTCAATAAACGAGCCCAAGCAATCAGTTCGGTCTTGTCGGTTATTGTTGCTGTGGGTTGTGAGCACCCCGGGGCTTCAGCTTGAGGAACTGCTGTTCAACGAGATAGTAAGACGCAATCGATGCCGCAAACACGCAAACGATGTTGATTGGAAACCGAAATGACATTCGGCTGGGCTCATAAGGATTGAGGAACAGTTCCTGCCACAGATAAATTGAATAACTCCACATGCCGATCAGCCGTAATGGATACCAGTTCAGAATATCACCCACCCAATCCGAGGGAAAACGCACACAACGATCTAACAGCAGGAAAATGCCTATATTGGCGATCGTTTGCCCCAGAATCCAAAACAAACTGTGACTGATTTTATAACTCATCCCAGAGAGCACCATAAGAATCATGGGAACAATTAGAAATGAAGTCGAAGCGGTGGCCCTTATATATCCTTTTATTGTTCCTAAGAAGTTATAGAAAAATGCCAGCAGACATCCCGAAGCAAGTGCATCGGCCACAGCCTGGAAATACCGCGTCATCGCGGTGGGATTCGCTGAAGGCCCGAAATACATGAGGGTACGGATGAGCGGCACCACCATTACGGCTGACGCCGCGATCCGCACCGCTCGGCTTGGCCCAGCCAAGAGGAGCGTCATCGGCCATATCAGGTAGAATTGTTCCTCTACCGACAGTGACCAGATATGATTCAAATACCACGCCCGCTTGAGGTGGTAATTCATTGTGTATGTCAAGGCATGGAGCATGTCCCCTGGTAGAAGCGTTACGACTCCCATTCGCCCCAAAATATAGACCGTAGCTACAAACACATAGAACGCGGGAAAGATGCGTAAGGCTCGGCGAAGGTAGAAGCTCCTAAGCGAGATCTGTTCAGTTGCATCGAATTCCTTCAACAGCAGCGTCGTGATGAGAAAACCCGAAATGAGAAAGAACATGCGTACCCCAAGGTTACCAAGGTGACCCACTAAGTCGAACAGCCTCGGGTAACGATCACCATCAATCGAATGACCAGCCACCACCAGCAAGATGGAAACCGCTCGCAGGCCGTCCAGCGAGGGAATTCGTGGGGGAAGCTGCGGCGCATGTGACACTTGCTTCTGTCCCAGCTGATTCGTCGTCAATTCCATAAACTCGTCTTCTTTTCAACTGCGCATCTTCTGCGCGGGTTTCGCTGTCTCAAACAGCAGGATGCATTGCTTTGCGACTTGTGCAGAAGCTATGAATATCAATCATAATAGCTTCAATTTTCTCCGATCGTTATTATTATTCCAAATTGCCCGTGGATACCGTCGGGATGAATTGATGCATCGGGCCTGATGACGGTTGCAGTCGACTCGATTTCCAGGCCCCTCGACCTAGACCTGCCGTAAATAATCTTTCGCCGAAATCCGCGGTCCGTCGCAACCGCTCCCTTCAAACTAATTGAAATTGGGGTGTTCTCCGTGTAAGCAAATTCCATGAGAATCCTGATCATAGAAGACGATATGACGGCGAGCACGCTGCTGCGTGCAGGTCTCAGGCGTGAAGAGGATGGCGCGGACGAGGCGCGAGAGGCAACGGCATTCGCCCCGAAAAATTCTTTTGATCTCATCCTGGTGAATATCAAGTTACCGGACTTCTGGCTTCTGCGCACCCTACGGCAGGTGGTAGAAGAGGATTTGGTCTGGTCAAGCCCTTTCTACTCGGCGGCCGCCGAGGATGGACAACGCGGGGGAAATATGAATTCTGGTCATGCAGGAGAGAACCACTTGTTTTTCAAGGCGGCCGGTTTCTTTGAACCCCGCCTTCGCAATGCCTCGGACGCTGGCGATGTTGCTGTCGAGCGCGCCGATCCAAACGGCCGCCTGCCCGGATCGGAAAAATTCGGACACAATTTGATCCAGCACGCGGGTGAAGATGCCCTTCCCGCGGTGTGAGGGAACCGTATAGCAATCGTAAATCCAGTAATTGCCGGGGGCCAGCGACGCCGTGTAATGCATTTCCGTGATGTTCATGGCGGTCCGGCTGACCCAGGCGTAATGCACGCATTCCCCGTCGTCCATGACGGTGTAGCAGATATCTTCCCGCTGGCGCCGCCTTTCCATTTCAGCCTCATTCCAGGCTCCGGTTCGCCGCATGACCCGTTCCAGCGGGCCCCCGGGTGCGAACGCCTCCTGCTGCGCGATGCGAGGCACACAGCAGGCCAATCGTTCCGTGTCGGTGTCCGCCCGGAAAACGATTAATTGCTGGCGCAGAAAAAAAAAGTCCGGCACACGACGGGCGCAGTTCATCCATTTTGAAAACATGCATTAGTATCGCATAGAAAAGTGGCAGGCCGCAGATCGGGCCGCTATCGATGGGCAGCAGTGGCGGACCTCTATCAATAACTAGTAGTGGTGGCCCGTACCCCGCACCTCCCATTCGTCTATTCTTCTTCCTACCTACCTGCGTCGTACGGGCCTTCTCAATAAGAACAGGGTAGGGCCCGATATCCGCTCCCGGCTATTCGGGGGGGTTGCGCATCATGATATTTTAAAGTAGTATCTTTAACTGTCATGTTTGAACGCCTTCAGCATTTTCGGAACCGCCGGAAGGAAAGCTGTTTCTTCTGGGGCGCCAGGCAAACAGGAAAAAGCACCCTGCTCAAGCGGCTTTTTCCGACATCTCCCTACTATGACCTGCTTCTGGCGGATGAATACCGCCGTTTGTCACAGGATCCGTCGATTTTGCGGCAGGAACTGGCGGCCATCAAGCCTTCTCCTTCCTCCCCCGTCATAGTGGATGAAGTTCAGAAAATCCCCGCGCTTCTGGACGAGATTCAGTGGCTCATCGTGAACAAGGGGATATCCTTTATCCTGTGCGGGTCCAGCGCCCGGAAGTTGAAACGGGGACAGGGGAATCTTCTGGGAGGCCGGGCGCTGCGATATGAACTTTATCCTCTTGTGTACCAGGAAATTCCTGATTTCAATCTATTGCGGGCGCTCAACCATGGTCTGTTGCCGCGCCATTATCTGGCGCCTGATGCGACCCCGCTTCTGAAGGCGTACGTCGGAGATTATCTGAAAGAAGAAATCGCGGCGGAAGCGCTGAGCCGTCATATTCCCGCTTTTGCAAGGTTTCTGGAGGCCGCCGCTTTCAGTGATGCTGAAATCGTGAATTATCAGAATATTGCCCGCGATTGCGGCGTGAGCTCTCCCACCGTGAAGGAGTATTTCCAAATTGTGGAAGACACGCTTCTGGGGCGCTTCCTTCCCTCCTTTCAGAAGCGTCCTAAACGCCGAGTCATTCAGGCTCCCAAGTTTTATTATTTCGATGTCGGTGTGACTAATATTCTGCTGAAGCGCGGCGAGATCGCCAATCGCAGCGAGGCTTTCGGAAAGGCTTTCGAGCATTTTATTTTCCAGGAATTAGCCGCCCACCGACATTATTCCGGGCTGGACTATCCCATACATTACTGGCGCACCGCTTCGCAGCTGGAGGTGGATTTCATTCTGGGTGATCATGAAGTGGCCGTGGAAGTCAAGGCGACCGAACTGGCGGACTCGCGCCATTGGCGGGGGCTCAAAGCTTTTCAAGAAGAGTATCGCGTCAAAAAAGCCATCGTCGTTTCACTGGATTCAAAACCCCGCCGAATCGGTAACATCCATATCCTGCCGTGGCAAACTTTCCTGGAGCAACTTTGGGGCGGCTCGATATTGTAAGCTGGATTCGCCGCCCGTAGTGTCGTGTCTCCTATACCGCCTGACGTCGGGCGGTCCATCCGGCTGTCTGGCGGATCCATCCCCAGCTGTTATGTCCCCAATTCGCCCAAAATCCGCGTAATCGTTGTGTATCGGCGCCTTTTTTAAAGAAAATCGTTGCTTTACAGAGCTGTTCAATGTATGATCGCCGGAGCTGCGAGTTAATGTTTGTTAATTTTCCATTGGAAATTTCGTTTTTGGGGGGTATATAGATGAGGAGGGAACAGGAGGTGCGACATTATCGCGATAAACAAATCCGGATGTAGCAGGAGCCCCGGAGCCGGGCTGCAAAGCCTGGTTCTGCTTCTAGTAACTTCCCTAGTTCTGCTCTCGTTTCCTTTATCCGTCACTTCCCAGGCTTCCTCGGGTACCGAAGGCGCTGCATTTCTTGATATCCCTGTTGGCGCCGGCCCTGCCGCGATGGGCGGAGCTTACAGCGCGCTGGCCAACGACGCCTACGCGCCCACCTTGAATCCTGCCGGACTGGGTTTCCTTAATTCCACTCAATTTGCCGGGCAGCATCTTGATTATCTCCAATCTATCCATTATGAGTACCTAAGTTTTGGCGTTCCGCTTCCTCGCTCTGGTTCCTGCACGGACTCCGCTACATGCCCCGGATCTGGTGTGGGGGGATCGATCCAGTATCTGGGATCGGGAGATATCACCGGAACAGACGGCAACGGCAATTCTACCGGCGACTTTTCCAGTTACTATGCTGCTTACAATCTTTCGTATGGGCGCGCTCTATCGGATCAGTTGTCTTTAGGAATTACGGGGAAGTGGATCAATGCTAAAATTGCAGATGTATCCGCGAATGCGTTTGCGGCTGATTTGGGCAGCATGTACCGGGTTTCGAGCAAATTTACCCTGGCGGGTGTGCTGACCAATGTGGGATCGAAACTGACGTTTTTGAATCAGAGCGATTCGCTGCCTCTGGCCTTCCATATCGGCGGTGTTTACGAGCCGACCTCCCAATGGAAGATGAGCGCCGAGGGGATTTATCCTCAGACCGGACTGGCCAGCGCACGTTTCGGATTGGAATGGCACCCGGTGGAAATGATTGCCTTGCGCACCGGATATCGAACAGATACGGTGAAGGAACTCGGGGCTTTGGCTGGTTTTACAACCGGGCTTGGCCTGCAATACCATGGTCTGGAATTCTCTTATGCGTGGCTTCCCGTGGGGGATCTGGGCAATACCAATTATTTTTCACTGTTGTGGCGTCTGGGAGAAGTCGGAAATGCGAAGCGGAATTTGATTCAATATCAGACAATCAAGAAGAGCCGCACGGCGGAAGGACAGATCACCGATCCGGAGTATCAGCAGCTGATGCAGCTGCTTTCGGATGATCAGCCCAAGGTAGCGCAGCCCATTGCGCCGAAGAATTCAGGGAACGAATAAGTATGAAATCGTGCAATTACTCATCGTGGGTTTGTTGTTTTCTGGTATTTTCGCTGGTCACGGCGGGCACGCCGGTGCCGGTTTTTGCCTCTCAGGATGTTACGGCGATCTGGGCCAATACCGGCGAAGACAAAGTCACGCAGGATGAATTGCGGGCCACCAAGGGAAATAATGTTAAGAACTCGGTATGGGATGGGTCCAAGATCACCATTTTTGGCGGCCGTAACGAAGTGGTGGCCTTCAACTTGATCATTGAGGCCGGTTCCGGCGGGGCCAACAACGTCACGGTTTCATTCAATAGTTTAACCGGACCGTCTGGAGTCACGATCACTTCTTCCAAAGCGACTGGCGACGGCGTATTTAACTGGGTGGGGCGTAACATTGAGCTCTTTTATGTACGGTATCTGCAGATTAAAGGCCTCAGTATTGCAAGCTGGGGAACATACGATGAACGACACACACCGCAGCGCATGCGACGGCCCTGGACGGGTAATGGGGTGGGCAGCGGCACCTGGCAGGACCGGCCGGACCACGACAAATTTTATCCCGATATTGCGGTTCCTCTGGAGCTGGTTCCGAGTTTTAATATCGCGGCAGGCCAGAATCAAAGCATCTGGGTGGATGTCTACATTCCTAAAAACGTTCCGGCGGGGAATTATCTGGGACGGGTGCTGGTTCAGGAAAACGGAGCACTGGTGGGAAGCGTCCCCGTACAGTTGAAACTCTACAATTTTACGCTCCCCGACGTCCCGAATTCAAAAACCATGGTTGTGCTTGATGTCCCAAATATCAACCACCGTTTTCTGGGTAATTCTTATCCTAATCCCAGTGCTGCAACCAGTTTGCTGCGAGACCGTCATTTCATGCTGGCCCACCGCCATCGCATATCTCTTATCGGTGACGATCTGGTGAGTGACTGCAATCAGCCTGGGGATCAACCGTGCCCGGATTGGGTTCCACGTTTGGACGGAACTTTGTTTACGGCCTCGAATGGCTACGACGGCCCCGGCGTGGGTGCGGGCAACAACGTCTATTCGATCGGGACCTATGGAACCTGGAGCTGGAACAAGGGGACAGAAGCGGATATGGATGCCCATACCGATGCCTGGGAAACCTGGTTCAGCCAGAACGCTCCGACGACGGATCATTTTCTGTATCTCATCGATGAATCCACTAATACTGCCCAGATCCAGACTTGGTCGCAGTGGATTTTGAACAATCCAGGGCCTGGTCAACAGCTTAGATCGATGGCCACCGTCAGTCTCCTAACGGCGGCCGCGCAGACACCCTCTCTGGATATTGTTACGACCGTCTTTAATGTTGGGATTCCAGCGCAGTGGCAACCGCTTGCGGATCAATACACCAATGATCCCCGCAAGCGCTTTTTCCTGTATAACGGCTACCGACCCTCAGTCGGTACAACTGCCACTGAAGATGACGGAATAGCACTGCGTGAGCGAGCGTGGGGCCAATACAAGAAGCACATTCAGCGCTGGTTTTATTGGGATTCTACCTACTACGACAATTACCAGGGAGGCACTGGTGAGACGAATGTTTTCCGAGTGGCTCAAACATTTGGTGGGCTGTCAGGCGCAGATCCAATTAAAGGCCAGACAGGATGGAATTATGACAATGGTGAGGGGGTGTTGTTTTACCCCGGGACTGACACTGTATTTCCTTCGGATTCTTACGGTGTGATGGGTCCTTTTGCCAGCCTGCGCCTCAAATATTGGCGTCGCGGGATTCAAGACGTCGACTATTTGACGATGGCCAATGCCATAAATTCCGCGACAACTCAGAATATCGTGAACCAGATCGTCCCTAAAGTGTTGTGGGAATATGGTGTGACCAATCCTTCAGATCCCACGTATGTCGTAACCGATATGAGCTGGTCCAATAATCCAGACGTCTGGGAAGCAGCGCGGGCACAACTGGCCGCAATTCTGGACGCATCGGGCGCTGGGAATAACGGTTCACTGCCGGCGCCGACTCTCAATCTTCCTCCGACCCTGCCGGTGAATGCTCAGGTCACAGCCGGGTATCCCTCCGGCTATAATATCACCGCCTTCCAGTGGTCTTTCATCCCGGCCATTTCAGCGGCGGCTGCGTCGCAATCTCCCCGATCGGCCTCGCTGGCCAGGATCGCGGGCGCTAATTTTTCCACCGACAGCGCAACTGCCCAGTTAGGAACCATGAATCTGGCGCCCGGCTATTACCAGATCTCGGTTTGGGCCGTCGACAGCAACAATAATATTTCATCGGCAGCCCAGGCCAATGTCACGCTGGTTCCGGCGGCATCGATTTCTGCGCGGGTCTACCCCAATCCCTGGCGAGCCGACCAGGCCTATCCACACCACGTGACCTTTGACCAATTGCCGGACAACGCGACCGTGAAGATCTTCACCGTTTCAGGTCATTGGGTGAAAACGCCCCCGACGATCGGCAATACCGCCACCTGGGACCTGACCACAGACGGCGGGGATTCGGTGGCATCGGGCATCTATATTTATCTTGTTAAAACCCCCGATGGGCAGACTACTCGTGGAAAATTAGCCGTCATTCAGTAGAAGCCTTTTCTGTTCGTCTCCAAACCCCAAAAGCAACCCCATCCGTCGAGTAAGGTATAATTTCGACTTGGTGTCCGATTCTACGCGGGAAAATCTATCTGCACAATAGTACGGCAAAAATGAAAACAATTAAGCGCTCTCTCTTGCGTGTGTTGAAAAATACCGGGTTATTCGATCGGACGGTGAACAGCCGTTGGCGAACGGACAGACTGCCGATCCTCTGTTATCACGCCATTTCTCTGGAAGATGAACATGAATGTGGGAATCTTTTTACCATGAGCCCCGCGGCGTTCGAATCCCGCCTCGAGATGCTGCGTTCCGGGGGCTATTCCGTCTTGCCGCTCGAAGAGGCTCTTGGCAAGCTGAAGGCGCATACCCTGCCGCCCAGGAGCGTAGTGCTTACTTTTGATGACGGGCTGTATAATTTCTATTCGCGAGCTTTCCCTATCCTTCAGAAATTTGGTTATCCGGCGACACTCTACTTGACCACCTATTATTGTTACCGTGATCTGCCGATTTTTCCTCTGATCTGCCGCTACATGTTCTGGAAGTATGGAGCGGTGATGAAACCAACGGCCGCCCTTGGATTCAATAATCCCATCGACTTATCTACCCCGTCAGGACAGCATCTTGCCTGTACGGAAATTAACACTTACGCCTCAGTCAAACATTTGAACGCTGATCAAAAAAATGAATTGGCTAGACGATTAGCAGAATATCTTAACCTGGATTTTGACAAGCTCGTGTCGAAGCGGCTATTCCAATTGGTGAATCCAAAGGAAGTTAAGGAATTATCCGAAAAAGGCGTGGATATCCAACTGCACACACATCGCCATCGGACGCCTCTGGATCGGTCGTTGTTCGAACGCGAGATTACGGAGAATCGCAGCAAGATTGCGGAATTGACGGGAAAGGCAGCGCACCATTTCTGCTATCCGAGCGGTACTTACAGGATGGAGAACTTGCCATGGCTTTCTGAATTGGGCATATCTTCTGCCACAACGTGCGATTCAGGTCTGGCCAACGTGGAAACGAACCCGCTCCTGATACCCAGATTTCTTGATTATATGGATGTATCCGTGATCGAATTCGAAAGCTGGCTGACCGGAGTTGACGCATTTCTGCCGAGGAATCCTTTCAGTTGAAACTCATTCGTCTCCTGACCAACTTTGAACGGTTTCCGCTGAATTGGCATTCCTCGTCGTATGCGGGCACGGCCAAAGTTGTCCGCGGGCCACACCAGCTTCTCAAGAACCTTGGAGAGGCCGATATTGTCATTGTGAACTGCGACGTCGATAGTGTCCTGTGGCTCGCTTTTGTCGTAACCGCTCAGAT
>Ga0207025_1047_pt1 | contig 20091 bp, 18 predicted proteins | sample Alteio_BWMinCont_45_FD_153261 | JGI IMG/M metagenome (GOLD analysis project Ga0207025, IMG submission 153261) | Enriched cells from forest soil in Barre Woods Harvard Forest LTER site, Petersham, Massachusetts, United States -... | ecosystem: Environmental > Terrestrial > Soil > Temperate forest >... | reverse complement strand
AGCGTGACATTTCTGGGACTTGGGATGCGGCTGGGATGCAAGAAGCGCTTGGGACAAGTGGCGCGACAGAACACCCAGCGCTTTTGCCGGGAGGAAAGGGAGCCGAAGGCGGCCGAGAGGACGAGACGGGTACTGCCAAACCTTTGTCTTATACGCCTTTGGGGCTGCAAGCACTCAAGGCCAATAAGCCCTCAGGGCCGGGAGTGAGGCAAGTTCACGCCGCGCTTGCAAATGATCCGGCCGACAAATGTGATCCGCTCGGATTCCCGTACATGGAACTTTGGGAATTTAGGACCGTCAAGCTCGTTCAGAGTGCGAACCAGGTGCTTTACATCAATCCATTTTACGGCAATTACCGCATCATCTGGACCGACGGGCGCGAACTCCCTAGCCTGGACATCGCAGCGCCACGGTGGAACGGATACTCCGTTGGCAAATGGGTGGATGATTACACCTTCGTCGTCGAGACCATCGGGTTGAATCCAAAAAGCTGGCTCGATCATGCTGGTCGCCCGCATAGCGCAGATATTCGGATAACGGAGGAATTTCACCGGGTGGACAGTGACATCATGGAACTCACGATGACCATTAACGACCCGAAAATGTACACGGAACCCTGGAAAGCCCTCAACAAGTTGACTCTCCACTTGCAACCAGCCGATTTCGACATCCAGGAGCTGCTCTGTTCGCCGACAGAGATGTCGGAATATAATGACCAAATTGGTTCTGGTGCCGCTGGCGAAAAACTGAAGTAGCTAACGGGAATTCCCATTTAGCGGTCTTGAGACCCACTTTCGCTGCCGAAAGTGGGTCTCATTTTTTTGTCTCGTTCACTTTGCTGCGATTCGTTGCGGCCACCCCTGAAATAAGAATTGACTATTTCACCTTGGCATTTTAGTGCCGTGCGACTGGCGAAAATCGGGTCTTAAGTCCCCCGCATCTGCCATTCCCCCATCAGGTCTCCGTTCCATAGCCGTATCCAGTCGATTGCAAGTGCGCGAATCAGGCTGATGGCCTCCCTGGGCTGCGACACAATCAATCGCTTCACTGCGAAGGGCCTTGGGTGTATGTATAAGGGCGCCCATCCGGAGATCAAAACGGAAATCCCAGGTGAAAACATCCAAGGAGGTAGTATGCAGCGTCTTCAGATACGTCTTCTGTCTCTGCTAGCGCCCTTCGTTCTCTTGGTAGCAGCGCAAGCTCAAACGAAACTTCCGGGCAGCGTTCCTGCTTGGGCTAATGCTAAGAACTACGTCGCAGCGGCCAATCCCAGCGACGACATTGGCTTTCGAGTCTATCTCGCGTGGAACAATCCGTCCGCCGCTGAGGTTCTCGCCAAAGCGCTCTCCGATCCAGCCAGCTCAAGTTACAAAAGTTATTTGACGCCGGCGCAGTTCCGCCAGCAGTTTGCGCCTTCCCAGGCGCAGGTCGGTGCCGTTCAGGCCTGGCTTCGCAGCCAGGGGTTCACGGTTGAGTACACTCCGCAGAACAATCACTATGTTTCGGCAGAGGGCACAGTGGCCCAAGCTGCAGCCGCGTTCGGCACGAGCTTTGGCATGTATAGCATCCAGGGTCTCACCCTGAGGTCACCTTCGTCCGAGGTATCGATTCCCGGCACACTTGCCGGCGTCGTTTCTGGAGTAATCGGTCTGGACGACAGCGCCCAGTTCGTCCACACCAATCACACGACTGGGGATGCACCTCCGCCGGCTGCCTTCGTGAGCGCGCAGCCATGCTCGTCCTATTGGGGACAGCAGCAAGCGGTGGGATTCACGAACCCCTACGGCTCTGGGACGCTTCCTTATGCGCCCTGTGGCTACACGCCGCAGCAAATCAAGGGCGCCTACGGCCTCGGCTCAACCGGCTTGGACGGCAGCGGTCAGACCGTGGCAATCATTGATGCCTACGCGTCGCCGACCATTGCCGCGGACGTGAACCAGTGGTCGATCAACCGTGGATTGCCCACGCTGCGTGGAGGTCAGTTCTCGCAGGTCGTGGCTCCTGGCACGTTCCGCCATCCCGAGCGCGGTCTTAAGCAAGATCCACAAGGCTGGTACGGTGAGGAGACGCTGGATGTGGAAGCCGTGCATGGAATGGCGCCGGGAGCCAACATCGTTTTCGTGGGCGCGCCGAATAATTTCCAGGATCTCGATGCGGCGCTCAATCACGTTGTCGATCGCGGCCTTGCCCAGATTGCAATGCCGGAGCGTTTACCGATGTCGTCAGCCCCGCTTCGACTGTCGCAGTCGTGCGCACGAACTACGTCAACGGCGTAGATTCGAACGCCGGGTTGGCGCACGTATTAAGAACCGCCAATCAGACCCTCAGCCTGCACACGGCGCCTGGCTACGATGACGTCACTGGGCTGGGCAGTCCGACCGCGGCCATCTTGTCACACTGAGGCGGCAAACTAATCGTCGCACCGCCAGGAAATCGTCTCGACTTCCTGGCGGTGCAACAGACGAGAAGAGCTAGAACAGCAACTTCAGTCCTAACTGTATCTCGCGAGGGCCTCCCGTTCCCAGAATTGGATTCACCGCCGCTACATCTGGAGTGGCGTTCTCAGCGCCGAAAGTCGCTCCAGAAGGATCGTTGGTGGCATTCAGGGTGGGGTTTGCAAAATTAGGGTGATTCAAAACGTTGAAGAATTCCGCACGGAACTGGGCCGTCAGCCGTTCTTTGAACTTCCAGTTCTTGAAGACCGACAAATCCCAATTGCGGAACCCGGAGTCGCGGAAGATATTTCGGCCGGCTGTTCCAAACGTGCCGCTTTGCGGCGCGATGAACACCGAACTGCCTTGCATATAACAACCGAAGCCGAACAAGTTACCGGCTTGGTTGTTGGGGTTAGCGGGATTAAACGTCCCGATTGCCGTAGCCTGTGAAACGCAACTGGCTGGCAGGTTGGGGTTAATCACATTGGGGCCGCTGCCATTGGGGTTGGGGACGCTGCCGGGAAAGAACGGAATCGCGTTCCGAGTGGCCTGGAAGTCGCTCGGATTCCCGAAGAAGTCCCAATGATCGGCAAACTCGCCGGTCAGGCTGAGGTTATCGGTTGCATCCACGGCGTTAAAGGGTAACCCGCTCTGGAGAGTCACGAGCGAATTGAGCGACCAGCCCTCCAGGAGCTGTCCAAACCCTTTCTTTCCGGGTATGTCATAGGTAAGCGACAGCGTGAAGTGCTGCCGAATATCGAAATCTGAGCTGCCATACTCCAGGCCCGGCGCAAAGCTGTTTTGAGGAAGAGTCCCGGAGAAGTAGTGGGACATGTCGTCTAGAGCGTGGCTATAGGTGTAGCCGACAAGAACGGACAGTTTGTGATAATTCCGCTCCGTCACCGCAACCTGCAGGGCGTCGTAATTGGACACGTCGATGTTCGTGAAGTAGTTAATAAAACCCAAGTAGGGAAACTGTGAGTAAAACGGACGGGCCAACTGCAGGCAATTCGCTGCCGTCAACCCCGCCCCACAGCCAGCGGTTTCCGAACCAGGTGCTGCCTGGTTGATATCCATAAGACCTGGCAGGCCTTTGCTGTGATTGCCCACGTAGGCGGTTTCCAAGGAGAGGTTAGACGTGAAAGAATGCTGCACGTTCAAATTCCACGTGGAGATCCTTGGGTTACTGAGGTTCACGTTAGGGACGAGGATACTGCAAGGGCTCGGGTTCTTGCCGATACCATTGCCGCACTCAAACGCGGTGCCGCTTGTGGACTGTGCAGGAAATATAGGCCCGCCCGGAGCTGGGACCCAGTTGAGCTGCGCAGTCGCAAACGTAACCGCTGCCGAGGCGATACTGCCGCCTTGTAATGCTGGCGACACCACTCCAGTGGGCGATACGACGGAAAAGCCCGTGGGGACGGCATTGATGCCTGTAGTGCTCGCATTACTCACACCGACTTGGCCGATGAACGGACTCAGTACGATATTCTCGTAGTAAATCCCGTAGCCGGCCCGAACAACGGTCTTGCCCTTCCCGCCGATGTCCCAGGCCAGACCGATACGCGGGCTGACATCCTTGTGGTCGCCGTTAACCACATGGTTGCCGTTGACTGAATTGACCCCCGCCTGCTCGAAGCCCACCGTTGGTTGCCAACTGCCAATCAGGTTATTGGCCTCCGACAGAGGTTGATCGTATTCGTAACGCAGGCCCAGGTTCACCGTCACATGCGGAGTTAAACGCCAAACGTCCTCGACGAAACCTGAGTACAGCCACTGTTTCATATCGCGAGCTTGGGAGCCAACCAACAGCTTTCCATTGGCCGGGACTCCAGCCAGGAACGCCTCGAGCCCGGTTCCACCGCCAGGAAGGGCGGGAAGGCTGCCTGCGTTGAAGGCGAAGGTACCTCTGCCCTTGGAATATGTGGCGTTGTCCGCACTGAAGGTGAATATCTCGCCGCCAAATTTAAAGGCATGCTTGCCGTGCAAATAGGAAACCTGATCGACGAGATCGTAATCGTTCGTCGGACCATGTTCATTTGGCCAATTGCTGCCGCCCCCTAATGCTGTGAGGCCGGCAACGGTAATATTAGGGAGACCAAATAAAAGTGGAGTGGTGATGCCCGTGTTTAAGCCATAGGTGATGGGATCCGTGTTGTGGTCCACCGTGAACACCGGGCGATCATAAAAAGTCCAGCCCCCCCGGAGATCGTTCACCCACGTAGAATTCGGCGTCCAGGTCCAGCTGGTGGTCACAAATTGGCTCAGGAGGGTCGCTGTGCTCCGAAAATTAAGTTGCGTGATCTGCGGCGAGTCCTGAGTGAGCCCGTTTCCATGGCCCCGAAAATAGGAACCATTGATCGTGTTGTGATCGTTAGGATGGTAGTCGATCTTCCCCAAAATATTATAGATGCTAACGACGTTTGGGAAACCGGACTGCACTTGACCGGAGCTTGAAGCGTTCGCCCCATAAAGGGGCAACAAGTTCACACTCAGGGGGCTGATTGGGATTCCGGCGTTCGTTAACGCCGCCTCGGCATCCGGAATGCTAAATTTTGTACCGTTTGGCGTCCCAGCAGCCGCAAAACTAGCCGTACTTGGTATGTTCGCCGTGAAGGAATTTCCCGCGGTATATGTTTGCCGCTCGAATGCGCCGTAGTAGAAGATCTTATCTTTCTTGATCGGCCCGCCCGCCGTAACGCCCCACTGCTCAAAATCCAGGGGCGCGACCGGGGTCGGCGGTGGATTGAAGTAGTTTCGGGAATCCAAACCGGCATCTCGCCCGAACGCATACGCGGAACCGTGCAGGGTGTTCGTGCCGGACTTTATGCCGACATTAACGACGGCTCCCGCTTTCCGGCCGAATTCCGCCGGCGGATTGTTCTCCACGTTGAATTCCTGGATGGTGTCGATGGGCAAAATCGTGGCCGCATCGCCGGACGGCAGGCTCGAATTGACGATGCTCTGGCCGAAGTAGGGCTCATTATTATCCAGCCCGTCCACGTAGTAGTTGGAATCCTCGGGGCGAAGCCCATTGCTCTCCTGCGTATCCGTTCCGCCACCGGGAGTCTGCACTTGGCCGGGACGCAGTACGAGCAATCTCTGGTAATTGCGGCCATTCAGCGGGAGGTCGGATATGGTCGCATTGTTGATCGTTCCGCCGATTGTCGCGCTCGTGGTATCGAGCAGCGGTGCGGTCTCGGTCACTTGGATGGTCTGCGTGACCTGACCGGGAGAGAGCTGCGCGTCAACGCGGACGTCCTTTCCGACTTCCACCACAATGCCCTGGCGCTCGAGGGCCTGAAAGCCAGCGGATGTGGCGCGGACTGTATACGTGCCGGGACTCAAATTGGGGGCGTTGTATTCTCCGTCAGCATCCGTGGTTAAATTTCGGGAGACGCCCGTCTCGACGTTCGTCACGGTCACGGCGGCGCCGGCGATGACGCCCCCACTTTGGTCGGAAACGGCTCCCAGAATACGGCCGGTGTTGCTTTGTGCTGATAGCGAAATGCAGGCGAGAAGTAACAGTGAGATCGAACCTACAAACCTCAAACAACTGCGCAGACAATAACCCATATTTCTGTTCGTAGCGGACATAGTCCACACTCCTTTTAGTGGAAGGCCCCGCTCCGACGTGATTCCCGCGGCATCCCTGTAGAACGCAAAGTAAGGCGGCAAAGCCCCTAGTAACTCTTACGTAACACACTTTTGAGCGGCGGTCAAGGACAACCGGAAAGGACAAACCGGACCAATCTTCCGTTTTTCCCGGCGAAAATGCATAATCGCCTGCATTTTTCCTTGCTCCCGTGACACGAACCACGATGGAGATGGCAAGTCGTGTGTGAAAGCGGCCTCCCGAGCCGCGAACGTGGGTTCGATTCCCATCGCCCGCTCCAGTCTTCCGCAATATCCCCGTTGGTTCGGCTGCCCTTACTCACCTGGCGTCTCTCGATTTGTGGCTATTTGACCCTGGTTTTGCGTCGTGCTCATAATCGTTTTCTTTTTTCAAACGGACGGAGAGAGGTACTTCTCCTGGTTCCACACCCCAAAGTTCGGTCTCACGGATTATGACGGAATATGCAGCGTTTCCTGTTGGTATGGTCTAGTTTGGCGCAGTACGGCGGCGCGCCGTGGCGAGCCCGAAGAAAAACTGCCGCGGCGGCCAGCATGCCTGCCGTCGGTGCGATGAAATAGATCCAGAGAGCGTGCCAGTAACCTCCGTAAGCGGCGGGGCCAAAGGTTCGCGCGGGGTTCATGCTCATTCCGGAGAGAGGTGTTTCAAACGTGATGTTCACGGCATAGAGCGAACCCACAAAATACGGCGTGTACCGTGACAACCTTTCGTGGTTCGTCACAAGCAATACCGTAATCATCAGGATAAAAGAGATGGCTAGCTCGGCTGCAAACGCGACGGCGGCACCATACACGCCCGGGGCGGTCACCGCATAACGAACCGTGCCATCCCCTAGAGCGCCTCTCAGTAAAAAGGTTGCGAGCGCAACGCCGCTCGTTGCGCCGGAGAATTGTGCGACTCCGTAAAACAGTGCATCCCAATGGCGGATTTTTCCTAGCTGGTAAAACGCGAACGTCATGGCGGGGTTGATATGCCCGCCGGATTGCTTGCCCCAGGGACTGATGATGAGCGTCATAACTGTAGCGCCGATGGCCAATCCCATTAGCGCACGGCGGACGATGCTGCTGACGAAAAAATGCCTGACCGGAGAAGCGGGGTGTTGCAGTAGTGTGGCGAACGAGCAAGTGCAAAACATAAACAGACTCATTTCGCCCGCTTCCATCAGGTACTCGGGCCAGTGTAGACGCAAGCTGGCCGCGACGCCTAAGGTGTCGCTTACGGATGCCACCTCCGGCGTACTCAATGGGCCGGTGTTGTTCGCCGCTTCCTTCACTAAATCACCCTCCGTAATCGGTAGCTTATGCAGAGAGAAACTGTTTGACGATAAGGGCGCTCTCGTCGGGGTTCTCTTCAGGGAAGAAGTGGCCGCCCTTCATCGCCCGTCCATGCGCGTGCGGAGCCCATTGCCCCCAAATTCCCAAGGGGGGACCCGTCCTTTCCGCAGAAAGTGTCAAGCGGGCCACCCTGGGCCCACAGATGCGGACTGCGTCACGGTCAGGAATTGATCAATGAGGGCCGCGAGGTTTTTTTAAGACTCATGCAACGTAGCTGAGACACGCGTCCACACGCCTTCCAATAGCGCAGGCACCCACTTTTCAGCGGGACAGCGGCTCCAACTCTGACTCAGGAAGACGAGGTCACGATTCGCTGCACCTTTGCTCGCGCTTCCCAGCCCAAGGATGAAGAGCGAGCCTCTTCTAAAGGGACAACCAGCGACCTCGCCGGAGGTTTTCGCCTGGCGTACAACATTGGTTGGTGCAAAGAGGCATCCGTCCACGGCAGCATCCGTCGTTATTGAAGATCGAAGCGCTGGGTCGGCGGCAAGTTGCCGCATTTTATGCAGGCCATCAACAATGAGCTGCGGAGCTGCAATTATCCCGTTAACGGCAGCCAGATCGCCATTCACCATGGAAGCAAGAAACGTTTTGGCCCGCTCCAGCCTCCCGCTGATGCGCCAGCCCAGCATTTTCGTGACACTGGAAGAGCTTGCAGCCTCAAGCACCATACAGGCCGCTGCCCAACTCTCCTCAGTGGCCGTGAACGTTTCCACGAACAATCTTCCTACGCTCTGCTGCACAAGCGGACCGAGCTTCTCCGCAGTTCCGATGCCTCTGACCCATTCGGCCAGGGGCTCCAATTGAGCGGGTCCGTGTTTCACCTCGTCGGCCTTGACGTTTAGTCTCGACCACAGTTCGTCTTGCGCGGCGGCGCGGCTGGGGTTGGTGCGCGGCAGCATAGTTGGGAATAATCTGCCGTTGAGCGAGAAAATACGGAGCATTTTCCGGAGACGCTCCACGTTGCGAACAGGACCATGTCCTATGAAGTCCCGGTCGAACCTTGAATCGTTTGAAATTGTCCGGATCTCTGCCGGATCCGTGACGACGACAATGTCAGTGATACCGGGAAAATACGTGCGTTTCATGCCGTGATCACTCATCCTATGGCCAAGATCGTTTCAAAACCCGCTTGCTGTGTACCGCTTTTGTGATTTATTTCCTTCAATATTTGCGTTCTCTCCTCTAAGCGTTCGCCGTAGCGGCAGTATTTGTGTTCAAGGCATGGCGAGCATCAGTCGGTATGCTTATCCGTGTTATCGTCCCCCGCCCGCCCGAACGTAGGCAGGTACGTGAAGAACCTTACCGTAGCGATCTGAAGCCGCTTGCTCGGCCCAAAATGAGCCGAGATAGCAAAACGGTCTAATAACGTCAGCCCAGATGTTGATGACGTGATTCATCATCTGTGAGCTACGGCCCAGTGGACAAGATGCTTATCGTGCGAGAACGTGCTCGATGACTGTTGCCGACGTTGGCTTGACTGCGGGCGCCGATCCGCGTGCCATAAATCCTCCTGCGCATTAACCCGATGGGCTGGGCCAGAGAATCCTACTCGGAGGTCACAACGTTACGTCATTGATGCGGTGAGTCCATACGCTAGACTGGGTAGAAGGACTTATGAATTGCGGCTACACACCTATTTCCAGTGGTTGACGCAGGCAGTCGAGTGCCAGTCTCGACATGTTTCAAAACCGCGTAACTCGATTGATCCGGAAGTGATGCTGAATGACAGATTCGTCTCCAGTATCTTTTTGCGGCTGGGCCGCATTCCGATAAGAGCACTAACCAGGAGTTAGTACGGTGGCCGCCAGCGTCTGAGTATAGAGATTCCTAGACGATTTCGGAGTTCAGGTTCGCCGATACGAACCGATCAGCGGTGCATGACCACTTCCTGGCCGTTGGGCAAAGTGATCTTGGTCAGCCAGATCTCGTTGCTTCCTTGTTTGGTGGGATTGCCTGTGATGGTGATCGGATCGCCGGGTTTCAGTGTCTCCTGCGTCCACCCAAAGCGGCTCATGCGCGAAGGACCGCCCGTGATGGCATGCCAATTCTGGACGCGTCCACTGTCGTTTACCTCGAAGTAGATGAGCGCATGGGGATTGCTCCAGTCCACTTTCGTAACGGTCGCCTTTAGAGTCAGTGTTTTGGAGAGATCGTACCCCGACCGGGCATGATGCGCGAGCGCCCGGCCCGTGGTAAGGCCCGTGAGAAGGAAGAGAACGGCAACAAAAGCAGCGCTACGCCGAAGCCATTGCATCTCGCACCTCGCACCTCGCACCTAAGTATACGCTCCCTTAAGTCCCGAGAAACGGCATTATCGGTGGCCGGGAATCGGGCACGAGGCCACTCTCCGATAAGCGGACTTCTCAAGACTTGGCATCCACTTGTCTCTGATTGTCCCTGCTAATATCATTTCCTTCGTGCATGAGCCTCCCGTGAAACCCATGAGCGCCCGCGGACACCATTTGAATTTGAACAGGGGCAAAGAGGGCGAGCGCATCGCCAAGGTCATCGCACGCGCCGGACTGTGCTCGCGCCGCGATGCCGAACGGTGGATTGCCGACGGACGCGTGAGCGTCAATGGAAAGATGCTGGACACACCGGCCTTCACGGTTGGGCCAGCCGACAGGATCATGGTGGACGGCAGAACGTTGCCGGCCCCTGAAGCGCCGCGCCTCTTCTTGTATCACAAGCCCGTCGGTCTCGTGACCACCGTGCGCGACGAAAAAGGGCGTCCGACCGTCTTTGCCCATTTGCCGCCCGGCCTTCCGCGCGTGGTCAGCGTCGGTCGGCTTGATCTGACCAGCGAAGGCCTCCTGCTGCTCACGAACGATGGCGGCCTGGCGCGATATCTCGAATTGCCAGCGAATGCCCTGAAGCGTTGCTACCGAGTGCGCGTGCATGGCGCCGTAAACGCCGCCCGCCTTGCCAGACTCGCACAAGGCATCACGGTTGAGGGTGTGAGATATGGGCCCGTTGAAGCCAGGATCGAAGGGGGGAGCGGCGCTAATGTGTGGATTGGCGTTAGGCTCAAAGACGGCAAGAATCGTGAGGTCCGCAAAGTTATGGCGCACCTCGGCCTGCAAGTCACCCGCCTGATCCGCACGGCTTACGGTCCCTTTCAATTGGGCTATCTACCGCCCGGATCGGCAATGGAAGTTCCACCGAACGATCTGAAAGATAAGCTCCCGGGTTATTTCGCTCAACGATCGCGGCTCCCATCCGTAAACCGGAACCGGCAACACTGAGTTGGCTTTGGCTGCATAGAAAAACCTAAGCGTAGCGAACGCGCCACAAACAATTGAGCGTTTCAGAGGAAGGAAACGCACCTAAGGGATCTGCCTCTCGGCCTTATTCCTATAAGGCCGTTTATCAGGTCTTATTCAGCGGAACACATCTGTCCCTCCGAGCAGGTGTGTGAGCGTTTGTGTGTGTGCCACAGTGGAGCGTGAACCCGGAGGAACCAAATGGCGCAACCAGCCAAACGGCGCGCCGTTCGGCGCTGCCTGTTTGTCGCTAGCGCTGAGGTAACTGAGCTATCCTCGGAAACTCGACGAATCTCAGCACGAACCTCCGAACTGGGCATTGGCGGCTGCTATATTAAAGCGCTAGATCCGTTCCCTGAGGGGACTCTAGTTCAGCTGCGCATTTTCCGGGAGCAAGCGGTCTTCGAGACCAAGGCCAAAGTCGTCTATTCTCTTAGTGCTCAACTCAACTCCGGGATGGGCCTCGCCTTTCAGGAGCTGGCTCCCAATCAGCGGTCATTGCTAGAAGACTGGTTAGCCGAGGTCGTTACCCTACTTAGGCGGCTTGATAGGTCCCATTAGACCTATCGCCATCGCAGTTAGGTTCTTGTATGCGCGAAGCGATGAGCAAAAAGATATGACGAAACCCGACTCGATGCAGACAGCTCTCAAAGTGCTTCGGTCAGCCGATGAATGTCAGTTAATTGCGAAACAGTAGAAAAGCCCGGCGCCGCCGGTGCTTTCCAAATCTGCCTGGCTGCATCCTTTTGTGGCGTTCGACGAATTCCAGGATGAGCCATTGCCGATTCGATCGGAATGGCCGACCTGCGCGGAACCCCTTGAGTTGCTGGTCCAATTGTTGCAAGTATGGTCGGCGTCATCCGTGTAAGCGCGGCCGTCCCACTTCGATCCCGTAAGAATTTCGTGCTGAATCGGTGGCGTATCGCCGATGCCGTTAATAAGCTTTCCATGCTCGTTGCGCGCGGACTGCTTGAACAGATTGCTGCCGCGCTGCGCCTGGACGAGCGTGTCTCCGTGAAGTTCGCCAAGGTCCCCGGAAATGACGGCGTTTTGCGGCTGCCCCAGCTGCGCGAACGACCAGTTGAACCAGGGTCCGGTGCCGATACGCTCACGCGCGTTGACGGCAGGCCGTCCGGGACGAGCCTGCGTGCTGAGATAGGCGTGCCAGGTTTTACCGCCCGCGCCCACAGCGGCCGCAAGCGTCTGGCAGTGCGCGTCGGCGCCCGCAAGTCCGCCAAGGTTTCCGCCTTTACCGAGACCCACGCTGGTCACGAAAAAAGTCATTCGGGCCGGAGTGGGCGTCGGGCTACCGGGGGGCGGCGGGATGCCCTGAGTGTTGAACTGAGGCGTCGGCGCATTCTGTTGAGCCAGCAGCAGGCAAGAGGCGAGCATCAAAGCACACAAGACGACAACGTAAGCATGTGGCCTGGTCATGGGTTTGTCCGCCATCCTAGTTAATCGCGAAACAGTAAAACAGGCCCTGGCCGTGGGTCTTTGGCAAATCCGCTTGGGCACAGCCGCGCGTTCCGTGAGCGGAGTTCCAGGAACCGCTGCCACCGCCATTGCGGTCGGGAAAACCGATCTGGGCGTTGGGCCTGCCATCGGGAGCATTCAGGTCTCCGCTCGACGCTCCAGGGGCTGGGCTCTTGTTACTGGTCCAGTTGTCGCAGGTGTGATCTTGACCATCGGTGAACGCGGTGCCATCGGTCTGAGTACCGGTGAGCATTTCGTGCCGAGTCGAAAACCGGGTGTTTTTGGCGTAATCCCAGTCGTTGTCGCGCGGATCGGAATAGTCATACAAACCCGGCACGATCTGACCTTTTTCCGTCAACCCGGTGAGCTTATTCAGATTATTTCCCTGATGAGCAAGTTCCATCGTATCGCCGTGAAGGTGCGCGAGATCCTGCGCGATCATTTCGCCTTTGAAGTTGTACCAGGGACCTTTGCCGATGCGGTCGCGCGCGTTCACTGCCGGCTTGCCGGGCCGCGCCTGCGTGCTCAAATAGGCGTGCCAGGTGCGATTTCCGGCGCCTGCAGAAGTTGCCAGCGTTTGGCAGTGTGCATCGGCGCCGGCCAATCCGCCGAGATTGCCGCCGTCGCCCATGGTTTCGCTCGTCACGAAAAAATTCATCATCGGAGAAGGCTTCTCGCCCCGCGGATACTCCCCGGGCCTTTGGACCTGCGCCAGCAACAGGCAGGACGCCAGCGAAACGGTGCAAAATAACACCAGAGCTGAAGATTTGATTTTGGTCATGGTGTCCCTTCAAGAATGCGACAGCACGGTAACACGGGAGGCGAGCGCGGGCAATCGCTCTCCCGCGTGGGCCGATAGGCTCTGGCGCCTGTTGCGCATCATCGTCAACACGCCCAGTCCCAAGTCCTGATAGGGCCGTTTATCGGGAGTTGGCCACAGTCCTTCCATGACCGAGGCCGGCCATTTTGTGAACGGTGGCGTCGAAGTTTCAGGTCTGACTTCCAGTCGTCGCAATTGCCGCTCGGGTCCAATTTTTTTATGGCCCCAGGTGATGTGAAGAAGCCAATACCTCTTTCGGCAGTACACCGCACATGCCTCAGAAAGGTATCGAGTTGGACTCATACAATAGTTTCAAGGTAGCGGTGCCCAGATCTACGGCCCGGATCGATCCCAATCCAGGAGAGCAGGAGGAAGTCGCATGAGCGAGGCTTCTGAAAGACAGTACGGCCAGAGTGCAGACATGCAAGCAAAGGAAACCCGCCTAATGGCTAGCGCAACGCCTCGCTGGGTGTCGTTAGCCGTAATTGTTCTCGCGGCAGTGTCCATGTTGGGTCTGGGCGTGGCTTGGAACGCTACAAGGCAAGCAAAGAGTGCGGAAGCGGCTCTGGTAAATGAGAGTGGTCACAGCGAACTCTTTGGGCGGGATATGCAGGCCCTGGAAGAGCGACTGACGCAAGCGGAAAGGGTGAATACGCAACTTCAAAACCAATTGTTAGCCGTCAGGGACAAGCTGAGGATGACCCAAGATGACTTCCTCGCTGCGGACCTCCAGAACGGCCAGATTCGCGACAACTATTCCAAGAAGCTGAGTAGTGTGCAGTCGGAACTCGCCACTAAAGCGAATGCGAGTGATCTGAAGTCTTTAGGTGGAGACATTACTGACGTGAAGGGCGGATTGGAATCGACGAAGAACAATCTCAGCGCGGCGCGCACTGAATTTGGCACCTTGATTGCCCGAAACCGCGAGGAAATAGATGAATTGCGCCGGATGGGAGAACGCAACTACGTCGACTTCATGTTGAACGGCAAGGGTGATCGCAGCAAGGCGGGCGACGTAATGCTCGAACTCCGCGGCACCGACGTTAAGAAAAATCAATTCACCCTTGCGCTTTACGTAGACGACCTGCGTATAGAGAAAAAAGACCGCGCGATCAATGAGCCGATCTTCTTCTATACGCGTGGAGCTCGGGCTCCTTCGGAACTCGTGGTCAACCAAGTTGGGAAGAACAAAGTCGTTGGATACGTGAGCATCATCAAGGCGCAGTCCGCACGCTAGAGATAGCCGAGCAGCAGGTGGATCAGGAAAAAGCCCACAGGGGCAATTTCCGCGAACTGGTCGTTGTAGGCCGTGTGCAGCACACCTACATTCCGATAATCCCGTTTCTCGAGAGTTGGCCGCAGTCTTTCCATCACCGAGGCCGGTCATTGTGAACACCCCAGGGGCGTCGTAGTTTCTTTGTGGATCAGACCCACATCATCCGGTTTACTTTGGAAAACCCCAACGATCCACCAATCCCTCCTGGGAGCCTGCCTCCGCTCTAGCTTTTGCTTTTCTCTCCTTGCGGCGGGGTCCTGACACGAAAGTGTAAGCGCACAGGCGGCTAAGGGCAGATCTGTGGAACGATCCCGAACGATCCTAATGTCCGAGAAGTGCGTTTATCAGGACCTATCCCAAGCCGAACGCCGTTAGGGCCATGGATCAATTTCTCCAATGAACCAGACTGCGCTACCATCACCGATTTAAGCGTAGCCTCTCAGCGAGGAGCATACATGTCACAGGTTCGTGTCGCAGGATTTGGTGTTTCGTTGGACGGTTTCAGCGCAGGGATAGAGCAGAGCCTGGACGATCCGCTGGGTAAGCGCGGTCCAGAGATCTTTAAGTGGTTCTTCCATACCAAGACGTTCTGCGCTATGCAGGGACGGGAGGGCGGCTCTGTCAATGTGGACGACGTGTTCGCGCGGCGGTCGATGGAAAACTTTGGCGCCTTCATCCTTGGTCGCAACATGTTTGGTCCGGTCCGTGGCCCATGGCAGGACGACTCGTGGAAGGGATGGTGGGGTACAAATCCGCCATACCATGCGCCGACTTTCGTTCTGACGCACTACGAGCGTGAGCCCCTCGTGATGGAAGGCGGGACGACCTTCTACTTTGTCAGCCGTGGAATCGAAGAGGCGCTGAGGCTCGCGAAACAAGCGGCCGGTGATAAGGACGTCAAAATCGGAGGCGGCGTTTCTACCGTGCGGCAGTATCTGCAGGCTGGGCTTATCGATTCCCTCCACTTTGCACTGGCACCAGTTGCCCTCGGTCAAGGTGAGGCACTGTTTCCCGGTATTGATCTGCGCGCGCTGGGATTTTCAGTAGCGGAGCACGAGGCCACGGAGCACGCGACGCACGTTGTGCTTACGAGAAGATAGAGAGGATATCCGGGCTTCCAGAATGTGGCTCTTCCGTTCCCAAGTTCACCCGCCAGACCGCCATATCGACGGACCTTCGCAATGGGACTGGGGAGCATTTTCTGGCGAAGCAGATGGTCATTCTCGCGTTAACAGCGACGCTCGGTTTCCAAGGAACGGGCACGACACGCGAATAGTTGACGCCAAGTTCTGATAAGTCCGCTTCTCGTCAACTGGCTTTTCCGCCAATTCCCAGTTGACAAAAATTCCGTTTGTCAGGGATTGATGATTCTGGGTCATTCCGACCGCGAGCCCCGAACAGGGGCTCTGCAGACTACCGTTTCTCCGGTATTGCACAGGCAAGAATCCGGGCAGGAGTATAAATTGTATGCGCTGGGAAGCCCGGTGGCTCCGGTCCACATGTTCCTTGCACAGCTTGGAAAGCGATTGAGCTGATAACCGGTTGAAGCTTGGCGTCGACGCCCAGCATCGGATACACGCAGAAGGAGATTGTCATGAAAGACAAATCACATCAAACGATGCGGGCGGTAGTGATTGATGAATTTGGGGGAATCGAGAAGATGAAGCCGCGGGAACTGCCGGTACCGGAGGTGGCGACGGATGAGGTCCTGATCCGGGTGGATAGCGCCGGGGTCGGCGTATGGGATCCGTTTGAACGCGAGGGCGGGTTTGCTAAAGAGTTCGGCATGCAACCCAGCTTTCCTTATGTGCTGGGGTCGGATGGCGCTGGAACTGTGGAAGAGGTGGGCGATGATGTTCACAATCTTAAGCCCGGCGACCGGGTTTACGGTGTTAACTTCATGAGTCCCAAGGGCGGCTTTTACGCGGAGTATACGGCGATCAAAGCCAAGAATGTGGCGAAGATCCCGTCATCATTGTCCACACGAGATGCCGGTGCCCTGGCGGTTGATGGCGTCATCGCGCTGGATGGTCTGGATAAGGCGCTACGGCTCAAAGCCGGCGAATCCATTCTGATCCTCGGCGCCAGCGGCGGCGTCGGCCATTTGGCGGTTCAACTGGCCAAGCGCATGAAGGCGCGGGTTCTGGCCGTGGCCTCCGGCCGGGATGGCGTGGAGTTCGCGAAACGGCTGGGCGCCGACAAAGTCATCGACGGGCATCGAGAGGATATTCTAAAAGCCGCGCATGAATTTGCGCCCAAGGGTCTGGATGCTGCTTTGTTGACGGCTGGCGGGAAGGCGGCGGAGCAGGCGATTACGGCGCTGCGGAAAGGCGGCCGGGCCGCCCACCCGGACGGTGTGGACGTTCCTCAGACGCGTGACGACGCGAAGGTCGTGAGCTACACCTACGAGGGTGACCCGCAGGCGTTTGCCAAACTGAATGAATTGATCGATGGAGGGCCGTTTGAAGTTCACATTGCGAAGACCTTTAAGTTAGAAGATGCGGCCAAGGCTCAGCAGGCACTTAACGATCATTACCTCGGCAAGCTGGCTCTGGTTCTTGGCTGATTGGGAAGGGCAACTGCGTCCAGAGGACTTTCCTGCATGTGGCGTTTGGGCCTTGCCCGGGAAGCTCGTTCTGAAGCGGTCTAGCTCAATGGCTGAGAAGTCGTCTTTTTGGAAACTGGCTCAGCACTGAATCGCCGTTACTGAAAATTCCGTTTCTCAGGAACTCGACGTCCCGAAGGGTCGCCTGCCCGAAAACAAGTGTTTCTGGGCACTCCAACAGTTGGAGTTGCCGCGCTTGTCGTTTCTCGCAGTTACAGGCGCTCCGAGAGACGGGTTTTTTGGGCAAGGCCCTGAGCCGAATAGCGCCCATGACGCTCATTCTGCTCTTCGGACCAAATCACTAAGTTTTAATCCAAGCGCGGACGACAATTGATTGGCAGCCTCCACACCAACATTGACTTCCATATTTTCTCTCCTTGAGCGCAGTGCATTCTTTTCAGCGTCCCCCTTCGGGACACATCTCCCTGGAGACTTTTCTTAGCTGAGCGTCGTGCTCTGAAAATGGACAAGGCGGATTGCCTCACCCTCCTGCGCATATACAGCGACGAAGCGAAAATGAGCTTTGGATTCCTGATCGTTCCGCGAGGTCACCGTTCTGCTTTCGGCCGTCAGGATTGCGGCCGAACCCACAACCCGGACGAGCGGGTCTTTAAGATCGATAGAGTGGAATGTCAATCCCTGTTCGCGCAGGTCTCTCAGAACCTGTTGCTTGTTCAATACAGAGCCGTCAGGCCGCACGAGCATATATTCATCGGAGTAGAGTCTTTCCAATGCGCCGTAGTCCTGCTGTTTCAAAGCCCGATAGAAGCCTTCCGAATGGAGTTGAAACACCTGTTCTGCTGTCATTCGCCCTCGCTCGCGAGGAGTTTGAAACGTAATTATTTTCGTCGTGCAGAACCCTTTATGACGAGTGTTGACTATTTCCTGACTTGACTGCGCGTGCCGAACTCCAGAGGGCCTACCCAGGATTGACCCGGTCCGGATAGAGCTCGAGCATCTCGTCGTAGAGCTCTTGAGCGGTTCTCGTCGTTTCAGCTAGCCGGTCGAAATCGCGGATGTATTGCCGGGTTTCTTCGATGATCCGAGGATTGTCGTCGTTCTCGGGTCTTTTATGTGAGGCAACAACCGCGCGCGGGTTGAGCGATTCGATTTTATCGAGCGCGGAGATCCACTCCTGTCGCTTCTGCGCATTCGACTCAGCGAGGTAGAGGTGGACATCGTTGTAGGCGGCATCGCCGGCAACCACGAGTCCGATAGAAGGGACATTCAAACAGGTCGTATGATCCGTGTCGGTATGACCGAGTTCCACGGCGACCAATTCCTGTCCTTCCAGGTCAATTACATTCCCTTTGAGCTCCTCGGCGATCACTAGCGTGTCCGGAATCTGGTCCGGGAATGCCGCCTTCCAGACAGTGCGGAGAAACTCGGGGGAGGCATTCTGGCGCATCAGCTTAACTGCATTGGGCATTGCCACTGCTTTGGCGTTTGGAAATCGCTCCAGAAGAGTGCCGACTCCAAACCAATGGTCCCCATGGCCATGGGTGATGTAGATGGTTGTCAGGTTCTTATTTTTAGCCGCAACCCAATCTGCAAGCGCATTGGCCTGTTTGACCGTCATAAAAGCATCCACCAGCACCGCGTCCCGCGCGCCATAAATGAGGGTTGAGGCCATCGCCTGAAAATATGCCTGCCTGACACCGGGAGGCAGGTCGACGGTGACAATGGGTATGCCCGGCGTGACGAACACGTCCCAGCCCAGGGCCGGTGCTGGGTTCACTTGCGCCTTGGCAGTTTTTGCGGCGTTAGGCCCAATCTGCGACATCTTTGACCTCCCTGTGTGATCGATTCGTCATCGGCCAATCGCTGGCCGAAGGCGCTCCAGGCGCCCGAAACGGCTGGAGCGACGAAGATCACCGCAGTTGTTGATGTAGAAATTCGCTTGTCCGCCCGTTGGCGAGCGCTGCCGCCGCGGCATTGTAGTGTGTCCCATTATGCCGAGAGAAGGCATGATTCTGACCCGGATAGCTGTAAACTGTCGTGTTGGGCTTCTTAGCAAGCGCCGCTTTAATCTGAGCTTGCGCAGCCTTGGAAATGAACTCATCCTCCTCGGCCAGATGCATTAGAAGCGGCGCATTAAGCCCGTCGACCTCTCCCAGATATTTCTCAGTATCGCCGCCGTGATAAGCGACCGCGGCGTCGACACCGTGGCAGCGCACGGCTGTCAGGAAGACCATCAGCGCGCCAAGGCAATAGCCGAGGAGGGCGACCTTGCCGTTGCACTCCGGGAGTTTGCGTACGGCGTTGACGGTGTCCTTGACGTCCTTTGCGCCCGCGTCTCGGTCATAAGCCCCGTACAGACGAAGGCCGTGTTGCCAATCGGCCTCGGAGGTAACCGTGAGGTTGACCCCCGGCTCCTGCCGCCAGAATAGGTCTGGCGCGACCGCAAGGAAGCCTTGTTCCGCCAGTTCGTCGCAATGCTTGCGGATGTCGGCGTTCACCCCGAACACCTCCTGCAGAACAATGACCGCGGGAGCCGGCACGGTTTCCGGTCTTGCTATATAGGCGGCGAACGCGCCGTCATGTCCTGCTATCGTGATGTGATCCTTCATTGTGTTCTCCTCAGACGACGTTCATCCGGGCCTCCACCGATGTCGTCGTCTGGATCGGCGGAGGCCCACTATGGTGCGAGGCGGGTTCAGCCGGCGGCACTCATGGCAGCCGCAGAGGTGGCAGCCTCTTCGATAAGATTGGCTGTTTCCTTCGGATGAGACACGTAGGCCACATGGCTCGCCTTCACTTCGACCGTCTTGGCCTTGGCGCGCTTTGCCATCATGCGCTCCTGGTCCGGATTGATCGACCGGTCTTGGGTGGCCACCATGTACCAGGTGGGCTTGCTCTTCCAGGCGGGCGACTTAACCTGGTGGGTGAACGAGTCGGTGGAGATTGGTACCTGCGACACAGCCATGAACCACGCCTTCTCCGGCGGAATGTCCGCTGCGAAGTCGGCTGCGAAATGCTCCTGGTCTATCCACCAGTTGTTGTTGCTGTCCGGTTTGAACGCCTTGGAGGCCTGCGGCAGGGCCTGTTCGATCGACGCACAGCTCTCACCTTCATCGAGCGCAAATGCGGCAATATAGACGAGCGCCACAACCTTTGGATGATTGCCGGCCTCGGTGATGATGGAGCCGCCATAACTGTGGCCGACTAGAACCACCGGCCCGTCCATGGCGTCGATGGCCGCCTTCGTGCATTTTTGGTCGTCGGCGTAGGAGGTCTCGGGCGGCTGC
>Ga0207025_1045_pt1 | contig 20132 bp, 16 predicted proteins | sample Alteio_BWMinCont_45_FD_153261 | JGI IMG/M metagenome (GOLD analysis project Ga0207025, IMG submission 153261) | Enriched cells from forest soil in Barre Woods Harvard Forest LTER site, Petersham, Massachusetts, United States -... | ecosystem: Environmental > Terrestrial > Soil > Temperate forest >... | reverse complement strand
TTCATAGGGCTGACTCTCTTGATGGGCGTTGTATTCCTCGTGGATCTGCGAATGCTGGGCGTGGCGAAAAATGTGTCGTTTGCAACTGTACACAGGCTGTTACCGTGGGGGATGCTGGGATTCGGTCTCAATCTCTTGACAGGCATGTGTTACTTTATAGGAGCACCCTTTCAGTACATCCATAATGTCACTTTCTATTGGAAGATTGTTTTAATCATGGGCGCCGGAGTAAACGCTATCTACTTCACGGTGTTCGACGAACCCTGGACTTTACGAGGGGGAGATGACGCGCCGCTAAAGAGCAAAGTGATCGCGGCTTCTGCAGTAGTCCTCTGGGTAGGAGTGATGTTTTGTGGCCTCATGTTGCCTTTCTTAGGAAATGCTTTCTGATTGTATAGGTGCGGCCGTTACCTCTTCACGACGGAGTATCCCGCCCTGTCTGCGAATCTCGGTCAATATGCCAGTAAATTTTAGTGACTTCGGCGTAGAAGGGCCTCTACGAGTTCGGGGCGTTGTCCCAAGAGACTCTTAACTATGGATAGGACGCGGCCTTGCGGTAGAATTTGGCATTGTTTCGTTCGAGGTACAGAATGCCTTTGGCTCTAACAGTCACTCTCGTTATGCTCGGCGTTATCGCTATGCTCGGGGCGCTGGGTTATCTTATGGACAAGCAGGTGGACGGTCACGAGCGCCACGACGACCACTAGAGTCTCTCGTCGTGAACCCTGGCAGCGTTGAAAGGCCGTTTTTCGTTTGATCAAAACGTTGACGGGTTTTTACGTACTTAGCGGACTTGGTCCGCCCGGCATGGCGTCGGATCCCAGCCCTGACCGTCGGGAATCTTCCTAAAGTGGTTGGTCGTTGCGTACGGGCCCGTCAGGTATTGAGGGTCCGTGATGATCGACGTGACAACGAGCCATGAGTTCCCATCCGGCTCCGTGAAGGTGTCGAAGTATTCCTGAAGCGTCGCGTTTTCGCTGTAAGGCACGCCGTTCTTCCGCAGGTAACCTGCTTTCAGCTTCGTGGTAAATACGCTCAGATCGCCCGCGGGCCCGGGTACCTTCGCGTTACGACCGATCGGGGCTCCCGCCCATGAGGCAACGGAATAGCCCTGCCATTGCGGCTGAGCGGCGGCCGCCGATTGTTGGGCCGTAGCGCCAAAATGAAGTAGACGTGTCTGCGTGCCGGAGTCTGTATCGATTTGCAGCGTATTGTCGTCAGCCCAATGAATGTGCAGTCGTCCCGGCACTCGCATGACTGCCGCGGCCCCGTAAGCCCGGCACTCATTGCCAGCATCCTGCGCCGGTGTCCACATGCCTGCAAGACGCCGCGCCTCGGGGTTCAGAGGCAGCATCGCGTAGTCGCCCTTAGGCGGCATAAGCATCCGCAGATGCCAGTGCTCGGTGACCACCGCCACCCAGTAGCCGCTAAAGTCTTTCGGCGCGGATGCGCGTGCGGCTGTTGGCGGTGCCGCTCCTCCCCGTCCCTGGGCCTTGGCGTCCCGCGCGACGAAGCACACGATGAGCGCGAACGCTGGCACGCATAACCATGCTGCGGCCCTCTGCACGATCCTGGAGTTGCTCTTCACGTTGCCGCCTCTTGGAGTTAACAAAGCCTACTACTGGACTCGGCCTTTCCATTCCCATCCGTCGCTGGGACGCTTGATGCTGCCAATGAGCATTCGGTGAGCTGCCGCATCGCGCGCAGGCTGCCCGTTGACGACTACATGGTCGCCAGGCTTGAGCGTCGTTCTCGTCATTTGTCCCTCTCTCGCCAACTGACTCACCGAACCCCATTCGAGCGCCCAGCTCTGCGTCGTTCCGTCTTTAGCCGTAACATCGATTTTCATGAACGAATGAGGATTGCGCCAGACGAACTCGGTCACAACACCCTCAACTTCGACCTTCTGCGTTGAGTCGTATTCGGCTGCGAACGAGTGGTGAGCGAAAGCCCGGCCGGCACCGGCCAGGAGGATAATGGCCCCAAGCATCAGGATCCTGCGTTTCATGACGTCTCCTTTTGAGCTGTTTGCTACTTGCTGAGATTCCGGTACGCTGCCTCAATGAACATATCGGTGGTCCAGGCTCCGCTTTGTTTGCCGTACCGCGCATCCCAATCGCGCGTCGGCCGCGCCGCCTTCACTTGGTCCAGCGTCATTCCCCTCTTTATCATATCTTGAATGCGGTCGCGAATGATGGTTACCATATCGCGGTAGTACACCACCTCCGCGTGATCCGAAATACGGCCATGACCCGGGACCACCAAAGTGCCGCCTTGCGCGTTCGCAACGGGGACAGTGATGTCGATGAGCCGATTCAGGCTGTCTATAATCGATTGGATGCTTCCGCCCGCTTTCAGATCGATCATGGGAAACTGAGTAAGGTCAAGCAAATCTCCGGTGCTGACGACGTCGGACTTACGGAAGAAAACAACGCTATTACCGTCCGTGTTCGCCGGCATATGGATGATCATCACGGGCTCATCATTGAAGAAAATTCTCTTCTGGGGTGACGAATACGTGTTATCCGGCCACGCCCCTTCCGGTCGAGGAGGCTTTTCTTCCGCCATGCGTTGAAACACGCTCAGGAACGAGATCATCGAGGCCCTGTGCGTATCGAGCGCGCCCTGAGGGCCCGCCGCATAGTCGGGTTCTCGAAACGGAACAATCTCACCGGTAGGCGCAATCTTCTCGTTACCTCCCGTATGATCCGGGCTCTCCGTTGTGTTGATGATGTAACGGAGCGGCCGCGTCGAGATACTTGCGATGGCGGCAATCACCTTGCCACTCATCGCGGCTGTCCCAGTGTCTACGAGAAGGACGCCCTGATCTCCTGCTTGCACGGTGATGTTACCGCCTGCTCCGATCAGGACGTGTATGTTGCCTTGAACCGGAAGGATCTGAAGTTCACCCGGGGCGGCGCCGCTCAATTTCGGAGCCCAAATGGGGGTCCGGTTCTGACCGGCCTGGCCGTAGATATGCTGCGCACCCAGAAATGCAAAACATGCTATAGCTGCGGAGAGTACTTGCACTCGCCTCATGGTGCCCCACCAGCCCCTTCCGCGGTTCCGGCGGCAACCTTGGCCGGCCGGGGCATGGATTTCATCTTTACGACGTACTCCGGATACATCGTCTCTGCTCCGCCCAATCTCGGCTCGTAAGGCGTCCCGAACCGATCCGTCAAATCTTTGTTTAGCGCCGGCAGGGCACTCTTTCCCGGCAGAAAGTGGGGGACCGCGCCACGCGCGATAGGACTTTCAGTCGCTTCTTCGCAGGGGTACGGGTCCATCCGCAGCCCGGGATCGTTGACCCACATCATCGTGCTCCGGATGTACGGTTCGGTCATATAGACGGGATCGTAAAGAATGGACGTCGCCTGCAGGTAGTCACCCATTCGCCGCCAGCGTGTGCGCACCGTTGCACGATCGCTGCGCATAAGCCCGTCACGGCGGATGTAAGTTTCCTTGAGATGCGTCGTCGTCACTACCAGCACGTCACCGTCCCATTCTGCGGTCGAAAATCCACTCCAGGTGTGCACGGTGTTCTCGGGAGGATGCGGGCGCCCATCCATCCAGATCGTCACCTCCTGCTCCTGCTGATTAATATGACCGTGGTAGGCGATAATCTTCTGCGTGGCCTGATCGATATCGGCCCAGAACCGAATAGGCGAGAGCGGACCTTCCAACGAATAATCCCAAGCATGCGGACGGCAGGCCCACTCTGTAACGTCGAAGTTCTCCGGCGACCAACTTGCGACTCTGGCACGGTCACCTTCCGTGACCGGGATGCCAGCGATGTCCCCAACCATCCCGCTTCCGTCCTGGTTGCGCGGCAGTGGGCGCCACGTACCTTGGATGTCGACCTGAGCCAGCGCCGGATAGCCCCACAGCGCAACCAGCAATCCCAGAAGATATATACGGCTTTGCTTCCGCAGCCAACCCGATCGCTCTGGATCCATGGTGCTCCTCAGTGCGAGGTCCCAATTAGGTGCCGTAACACTATTGAAATCTCAATAAAAATGCAAGCGGTGCGACGTCGCCTCGGAGTACCGAAAGAAATCTCCTTCCCTTGATGGATACCGGCGCATGGCATAGGCTCTCCGGCACATGCATGATCCAGTTGAAGGGCTCAACCAACCAGGAGGTCGCGATGAAACTTTATTTATTGGCATCGTTCGTGTTGCTAGCTCAAATGTCATTCGCTCAGCAAAACGTGCCTGAAATTTCTTACGATTCCGTTCCTGATTTCCTAAAGCTTCCACCGGGGATGAATTTCGGCGAGGTCCCGGGCGTAGCTGTTAATTCCAGGGGCCACGTGTTCGTGTTCACACGCTCCAACAGTGCCAACGGTCCAGCCTATGGTGCCGCGGCCGCGCAGTTACTCGAGTTCGGTCCCAAGGGCGATTTTTTGCGGGAAATTGGAAAAGGTCTCTACGCCTGGTCGGAAGCCCACAGTGTTCGTATCGACAAAGACGACAACATCTGGGCCATCGACAAGGGATCCGACATGATCATCAAATTTAATCAGGCGGGTCGCGTAGTCTGGACCTTTGGGCGCCGGGCAGAAGGCGCCGACGAAGGAGCCAAACCTTGGGAGCACCCCAATCCTCCTCTCCCCGCCATAGATGGACTCTTCCGCCAGCCGACCGATGTAACGTGGGATTCGGAAGGCAACATTTATATCACCGATGGATATGTCAACTCGCGCGTGGCCAAGTACGACAAGAATGGCGACTGGGTGAAGTCCTGGGGCGACAACGGCACCGGGCCGGGGCAGTTCCGGATCCCGCACGCCATCGTGGCAGATCGCAATAACAACCTCTATGTGGGCGATCGCACCAACAGGCGCGTTCAGGTGTTCGATACCGAAGGCAAGTTTCTGCGTATGTTCACGATTGACGTACCGCCTGATCCCAAGACCCGGGCGGTCAACGGCCCTACTCCAACCGGAGAGCGCCTGGCTGCGGTGATTGGGGCTCCCAATTCGATCTGCATCACACCCGGCCCCAATCAAGTGCTGTTCATTGGCGAATCTACGTTCCCTGGCCGGCTCTTCAAGGTTTCACTCGAGGGCAAAGTGCTCGGCGTCATTGGGCGCTCCGGACGGCAGCTTAAGCAGTTCTCCGGCATTCACCAGCTTGCCTGCCCCTCGGAGAACGAGGTGTACGCTGCTGAAACCTCCAATTGGCGCGTGCAGAAGCTGATCCTTCATCCGCAAACACAAACTTCGAACGCCCGGCGATAGCCAAGCCGGTTCTCGTATTCTCTCGTTCCTGCGACGAAGCCTGGAGACGCAATGCGTATTACTTCATGGCGAATTGACGCGTGATACCCTTGGTTGCTTTTTGAATTCGCTGTTGAGGAGACACCATGCACCGCCTGCGGATGCCGTTTTATCTATTAGCCCTGGCATTTCTACTGTTGGCTGCGGTATGGCCGTGGCGGCTCGGCGGCCAGGCCGCGACGCCAAACGTGACGATGTTCGAAGGGGCGCGGCTGATCACGGGAGACGGCAGCGCGCCAATTGAGAACTCTGCGTTCATCGTCGCCGGCAACCTGTTTACGCAGGTCGGCCGCCGAGGTGGCCTGCCGGTCCCGCCGGGAGCTCGGCGCGTCGACCTCACGGGCAAAACCGTTATGCCTGCGCTGATTGATCTCCACGGCCACTTCGGATTCCAAAACGTGGTTGAAGGCACGATGTCCAAGGCGTTTTACACGCGCGAGAACTTGATCGACCATCTCGAGCGTCTTGCGTACAACGGCGTCGGGGCAACCGTCGGCGTTGGCGATCTGGAAGATCGTTCCGACTTGCATGGCGGTAGGACGAATTGGGGCGACGTCCCCTTGCAATTACGGAAAGAGGTCATCCCCGATGCGGCGCTCTTTCGGACGGCTGGCACGGGGATCGCTTGGCCGGGGTCGGGACCGCAGGGCGATCCGTCAAGAGTTGATGTCCCCTATCCCGTCAGCACTGTCGAAGAGGCTCGCAAAGCCGTGCAAGATTACGTGCTCATGAAGCCCGAATTTATAAAGATTTGGGTGGACGACAGAGGTGGAACCAAAAAGACACTCACGCCACCTCTCTATCGCGCCATTATCGAAGAGGCGCACAAATACAACGTTCCCGTCGGCGTCCATAATGTCACCTTGGCGAATGCCAAGGAACTGATGCGGGCGGGAGTCGAGGGCTGGCTTCACGTTCCGGTCCGCGGCGGTGAGGCCGTCGACGCCGAATTGATCGCCATCGTCAAGCAACGCATCGCCCGTGACGACCGGCCGAACATCTGGATGACGCCCGCCTTGATTAGCGCCTGGATGGACACTCAAGGCGGCAAGCGGCCGGAGTGGCTCGACGACCCGCTACTTCGAGATACCTACGCTCCCGATCAGATCGAAGAACATTGGGGCCGCCCCCTGGCAAAGAGGACGCCAAAGGAAGTCGAGAGCGCCCGGCGGGATTTTGAGTTACAGGCAAGCAATGCGATGAAGCTCCGAGCGGCGGGCATGCGCATCGTCAGCGGGACCGATACCGGACAGACGCGATTCTGGATTGGCTATTTCAACCACTTGGATCTGGAAAGCATGGTTGCCATGGGCTTGACACCGTCTGAGGCCATCGTCGCCGCGACGCGCGATTCGGCCAAAATCGCAAAGGTCAATTCCGGCGTGGTGGCACCTGACAAGAGCGCCGATTTCATCGTCCTCGATGCAAACCCCCTGGAGAAAATTGGCAATTCGCGGCGGATCAACCAGGTCTATCTTCGTGGACGGAAGGTAGACCGTACTGCGCTCAAGGCCAAATGGCAATCGGAGCAGAGCCGAAAGGCGAAATAATCGCTGGGCTTGCATTGCGTTTGGCTCGAACAGGTTACGATTGGCGAAGGTGTTTCTGTCGGACGAAACGAATCAACCCAAAAACAAATAAAGAAGCGCCGAGTACGGCGGCGATCCAGGTAGGCCCCCAACTTGCCCTTGGGTCGGTAAAGTACAGATGTCCATGATGGATAAGCCGCATGTATAGCGACGTGAGAGAAAGACACGCGCCAAAGATCATCCAAACGACATCTTCCGATCTGTTCATTGGTGCTCATAGTGCTAAACACCACTCCGCGGTAGAAGTTTCGCCGGCTCCTGAATCCGTATTGGCGGTCGACATGACTATCGATCATGCGACCGATCTGGGCTGATCAACCGTTTCCCGACGATCTAGCGTCGGTGTCACGCGAGGAAAATTACAGCATCGAGGCGCTCGCAGGGCGAAAAGTAAGAGTCCAAATATACGGAATTAGTCGATGCTCATCCCAATGAAGGAAGGCACGCGATTTCAGGCGAGCTCTGTCTTAAAACACCCATCCACGTGTGCGTGCCTCGTTAAGGTTTTGACTGAATCAGATTGTCTGCACGGTTCTATCAGAACCAAAGGTACTTAATGGTCCGTAGCCTTGACGTATTTCTTCAGCGTCATGGTCGTAGTTTCTCCAACGTAGATATTGCCCATCGTATCCGCCGCCACGCCTTCCATGCCCGCGTTGTTGTTCTTGTCGGGGTCTGGTTCGACGAATGGAATTAGCGCGGTGACCTTGCCGTCCTTCGCGCTCCCCACGCGAAGGCCCCTTTTGAAACCTGGATTAAGCGTGGCGTTGGATTGTGAGTCGACTACGTAAATGATGTCCTTCTTGTCGATGAACACCCCACTGGGGCGGCCAAACTGCTTCCACTCCTCGAGGAAACGGCCGTCCTGGTCGAAAATCTGGATGCGACTGTTCGCGCGGTCGGCGACAAACAGTCGCCCTCGAGAATCCATGGCAATGCTGTGGGGCGTATCCATTTCGCCGGGGCCAGTCCCTTTCTTGCCCCAGGCCTTAATAAACTTTCCATCCTTTGAGAACTTCACCACGCGCCCGTTGCTATTGGCCACGTGACCGTCGCTGACGAAAATGTCCCCATTCGGCGCGATCACCACATCGGTTGGCCCGTTGAAGGTATCGGCGCCTTCCTTGGCAACGCCCGCCTTGCCCAGCGTCATCAACACCTTTCCTTCCGGGCTGAACTTGAAAACCTGCTGGCCCTTGCCATCCTTGTCTTGCGCATCGGTGACCCACAGATTCCCCTCGCGGTCTATGGTCATGCCATGCGGCTGCACGAACATGTCCGTGCCAAAGCTCGTCAGCAGTTTGCCCGAAGGATCGAACTTGAGGATGGGCGGCTGGTTTCGATGGAAGACCCAGACGTTCCCTTTGCCATCGACATCGACCGAGATCACCGCTCCCAACTTCAGATTCGCGGGCAACTGCGGCCAACCCTCAACGATGCGGTAGGGATTCTTTTGTGCAAATGCGGCCATTGCAGAGATGATGATCGCAATCATGACGACTACAATGCGCGTGAATCGCAGTGGGCGTGGATATGACATTCCAGCACCTCCTCAGCGGTAACAGATGTGGCGCCATTCTACAGCTAAAACATCGTGTTTGGGCTGATCTCTTAAATGGAATAGAAATACTGGCGTCGCGCTCCAGACGCGGGCGGCGAAGCGAGCGCCCAGGTCTCGCGACGGTAAACAACCACAGAAGTCCATCTGTGATGTACACTTCCATCCTGGCTCTGCTCGATCAGGATCAAACCTGCGTCAGGAAACGTTACGAAGCCGCATTTGACAAAATTTGCTGTCGAAGCTTTAGCTGACTTTCGCACTGTCGGTGCGATTGTTCCCAGCTCTCGTTACCTCGCTCGAGCTATGCTTGGGCCGTTGCCACTAAGCTCTGCGCGAGTCGTTGTTGAACTGGGCTCTGGCACGGGGGTAATGACACAAGCATTGCTAAGGCGCATCCCGTTCAATGCCACTCTATTCGCCTTCGAGATCAACCCTCGTTTTTCTCGCTACCTGAGGTCAGCCGTGTCTGATCCACGCCTGATTGTCTTGAATGCTAGTGCAGAAACGCTCCGGCAGGGATTGAGTGGTTCAGGCTGCAAGCATGTCGATGCGGTCGTTTCTTCGCTGGCCTTGGGTTTCATGTCCGATCCGCAGAGGCGCGCAATACTCGGCGAGATTAGCAGTCTCCTGCACAAAGACGGCGCCTTCACTCAATACCAGTATTTACATGGCTTAGAACTGAGGGATGGACAACTCAGTAGGTTCGACGTTGCCAAGCTACTCCACCGCCATTTCCGATCCGTTCAGCGCAAAATCATCTGGCGCAACCTGCCCCCTGCGTTCGTTTTCGTCTGCCGTAAGCCGTGGTGCTCGGAACGATTGATGGCTTGCCCGACCGAGTAGATTGCTGCCGCGTGCTGGACCCAAGACGCGGCGCTTCCTCCCATCACGCGGCTCTACTACGGTACCTGTGACTGATGAGTGTCGCGATCTACCGAGCCCCACCCAAATGCAGACTTGCAGTTACCGAAGATGGTAGGCCCGTGCGGGCTCGAACCGCGGACCGCTACCGTGTCAAAGGCCCGCGAACAATTTCCCCCGTCGTCGGATCGAGGATGAGCTTGCGGCTCTCCGCGTCGCGATCATCTCCATGGTTGCTATCAAAATCAAACATTCCCAGAATCGTGCCGCTGGCGAGCACGTCGAACGACGTCGGATCGCCGATCGTTCCCAGGCTCCAGTTGTACTCGATAAAGCGAAGGACAGAGGTGGTGTCGTTGAGGCTATGATCCACGTAGTTGCGCTTGGCGGGAGGTGAGATGAGCAAGAACGGCATCCTCACTCCAAGCCCGCACCGATCGTTGGGTGAAGGCACGGCCCCGCCGGCCAGCTTACCGCATGAACCACTTCCTCCCGAGGCCGCTGGGATTCCCGAAATTGCATCATTAACCGGGTCCTCCGAGAAATTCACGATAGGCCCGGCCGCATGATCATACCAACCGCCAGTATCGTCGTAGGTGATGATAATCGCGGTATCCCACCAGAATGGGCTCTGCTCGATCGCATTGATCGCGGTTACAAGAGAGGCCTGCTCTAATAGCGGTGACGAATCCGCCGCATGTCCGGTGTCGTTTTCGGCAAACTTTAAGTAAGTCACGGCCGGAAGGACTCCATTGGAGAGCGCGTTGTAAAAAGTGTTCAGATCGTAGTTGTGATTCGCGCATGTAAAATTGCTGCAGGTGTCCGTTCCCACCGCAGCGAGGGAGACGGGCGGTATGTGATGCGGATTGGCGGTCGACTGATAATAATCAAAAGGGGCATAGTGGTTGTTGTAGATACTCGTGCAGGTGGCCACTCCTGCGGTAATCGAAACCGGAGCGAAATCCCCGTAGAACCACCCCCAACTGACGCCGGCAGCATTGAGCAAATCGCCGACGTTCTTTCCGGTCATGACGATGTTGGGTGGCGATCCGGCCGCGCAATCGTCATGGTAGGGCTGCACATTCGCGATGATGCTGCCATTGGGAAGAACGGTAGGGCTGGCAGTGCCGACCTTGACGACAAACCCGTGGGTCTGGCCGGAGAGCAGGTTCATGTGGCCCATTACGGTGGTGCCAAACAGGGTGTCGAAGAAATTGTCGCTCATGGAATAGTGCTGCGCATAATTCCATAGCGCCGTCACCGTGTTTCCGTCGAAGTAGCCCATGGAGAGGTTCGGTTGAAAATAGAAACCGGCGCCGCATGCCGCTCCCACACTGGTGACGCTGAATTTATCCAAAAGGCCGCCGTCGAAGGCTTGTTGTTCTTTGGTGTAGCCGTTGTTGTTATTGCACGTCAACGCAAGACTGGGACCGAGCCGGAATGGATTGGAGCCGCCGTTCAGCGCGTTCGGGTTGTTGTTGAGCAGAGTCGGCGTGAGTCCGTTGACCAGCGGGGTATCCGGCGCCGGATGAAACGTTGAGGTTTCTCCCGAGAGGTTGAGTGCGTTGGGGTAGGTGCCGAAATAGTGGTCGAACGAAATGTTCTCGTCAAAGATTACGACAAGGTGTTTGATCGGCGTCTTCGTTGCGAGCTTGGCGGCTGGGTCGCTCTTGTACCGATCATCGTCGTCTGCCTTTACGGCAGGCGGGTAGGTCAGGTTCCATGAAAGTAATATCGCAATTAATGCCAAGGCGGCTGACCGGCGCATCTTCCCTCCTCGAAGAACAAAGAAGCAGCGCACTGTAAAATCGCGAGGTTGCGGAATTATTACTCTGAGGTGAATTTGAAGCGTACGCGCCGAGCGCCCGCCGGCTACCAGATCGACTCCAGCCCTAGCGTCAGCGCAGTTTTCCACGTATCGCCGAAACCGCTACCAAAACGACGGGAACCATATTATCTCGCGAGGTGCCAGTGTGTATGCAGAGAGTAAGAGCAAGCTGCCAAGCGCAACGAAGAAACCCATGAACGGATCGCCAGCGCGATGCACCAGCCCGAATGCCCCGATCCCGACGTACAGGACTCCGATAAGAATTGCAACGAACAGCGGCCGGCCGTCTCCAGTACGAAGGAGTCGCCACGCCCAAATTAGTGTTACGCCAAACGCAAAATCGAAAAGCCTAAAGGGTGTCGAAGAATATCTCATTGAGATGACGCGAATCCGTTAAATTGCTCGAGCTATTTTGGACAAGCCTGCCCACCATTTTACGGGCGAAGAATTACAGGCGAAGTTTCTGTCGGATTCCGAAGAGAACCCTCTATGATATTGAGAATGATGGTAGGCCCGTGCGGGCTCGAACCGCAGACCTCTACCGTGTCAATGTGGACCTCAAGCCTGATAAACAGGGGAAAAACAGGCTTGGGGATGGCGCGATCCCCAGCAAATCATTGCTGCAACTGGGAGTTTCCCGCCTTCAATCTGATTTGATTCGATGAATTAACAGGCTTGAAACAGGGGAGCACGGCGCTTGGTCTTCGGTGCTCTCGGCCATCCCGCGCCGTGCGAGCAGTCATTAGGGTAGAGCCACTAGAAACACGCACGAATCAAGCGATTCGATACACGCGCTGGCCGTCCTCGCGCTTGCTAGAGTCCAAGTGGAGCCCCATTTTCTTCCCTACGGCGGCACTGAGGAAACCTCGGACGCTGTGCGCCTGCCACCCGGTGGCCGTCATCAGTTCCTGCAGGGTAACCCCGTTGCGCTGCTGTAGCAGTACGATTATTTCCGCTTTCTTGCTCCCTTCCCGCACTTGAATTGCGGGTTTCGCTTTCTTCTGCTTCCGATTTTTTCCATTCTGCTTTTTCGGCATCGTGTTACTCCTTTCGGGGTCACATTCATGGCTTCGAAGAGAAGTTAAGGCAAGGTCTTTCTTAACAGATGGGACGGATTCTCGTGTGGGGATGACCACGCTGGCTTTCCGAACCTGGGTGGCTGCCGCTGCCAGCCTCTCTTGAATCCGGCGGGTCAGCTCCTCCTGCCGGTTCAGTTGGACCACCGTGTATTGTTCGGTCATCTTCGTGCTGGCATGGCCGGCGATTCGCGACGCCTCGATACTCGAGGCACCCACCTCTTGCCGCCAGGTAATATTGGCCCGCCGCAGCGAGTGCAGCCCGAAACCGGGAAAGTCGCACTTCTCCAAACGAGCGGCCCGCTTGAGGTTGGCGCGAACCCCCGAATCCCACATGGGCTTCTCCGGGTTGGGCTGTGGAAAGAGCCAGGCTTCTGGTGCGTTCTGGCTCAGCGTGCGAATCCAGTTTTTCAGTCGCTCGGCCAAGCTGCCCACCGTCAGCGTTCGCTTGCTCCTTTCAGATTTGGGAGCGTCGATATCGCCGCGCCAATGTCGCTGCTCAATGCGAATGAAACTTTTCTCTAGATTTACGTGTTTAAGCTGCAGGCCGGTGACTTCCGAGATGCGCGCTCCGGTGGCGACACAGATTTCGCAAACCAGCCGGTGGGGATCTTCGATCCGCGCCAGCACGCGCACGGTCTCTTCTTCACTCAGGATTCGCCTTTCGTAGATCTGCCATTTTTTTGGCAGTTTCACTCGCGCGATTGGATTGGCAAAGGTGTCGGGAAGAAGCTCCCATTCCTGAGCCTTGGTGAAGATCCCGCTCATGATGTTCCGCAGGTCCGTCATCATGTACCAGGAACCAGACTCCTTCTGCAGCCAATCGAGGACGTCTTTGGCTCGAAAATCACAGATGCGCGTGCCCGCCCATCGAGGAAGGATGTGTTTGTGTAGGTGGTTCCGATACTTTCCTTTGGTGGACGCAGCGACCAAGGGCTTGCCACCAACGATGGCTTCAACGTAATCCCACTCCCAGAGTTCTGCCAACGCACCGAAGAGGGTCGTGCCGGGGTTGTCGGTCGACACCACGACGGGTGCCTGGCGCAAGGGCGTGGCCGAAAGCTGCTCCATGAACCGGTCCCGCTCGGCCTCGGCCTGATTTACGGTCAGAGCTTCCGCGCCTTCGGCGGGACCTATTCGGTGAACCTCGCGCGTGGTGTGAATGAGCCCGTTGGGCAGCAACTCGTCGCGCCAATATCGAAAGTACCAGTAGGAGTCGGCGCCATCGCTGCGCCGATGAACCTTCGGCTGCTGACCTCTCAGTCTCAAATGGGCCTCCCTTTTGCGGTCGGCAGGATTGCGTCCATCAGCCCAAAAGGCAAGGCAAATGTGCTGCTAATGTCGGGTACAAGAGGCTACTTATCAATTACTTACGGGCACTGAGGCCGTTCGTTGAGTCCACGAGGAGAGCCCTACGCGTGCTGAAAATTATGCTAAAACCCGTATCCGATTCTTGATATCATCCGGTCCAATGAACGAGTTGCAGCTGTCCCCTCAAAGTGGACCTAAGAAGCTGGCATCCTGGTAACAACCCCGCCAATAACGGTGTTAATACGAGCTGCGCCGATGCTGGTGGCACACGCGGATACGCAAGCTATATCTACTACACGATTACGAGTTTTTTTGGTTTGACGATGACTAATACGTATATCAACGAACAGTTTGGCAGCCGATTTGATGTTATTTCCGGCAACGACTGGGCAAGTCCGACCGCCGTGAACTTTGAAACTTCCAATGGGTCGATATCCGACCGTCTCTGCGCATTTGGCTACACAAATCCGACTTCATTGCAGCCGCAATCGCCGTTATCAAGCACGGAGGTATTCACAAACGGCCAGCACTTGTACGTTGGTTCCTTGATCTCAGGGAATGGGATTTTTGTGCAGAGCGACACGCAAATCTACTATGTAGATCATGGTGTCCACTCAGGCGTAACCTCTCCTGTCCGATAAGGAGACCTTATGAAAGTGCCCTTAATCGTGTTGTTTCTCATTACTGCTTGTGGAGTCTGCCTGTCCGCGATCGGTCCAATCCCTGGAGACACACGGGTGCGGCCTGCTTTCGAGAAGGCTGACCTGGTGTGCAAATGCACCGTGAGTTCGACATCGGTTTCAAACGCACAATTTCGTGACGGCACGGGTACGCTCAGGACTGGTGAACGAGTACGAGCAAACCTTACAGTCGAAGATGTCTACAAATCAAACGGGCAGGTTGGACAACCGGTCGTTCTTGACTATGTTCGGGGCGGCGCATCGACGGACATCTCAGTGCAAAACGGCCAAACGTTGCTCTTATTCTTGACCCGCAACGACGGAAACTACTCGTTCGCCGACCCATTCATTGGTGCTACGTCCTTTTCCTCTTTGCCTCAGCAAGGGGGACAACCAGGGCTTGCGAAACTGGAAAGAGCATTAGTCGCGGTGTCACTGCAACAGAACCATGACGAGTCGATCCGCGCGCTCGCTCTTCTGCAAGGCTTTGATGCTCTTAGCCCGCAATCCTTAGCGGCTGTGCACACACTAACGACTTCCCCGGATCGCAATATCGAAGCCAGGGCTCTGGCGGTGTTACTCCAAACTAAAACGCCCCAAAGCGTAGCCGACGTTCGAAGGTTTCTTGATATGTACCTAGATGAAGCTGAATCGCCCGCCCTCCTCAGTATCGGCGGCGAATTGAATCAGATTAGCGATAATCGGTCCCGCGCGGATGTGGAAGTTCTCAGCGCATCCCGATTTCTTTCAGTTCGAATTGGAGCCATGAACGCATTACGGCATATGAAGGATCGCCGGAGCGCCCCCGTTTTAATCCAACGACTGGACGACAGTAATTCGTTTGTGCGGTACCTTGCGGTTATGACTCTCGCAGAAACGTTCGACAAATATGATGATGGCTATGCTCCAAGCGCCCCCCTGTTCGATAACAATTCAGGCTTTTATACGAACCTTTGGAAGACTTGGTGGTCGCAGCAGGCTCGCTGACGTGGCGACCCTTGGCTCAAACAAGGCTCCGCTTACAACGCGTCTTTCAGGAGGCACGAAGTGAACAACAGAATGACAAACCTAATCTTGGTCACTTCTCTCTCGGTACTTGGGGCCTTCAGTGGCGGCCAACTTGGGTACGCGAAGCAGAGGGATGAAAACGCCAGCAAGAAACAGCAGGATGGTTTTGCACTCCTGAAGCAAGAAATGGAATCTCTTCAAACGCAACAGGAGCAGATCATCAGTCAATTGAATGACCTGAAGCAGCTTCTCGCGACGAATGCCGCGACGCGGTCCGGGCCACAGCCGCCCGCACCGCCGTCTACGCTGGCAACGCAGAACGAAAGCTTTCAAGGAGACAGCGATGCGGCGGTTGCAATTGTCGAGTACGCCGATTTCGAGTGTCCCTACTGCGGACAGTACGAGCACGATATCTATCCCCAAATTTCAAGGGATTACATCCAGACCGGGAAGGTGAAGTATTTCTTCCGTGATCTACCGCTGCCGATGCATCCGCATGCCATGCTCGGGGCTCGCGCGGCTCACTGCGCGGGCGAGCAGGGAAAATACTGGGAAATGCACGACAGCCTTTTTGCCAAGCAAAACACCATCAGAGAAGCGGATATGCCCGGCCGGGTGCAGGAACTCGGCCTTGATGCGGCTAAATTTTCCGAATGCCTTTCGAGTGATCGATACGCCGATCAGATCAGGCAAAGCGCAATGGAAGCGCAGAAGATGGGCATCGGCGGCACACCCACGTTCTTCATTGGCAAGATTGGGTCGACCGGAGAGGTCACAGACCTGAAGACGATCATCGGCACACGGCCATACGATATCTTCAAATCAGCCATCGAGGATTCGCTGGCGTCCAAAGCACCGTAACCGAACCACCAAGGGAGAAAACACGTGAGAATCGCAAAGCTCGACGTGTGTCCGAAAGAATTAAACGCCTTAACCTCTGCGCTTCTTATCTTGGTGTTCGTAGTCGGCGTGACAATGGGAGAACTTCTCCGCGACCTCTGCGCAGTCCCCGTGGCCTGTGTGGAAGGCTTTACTTGGATTGGCTCCCGACTGCGCCGTCCTCTTTTGCTGATCCTCGTGACCATGCTTGCATCTGCAGCGTGGTCTCAAACTAACTTGATTGGCAAGGAAGTAGCGATTCCCCGCCATCTTCAAGACGGCGAAGAATACGAACTCTCGATCCCCAAGTTGATTCAATTCGGCGAGAAGCTCTTCACCGCCAAGTGGACTATCCAGGAAGGCCAGGGTCGCCAACGCGTCAAAGGCTTGCCTACTGGGCCGCAGTTGTCCGATCCATCCGAACCTCTGGCTTTCCCGGGTAATTTCAATCGCATCTCAGGACCGGATTCGAACTCCTGCGCTGGCTGCCACAATGAACCCTTCGTCGGAGGCGGCGGCGACCGCGCCACGGAAGTGTTTGTGCTCGGTCAGCGTTTTGACTTTGCCAGCTTCGATCATAACGACATGCTCTCCACGAAAGGCGCGACCGACGAACGCGGTCAGTTCGTCACACTGCAAACCATCGCCAACGAGCGCAAGACCATCGGCATGAATGGCTCAGGCTTCATCGAAATGCTTGCCCGGCAGATGACCTCCGATCTGCGGGCTATCCGCGATTCCACTACCCCAGGAACATCGCGGCCGTTGATTACGAAGGGGGTCTCTTTTGGCACACTGGCTCGCCGCATCGATGGCTCCTGGGACGCTTCAGGCGTTCGGGGATTACCGGCGCCTAGCCTCGCATCGACGGATTCGAGCCATCCACCCAGCTTGGTAGTCATGCCGTTCCACCAAGCCGGCGCAGTCATTTCCTTGCGCCAGTTCACCAACAACGCCCTCACCCATCATCACGGCATCCAGGCCGAGGAACGCTTTGGAATCGGGATCGATGAAGACGGCGACGGCTTTGTCAACGAACTAACCCGCGCTGACATCACTGCTGTTACGATTTATCAGGCCGCGCTGCCTGTGCCGGGCCGCGCCATTCCTGCCGATCACGAAGCCGAGAAGGCCGCTCGCATCGGTGAGATTTGGTTTCAGCAGATCGGCTGTGCCACTTGCCACATTCCTAATCTTCCGCTCACCAACCGCGGCTGGATCTATTCCGAGCCAAATCCCTACAATCCTGCCGGAAATCTTCAACCCGGCCAGGCGGCAATCCTGAGCATCGACCTAACTAGCGAGGATCTCCCCGGACCGCGTCTGAAGCCTGATGCAAACGGTGTTGTTTGGGTGCCGGCTTACACGGACTTGAAGCTGCACGACATTACCTCTGGCCCAAATGATCCCAACGCCGAACCTCTCGATCAGAATCAGCCCATCGGCTCCCCCGGCTTTTTCGCTGGGAATACGAAATTCATCACGCGCAAGCTGTGGGGCGCGGGGAACTCAGGTCCATATATGCACCATGGAAAATTCACAACCATGCGTGAGGCTATCCTGGCCCACTCTGGTGAAGCTCTGGCGTCACGCCAGGCATTTGAGGGGCTATCGTCTTATGATCGGGACTGCATCATCGAGTTCCTCAAGACTCTTCAGATTCTTCCCTCTGGAACCCACAATCTCGTGATTGGAGTAGGTGATGATAGGGGAGGCGAGAACCGATGAGGCACTGAAAGGCATCCACCTTCACGCCGCAGCCAGTTTCGCCGGGTTTGCATTGCCGAGCTGAAAGGAGCAAAGCCGATGGCATGGTTTTATGAAATCCGCACGCCAGACAACGCTGTCCTGAAGCGCGAAGGCGGCTTTGCTTCCCGAGACAGGGCGAAGACTGCGGCACGCGAAGACGCGAAGCAAATGAAAACCTCCCGCCAAGGCGTTATCGTTGGACCCGTCATGGTCGGCCAGAATATGGAGAAACCCACCCGGTATTAGTCCAAGCTACGACCCAGATTTCTGTACTTTCGTAACGAGATCTACGCGCTGAGCGCCCGCCGGTTACCAGATCGACTCCAGCCCTTGACGCCGCCAAGCTTGAAGCGCAAGAAGACATCGCTCTGGCTATCACAAGCACCGCACCGGCGGATTGGCCCGATTACAGGTGAAGTTTCTCTGCGATTCCGGAGAAATCTCTCTAAGGTATTGAAAATGATGGTAGGCCCGTGCGGGCTCGAACCGCAGACCTCTACCGTGTCAAGGTAGCGCTCTAACCAACTGAGCTACGGGCCTAAAGTAGCAGAATCAATCAGTTAGTACACCGGTATGGTATCGCAATTCCTGCTTGGTGCACAATTTGGTTCACACCTCGATGAATTTCTGCCGTTGCGACTGCTTCGAGAGCTTCTCTCTGCACTGGTCTAATATGCCCATAGCGCTTCGCCATGCGGACTGCGGTGCTGGCAGACCAGCCAGAGCAAAGCACGCGGCGCGACTTGCGTCTTTCCTACACTTGCGCTTGTTTTGATCGCGTTTGCGAGCAAGTGACGCCGAAGACGAGTATTGAGTTTCCGTCGACCTTCGCTGTGATCTCAATTACGGGCTGTACGGGCTCGCGCGCGCATGTAGCCTTTCGGCGAGGAAAGCACCGATGGCATCCAGCGCCTGTGCTGCCGCCTTCAATCTTCCGATGCTTGCGGGAAACCCATGTGGCATCCCCATCCAGACATCAGCTCGGGCATCGACGCCTGCGGCAACCGCACGCTCAACATATCGGAGCGAGTCGTCCAGCAGCACTTCGTCGTCACCGACGTGAATGCGGGTAGAAGGCATGCCGGAGTGTCGACCGTGAAGGGGCGAAGCCAGTGGATCTCTCGCGTCGGCGCTCCCTAAGTAGGAATGCACGAGTTCCGCGACCTGCGGGCGAGTAAAAAGGGGATCGGCATCCGCGCGGGTCTCGTAGGTCGCGCCCGAAAGAGTTAGGTCGGTAACCGGCGACAACACGGCAACTCCGACAAGAGTCCCGTTGATGGAGGCGCCGTCGCCGGTAACGCGCGACGCGAGTGCGAGTGCCAGATTGCCTCCAGCGGAATCTCCCGTAACAGCAATCCGGTGAACTTCCCTCTCGGCAAGTCCTTGGTAACATGCCAGCACATCGCCCGTAGCAACCGGGAATGGATATTCGGGAGCAAGCCGATAGTCCGGGACAAACGCCCTCGCTCCCGCTCTCGCTGCAATATGCCCGACAAGATGGCGGTATGCTTTGGCGGAGCCAAAGCTAAACCAACCACCGTGCAGGTGGACGATCGCCTCGCCTGACCGCCAATCCGCCGGATGTACCCAAAGTCCCGGTACGCCGCCGAGGGTGTCTGCTTCGAATGTCACATCGCCGCGTGGCAATACGCCCTCCATGAGAGCGTCGAACTGTCCGCGGGCCTCGATTCCTTGGCGCGCGCCCTTGCTGGAGCTGACCATGGTGCGCATGGCGGCGGTGATCGCTGCGTCTTCGGGATCGAGCGGATGTATCGCGACATAACCCGTCGATGTGCGGTCTGTGGTCGATCCTTGCATAGCCGGTTCCTCTTTTTTGCTCATAAACCGGTCTCCTGGCTCTTCCGATCAAACAGGACGGAATCCAGACGCGGAAAAAGGCGTGCCGCATTGCCTCCGAGAACGGCGCGCCGTTCCGAATCGTTCAACTCGGAGCTCTGCAAAATTCTTTGTTTGGAGTTTATGGCCAAGTCCCGGCGCAGATACGGAAAATCCGTACCAAACAGAACTTGATCAATCCCCGCTACATCGCGCAACATGCGAAGCACGGGATCGCTTGCCGCAAGAGCCGTGTCCCAATAGACGCGGCGGAACATGTCACCCGCAGCGCCTCGCTGCTCGCCGCCTGCGATGAACCCCATCTCGTCGATGATCGCAAAACGCGCTGCAAGGTAAGGGATCGACCCTCCAGCGTGCGAGAAGATGTATTTCACATTTGGCGTGTGTGCGAATCTGTTCGCGTAGTGCATCTGAGCGACGGCGCGATTGGTGTCTGTCGGGAAGTCGAGCAG
>Ga0207025_1044_pt1 | contig 20334 bp, 16 predicted proteins | sample Alteio_BWMinCont_45_FD_153261 | JGI IMG/M metagenome (GOLD analysis project Ga0207025, IMG submission 153261) | Enriched cells from forest soil in Barre Woods Harvard Forest LTER site, Petersham, Massachusetts, United States -... | ecosystem: Environmental > Terrestrial > Soil > Temperate forest >... | reverse complement strand
GATTTCCCTGACGACGAACCGAACTTCAATCGCGATGCGGTTGCTGGCGTGGCTGGAGGGGAACGTCCTGCGGGAGATCGTCCGGATCGGGGCGGAGATCGTGGGCGCGGCGGTAGGCCGGGTGGTGGTGGCCGAGCTCGTGGACGCGGACGCGGCCCTGGTGGTGGTGGACGTGGTGGGCACAGTGGTTCTAGACACTAGAAAATCGGCCACGGATTTTCTCGGATGTTTTAATGCGGAGAGGTCGCGACCTGCGTCGCGGCCTCTTTCTATTTTCTGGTTTCAAAAGACCCACCATTCCGCAGAGAACGCGTAAGAGTGGGGCACCCTTGGGATTTCAATTGCCTCAAGAAAGTGGTTGCCAGGCGAGCTTGCGGCTTCGGCCAGAGCGCCCACTGCGGCATTGGCGCTTTCGACTTCAGAGTTGCAGACTGCGCAACCCTCCTCCAGATGGCGCTCGGCAGTTGACATCAGGCCTGCCCAGACATAACATTCCGACACAACGCCGCTTCAGCTTTGCATGATTGGTAAAGTACTGGGTCACTATCGGGTTTTTGAAAAGATAGGCTTTGGGGGTATGGGGGAAGTCTATCGCGCCAGCGATGAGCGGCTGGGGCGGGACGTCGCCCTCAAAATACTCAAACCCTCTCTCGCCCAAGATCAGGACCGCCTGCGCCGTTTCGAGCAGGAGGCGCGGGCCGCCGCCGTCCTGAATCATCCCAACATTGTCGCCATCTACGACATCGGCATGCACGAGGGCGCGCCGTACATTGTCTCTGAGTTGCTGGTGGGGCAAACCCTGCGGGAGCGTCTGCTCGAGGGGCCTTTGTCACGGAACCAAGCGATTGACTACGCCAGACAAATTGCCCAGGGATTGATGGCGGCGCACGAAAAGCGCATCGTGCATCGCGACCTCAAGCCGGAAAATCTTTTCATCACCAAAGATGATCGCGTCAAGATTCTGGATTTTGGCATAGCCAAGCTGATGACGTCCGACTTTGGTTCCGATCCCGCAAACGCCGGACCTATCGAGGCTTTGACCACGCAGACCAAAATCGGTTCCGTGCTCGGAACTATCAGCTACATGTCGCCCGAGCAGTTGCGGGGAAAGGCGGTGGATCATCGTAGCGACATCTTCAGCTTAGGCGCGATTCTCTACGAAATGTTAACTGGGCGGCGCTCGTTCGCCGGCGACAGCCAAGTCGATACCATTACGGCGATCCTGAGAGAGGATCCCGCGGAGATGGTTCGTGAAGGGCAGGGAATTGCGCACGCGATCGAACAAGTGGTCCGGCACTGTCTGGAGAAAGACCCCGATAACCGTTTCCAGTCAGCGCGCGACCTGGCTTTCGCACTCAGCACGTTGTCAACTTCCACGACTGGCAAACAACTCTCATTTTCCCGTCCGCGGGCAAAGCAGTTTCGCACCTGGTTAGTCCCGGTCGCGGCAGTGGTGCTGTTCACAGCTGCCGCGATCTTTCTGGCACCCATGCTTCGTCCGGTTCATGAGCCAGACTTTCACCGAGTAACTTTTGAGCGCGGCACCGTTTACAGCGCCCGCTTCACTGCGGACGGCCGGACTGTGCTGTATGGAGCATCGTGGAATGGGCGTCCGCTACAGGTTTATTCGACGATTCCCGATTCTTTGCTGGCGCGCCCGCTGGGTTTACCTTCGGCTTATCTCCTAGGTGTTTCGCGCAATAGTGATTTAGCGCTGATACTCGATGGCAGCCCCGGATCGCGCCTCGATTTCGAAGGTGGAGTGCTTGCCCGATCCCCCATGGTCGGTGGTACGCCGCGCGAAATTCTTCGGAATGTGAGCTGGGCGGATTGGGGTCCTGACGGGGAGCCTGCCGTGGTGCACCATGCGAATGGGCGCGACAATCTGGAGTATCCGGTCGGAACAGTTCTTTATCAGACTAATGGCTGGATCAGCAACATTCGTTTCTCTCCGCGGGAAAAACGCATTGCTTTCCTGGATCATCCTCAGCGTTGGGATAACAGCGGTTCGGTTTGTGTAGTCGACCTCGCCGGACGTAAGACCACGCTTTCTTCGGGTTGGGATTGGGAGAGCGGCTTGGCATGGTCTCCACAGGAGAAGGAAGTGTGGTTCACAGCTTCGGAAAGTGGCGCGAGCAATCGCACCATGTGGGCACTGAATCTGGCAGGCAAGCAGCGGAGGGTGCTCACCGTTCCCGGAGGCTTTACCCTGCACGACATTGCTTCCGACGGGCGCATCCTGGCCTCCCTCGATAATGAGCGTCTGGCAATGGAGTGGAGTGGGAAAGACCGGCAAGTGCGGGATCTTTCCTGGTACGACTGGAGCATCGTGAAGGATATTTCGCCGGATGGCCAGTCGGTGTTATTCGAGGAGGGTTCTGTTGGTTCGGAGCCCGCCGGACCCAACGGGGCGGTTGCCATTCGCAAGGTCGATGGATCGCCGCCTATCCGTTTGGCGGACGGCTCGGTCGATGCGCTTTCACCCGACGGCAACTGGGCTGCCTCGGTCTCGGGATCCGGTGCGCCGCACATTACCTTGCTGCCAGTTGGCGCCGGTCAATCACGTCAGATCCCCTTGGCCGGACTCGAAAGCCTGCAAAGGGTGGCGCACTTTCTGCCAGACGGAAAGCGAATCGCAGTCAACGGGAATGCACCAGGCCGTCCGGGTCGCACCTACCTGGTAGATCTCGCGAGTGGCAAAACTCAGCCTGTCACTCCCGAGGGCGTATATGCGACGATGCCTTCGCCCGACGGTAAATTCCTGGCGGGCGAAACGGCAGATTACAAGCCAGCGCTGTTTCCGCTCGACGGAGAACCTCCGCAGTCGATCCCCAACGTAGCGCCTGGATATGCTCTGGCACATTGGTCGTCAGACAGCAAAGCGTTATTTGTTTACCGCAGCGGCGAGGTGCCGCTGAAAATTCAACGGCTGGACATTGCCACGGGAAAAATGCAACTGGTTCGCGAACTTTTTCCCGCCGATCTTGGAGGAGTCGTCTCTATCGGCCCCGTGATCACCGACCTGAACGCCTCCGAGTTCGCGTACAGTTACTTCCAGGCGCTTTCCGTGCTGTACATAATTTCAGGCGTGCAATAAGAAATGTAGACGCGGGAAATATAGACGCGCGTAATGTAGACGCGAGCGTCCTCGCTCGTGTGATGCAGATCTGACCATCCGGGTGCCCTGCCGTTTTGCCACGGGTGGGACTTCTTGTCGAAAGCTGAACGCAAGATGGAGGGAAGGGAAAGCCCCACCCTTTCGCACAAAACGCGAAAAGGGTGGGGCACCCGCGCCGAAACTGGGATCAGTGAGCCAACGGCTGAACGATGATGTCGCCCGGACCGCTGACTGCGTAGGGCGAGCCCGCAGCCTGTTGATGCCCAGTTGGAGTGACTGTAAAGACGTACAATTTGTTCGAAGTAAAACTGATGGCATAGAGATGGTTGTTGTTGTCCCAGAACATCTGATTGATGGAATCGGTAGTCAGCAGGCCCGTGTAATGTGTCATCGGGCTGGCTCCATTGAAGTGGAAGATTTGCAGACCTTCTTGCCCCGCAATTGCCAGCAGCTTGCCGGATGGCGACATCTTCATGTCATTTGGGCTCAAAATCAAGGTCGCCGGCATATCGCGGTACGTGTTATTGGTTTTCAGGTTTCCGCTTGCATCCGCGGTATAGGAGGCGAGCTGCAGCGGACCTGAGGCGCAGTCGGGCGGATTGGCGGGTTGCATGGTAAATGCCAGGTGATCGGTCGGGTCTGCGGCGGACATGTTGGCAATATAGCCGCTTACCCCTTTCGGCGGAGGCGGATAACTTGCTTTGACGTTGAATGAGGTCAGCAGGCCGCTTGTCTTCCGCTTGAATCCATAGATCTCGTAATACATACACGACTCATCCTCGGCCGTGTACGCGTACACGTTATTTCCGATGAAGGGAGCCGCATACCAGGAACCCGGAAATACGCCGGTAACGTCCATTCCGAGATATTTCAATCCTCCGGTCGCTGGTGCGACTGCGTAGGAGGCGTAGACGGTGTTGGCGCAGGCGCTGCTGCCATCGTATTCCATGACATATAAGGTTGCGCCGGTGTGATCGAAAAAGAGCGGGCCTGCGTAACCGCATCCGTAGTCGTACTTCTGGTAATTGATCGATGACGCATAAGTAAGCGCTCCATCGGATTCAATCTTGAAGGTATCGATGTCGGGCTTCGCCACGTTCGCGGCCATAAGGTATTTCCCGTTCACTGCCATTGTCGAAACATTGTCCGGGAAAGGCGAGCCGCTTACCGGGGATAGTCTACCGTTAGCTGCGGCCGCGTAAGCCACGATTTCGTTGGTGCTGTTATTGGTGCTGCTTACGTATACGTAAGCTACAGGTGAGTTGCTGGTTGCCGCCGACGTAACCTGGGCGCATGCCGCCGCCGTGCTCAGCGCCAGGCTGAGGCACACAATAAGTTTTAAGTTCCACATAACGGGGAGTCTCCTTTGGTGCAAATCCGGACTAACGCGGGTTTGTCCACTTTTGAGGCGCGCCGACGCTCCGCCGTTGCCTGTTTCCCGTTATCTTGACTTGCCGAAAGCTTGTCAAACCCAAAGGCAGCCACTTCGAATACCATCGCCAAGCTTGGCATCTGATGCCGGTCCACGACCCGGCCGGTTGCAGCTCCAAACGCCCCGTCAGAAGCTGATCTAAGGGGTAACCCGCTGCCTTCTACAGGAATTCCGATAAGCCAAAAGTGCAACTCCCGCCATGGGCCTGTGTTTCTAAGCACAGGGAGAAAGCCATGAAGCCACTACAATTTATTTTGCCCGTATGCACTGCGCTAATTCTTATTGGATGCGGCGCCGGCCATCCGAACTTGACCAGTATCACAGTAAGCCCATCAACCGCCACGGCGAGCAGCGCCACTCACGCACAGGTTGGATACACAGCCCAAGGCCATTTCAGCGACGGTTCGAGCCGCGAGCTTTCTCAAGTCGATGGGCTTTCGTGGAAAACGTCGACCAATGCGGCCAGCATTGGCTCGACCGGCGAGGCGACGTGCCTTTCGCCCGGCACGGTCACGGTTACTGCGACTGCACCGGAGAATTTGCAGCTCACGGTTAACAATGGCGTAACCAACACATCGCCTAACGTTTCCGGCACGGCTCAACTAGTTTGCCAGTAAGCTGTCGTGCGAATCGGCGCTTAACAGCTTGCGGACAAACCGTTAAGGCGCTGTAGTCTTGAAGGGGCGCGGCTTTCCAGCCGCACCGTAAGTTCTCGGAGGTGGTGTCAGGCGCGGCTGGAATGCCGCGCGCCCTCAAACCTAATCGCCCATTTTTTCCTCGGGCTCTTTACGCGCTCGCCTTGTCAGTTAGCGGGAGTCTGGGTTCGTCGAGCTTGGCGGCGGCTGCGTCCAGGTCGAGTTGTTCCTGGCCGCTGAGAACGGTGACGCGGCCGCGATACGTCTTCAGATGTTTTTGCGCGGTCTCGAAAGCTTCCTGAGCTTTGCTTAGATTCTTGCCGACATTTTCAAACTGGCTTTGGAAATAATCGAAAGACTTTTGCGCCTTGGACAATTCGAGGCGGCTCTTCTCGAAGCGGCTGGCGACTTCATACCATTTGTGCACCAGCGCAATGGTCTGCAGGGTCATCAGCAAACTGTTGGGCGAGACCGGAAAGACGTGTTGCTGATTGAGCCAGTCGGCGAGTTCGCGATTGCGGATCACTTCCATATATAGCGTTTCGCTGGGCAGGTACATTAAGGCGATATCGGTGGTGCCGTTTTCTGGCTGGATGTAGGTTTTAATTCTTTTTGCTTCTGCCTTCATTACCCGGACGAGCGCGTGGCGGGCTTCTTCGATTTCGGATTCGACGTTGCTTTCAAATAACGCGATCACTTGCTCGCGAGGAAATTTCGCGTCGATGGGCAAGCGGCGATCGGGGAACTGAATGATGGCGTCGGCGCGTCCGCCGCCTTCGGGCAGTTGCGCTTGCATTTCAAACATGTGCGCGGGAAGAAAGTCCGCGAGCAATCGCTCGAGGCTGGCTTCGCCAAACTGGCCGCGCAGGTGAGGCAGCTTGAGCAAATTGTTCAAGTCGTTGATGGAATGTCCGAGCGCGCCGACTTCGCGCAATTGTTCTTCCGCGGCTTTTAAGTGTTGCTGAACTTTTTCAAACTGGGCGAAACCTTCTTTGATGTTCTGATCGAGTTTTTGCTGGACCTGATCGGTGATGGCCATCAGACGGGCATCAACCCGGTCGCGAATGGCGTCGAGGCTTTGCGCTGTTTTCTGGTTGAGATTATCGAATTCAGATTTGAGCTGCGAAGTGGTAAGCGCGAGCGAGCTGGTCAGCTCGGTGCGGGCTTGGGTGAGGCGCTCGGATTGCTCCTGCCGCCCAGCCTTCATCTGTTCCTCGACGGCGGAACGAATGGCCGAGAAGCCGTCGCCTAACCGGTCAGTGACCTGCAGGCCGATCGCCCCTTTGGTTTGCTCCAATCGCATGGCGGTGTCGGCTGTAGCCGAGGCAAATTGCGCCGACAGGGTTTGATGCAGCGCAGCGGAGCGCTCAGCAAGGGCTTTTAATGCATCGAGTTGCGGGAAATGCCAAAACCTTCGCTGGAACCAGAAGATGACCAGTACCCAAAGTACTAGCTGCAAAACAAGAATTAGACCGAGTAAGGACGCGAAGTAAGTCAATTTGAGGCCATCTCCGTTGTAACCGTGTCTGGCCTGATTTTAGAGCGTATGGTCAAAGAAACAAAGCGGCAAAGTTGATCCGCACGCCTCCCCCGCGTGGGTGAGGAAAAATATGTTTCGCGTGGCGGCAGCGTGGATCGCGATGGTAGTAATTGGTGGGACCGCTCTGGCCCAGAGCCCGCCGCAGTCTGCTGCGAGAGTCTTACCGGCGCATCAACAGCCCTCGCTTGGTGGTTCCCCTTACGACGTCGAGGCCGAAGCACAACTTTTCAAGCTTGCAAACCAGGCTCGGGCCCAGGCAGGACTGGCTGCGCTGCAAATGGACGAGGGCTTGACTCGCGCCGCACGCACGCACGCCGTGGAGATGGCCGAGCGGCAACAGCTTTCGCATCAGTTTATCGGGGAGCCCTCGCTGGCACAGCGACTGGCCGCCAACTGCATGCTGCATCTCGATCAGGCAGGAGAGAATGTTGCCTACGCTGGAAGCGCCGGGCAGGCGCACGAAAGCTTGATGCATTCGCCTCCGCATCGCGAGAACCTGTTGAATCCCGCATACAACATGGCCGGATTCGGAGTGGTTCGCGCGGGATTTTCGTTGTACGTGGCGCAGGATTTCGGGCACAGTTTGCCTAACTACTCGCCCCGGCAAGCCGGCGGCCTGGTAAGTGGCAGCATTGCCCGGCTGCGGCGTAATGACAATCTGCCTCCGCTGGTGTGGAAAGATAGCGACGCCGCGCAAGACGCCGCCTGCTCCATGGCGCGCGCCGATTCGCTAAAACCTGCAGCCGTTCGCGGATCCTACATTCTTCGCTACACTACCGAACAGCCGGAGATGTTGCCCGCACAAGCCACGCGAGCCATCGAGGATCGCGCGGTGCGCACTTTTTCAGTTGGAACCTGCTACGGCCGCACCAATAGCTATCCTAACGGCGTGTATTGGGTGACGCTGGTCCTGCAGTAAGCTCGAAAACAGAGGTGAGGTCCTCCGCGTCGTGAAAGTGGTCTGAGGTTGAGAACCACGAGCGTGGAGGCTCGCGGCTACACTTCGCTGTGCTAACCTGCAAGCGTTGTAATTCCTCTAACATCGTATGGAAGCATCGCGCGAGATTCGCGTTGGCACGGCCGGATGGGCGTACAAAGATTGGGAAGGAGTCTTCTATCCGCCGGGAATGCAGCGGCGAAAACAGCATGGCCTGGAATTTCTTGCCCAGTGCTTTGATGTGGTGGAGATCAACACTTCTTTTTATGGACACATCAAGCCGGAGCTGGTGAAGCTTTGGGTGCGCAAGGTTGCGGTCAATCCCAAGTTTGTGTTCACGGCCAAGCTGCATCGGTCATTTACTCACTCTCCCATCGCGGTAATGGAGCCGACCTCGGCCGCAACTATCAAGCAGAATGATGAAGATGAGCGGCTGGCACGCGAAGGGCTGGATGCGTTGGCGTCGACGGGAAGGCTGGGCGCCCTGCTGATTCAGTTTCCGGTTTCATTCAAAAACACACTATTGAACCGCGAATACCTGGAGTCGCTGATGCGCCAGTTCATCGAGTTTCCGCGCGTGGTCGAAGTGCGGCATGACACCTGGAATCGACCCGACACCATTGCATACTTCACCGAGAGAAATGTCGCGTTCTGCAATATCGATCAACCGCAGATTGGACGCTCGCTCGAAGCCACGGAACATGTGACGTCGCCGGTGGGATACGTCCGGCTGCACGGCCGCAATTACGACCAGTGGTTTGAAGCGGAGAAAGGCGCGGATCGCTACAACTATCTCTACAGCGAGACGGAATTAGCGGGATGGAAAGAGAAGATCGAGCGCATCGCGAGCAAGGCTGAAGTAACTTACGTGATCGCGAATAATCATTTCGAAGCGAAGGCCGGAGTGAATGCTCTGCAGCTGAAGCACATGCTGACGGGTCGGCGGGTGAAAGCGACGGAGCCGCTGTTGAAGCATTATCCGGAGCTGAAAAATATTGCGGACCCGATCACGGATAATGACGATGGTCTGCCCCTGCTGTCCATGTCATCTTGAAGAATCGCGCCGACACCCATAGGCACGCCTTCCCGAATTGGAACTAGCCTACAAAGATTGGTCATGCGTCACACCGCTGAGGCCTGAATTCTGCAAGGATCGTATGGGATCTGTGGTGGGTTCGGCGCACGCAGGTGCGAGCGCACTCTATTCCGACCGGCGAAACAGGTAGCGGCCCCGTAGCTCAGCCGGATAGAGCGCTTAGGTTCGCACCTTAGAGGTCGTGAGTTCGAATCTCACCGGGGCCATCCTAAAGAGCGGTTTACGAAGACTGGTTACGAAGGTCCATTCGAGCTTGACATCAAGTCGGACGAGAGAGAGACTCGAATTGTAAGGTGCGAACCTAAGCGCTCTGTTTGGGAAAGTTTTCAAAGGCGGCCCTGCGGCCGCCTTTGTTTATTTGAAAGCAATGTCGGCCTGTTGCCAAAAGAACGGGACGCGAGCAGGTCCGCCGCTGCTCTGTCAGGTGAAACGGACAGACTGAATATTGGACAGATCGTTGAAACCTATTCGGCTGATAGTTAGCCTCGACGAGGCTGGCTCCTTGTCGATTACGAGCACGACTCTCTTCAGACTGTGATTTTGCTCCGAAAGCCACTGCCCGATCACGGTGGCTTTCGCTTTTGAACCCGACCGAAAAGGGACGATGAGGCCGACCCGGTATTGGCCTGCGATCGTTGTCAACAAGTCCGATAGAGCCCCAGCAACTAGGTCTGGAATTGCGGCGAAATCTTCGATCTCGTTCGAGCCGTCGTCACTTTTGGTTGTACCGCATCTTAGATGGCGAAGCGAATGAACCGTGTAGTTGCTTACTACGTTCGCCCACAGCTTCGTCAGGAGTGTAACCATCTGTGTGTTGGCGGCGATTTCATCCTCATCGGAAAACCAGAGCACGTCTTGATTTGGCTGCGAAATTCCGGCAATGAAGAAGCTTACAACGTGAACAATCCTCATCGCTCGCTCGAAAAGTTTACTATCCCACTTTAGGCAGTCGGCGAGCTCCGGATTTATTGGAGGCAAGTCTGGCTGGAATAGTGTGGATGCTGACTTTGAGACAGCCAACGACGCACAAATGCCAGGAATCAGATTGGCAGCGCTTAAGAATCGCCGGAGCGCGTTTCGTTGTTGACGGTCGTGGAGGCCCTTGTAGCTCATTCTGCGATCGTCCGCGATAAATTGCTCTCTTACTTGCAATCGTGCTTCACGCCAGGCATCGCAATGTGCCAAGTCACCCAGTAGCACGGAATATACGTCGTATGCGCTTCTCCTGTGAGAGCCGCTGTAGTCAGACGTTACTAGAAGGCAAGGGCCATTGATGTCAGGCGCACAGTCCCGGGCTGCCAACATCACCTGCGCCAGTGTTGCAGATAGGCCGAGATTCTTGCCCGATAGCGAGCTCCAGTTTGTGCTCTTCATGTTTGAGTAGCGGCATCAGGCGTGGTCGAGTTTGATGAAATCGTCCTTTGTCTTTCCCAGCTCTTTCTCGTATGCTTCGCGTTTCTTAGCTGAGTGCCCGACCTCAAGCGCGAGGTATTTCTCATATAAATCCTTAAGATCCATGTAGAGCAGCTCGTCCTTCCACTGCTCTCGGAGGGTTCGAATATTCTCGACATTAAAAAAATAGTAACGTACCGCGTACCATCCGACGTTACTGTGATAGATGAGATTCATATCTAGGACACCGGCCTTCATGAAGGAAGCGAACTTTTCTAGGAACTCTAAAATGCCCTCCAGCCTGAAGTAATCGAACTGCTTCGTCGTTTTGTTGAACGCCTTCTGCCTCGTATCCAGCATCTCGGGGGAGTTCCACTCCTTGTCCAACTCGATGAAGCTCTGAAACTGTATCTGGTCCTTGATGAGGGCGCCCTGCCACCAAACGACGCCTGCACCGATTAACCCGACAAGCAGGATCGCGGCCCTTTCCCACTACCGGCAGGCGAGGGCTTGAACGAGCCATAAAGCTGCGAAGAGGACCAGGATGATCAGGGCGGCTCGTGCAGGCCAAGTGAATATTTTCATGGAATACCTCCGCTGCCCTTGGTCTAGCGCGCGGCTACTTCTTCTCTCGCGGCGTAGTGGCTTTCTACGTATTCATCCATAATCTTGATGAATTCGGCTACGATGTGGTCGCCCTTTAGCGTGGTGAAGAGGCGGCCGTCGACGTAGACGGGGGCTTTGGGTTCTTCGAAGGTGCCGGGCAGGGAAATACCCAGGCTGGCGTGTTTTGATTCGCCGGGGCCGTTGACTACGCATCCCATCACCGCGACTTTCATTTCTTCGACGCCAGTGTAGCGATCTTTCCAGGTGGGCATCTGTTCGCGCAGGTAGGACTGAATCTGCTCGGCCATTTCCTGGAAGAAGGTGCTGGTGGTGCGGCCGCATCCGGGACAGGCTGTGACTTGCGGAGTGAAACTGCGGATTCCCAGGGATTGCAGAATCTGCTGGGCTACGCGGACTTCTTCGGTGCGATCGCCGCCGGGCGCCGGGGTGAGCGACACGCGAATGGTATCGCCGATGCCTTCCTGCAGCAGAACTCCTAGTGCGGCGCTGGAAGCGACTACACCTTTTGCTCCCATACCCGCTTCGGTCAGGCCGAGGTGCAGCGGATAGTTGCAACGGGCTGCTAGCGCGCGATAGACGTCGATCAAATCCTGCACGCCGCTGACTTTTGCGCTGAGGATGATTTGGTCGGCGCGCAATCCATATTTCTCTGCGAGTGCAGCGGAGTTCAGCGCGCTCACCACCATCGCTTCCATTGTGACTTCGCGCGCGTCTTTTGGTTCGGAGAGGCGCGAGTTCTCGTCCATCATTCGCGTCAGCAGGGCTTGATCGAGCGAGCCCCAATTCACTCCGATGCGAACTGGTTTCTGATTTTCGGCTGCGACTTCGATCATAGTGCGGAAGTTGTTGTCGTCCTTGCGGCCGATGCCGACGTTGCCGGGATTAATGCGGTACTTGGCCAAAGCGCGAGCGCACTCGGGATATTTCTTGAGCAGCAGGTGTCCGTTGTAATGGAAATCGCCGACGATGGGGACGCGCACGCCCTGCTTGTCGAGTTGCTCGACGACGGGCGCGACTGCGGCAGCAGCCTGTTCGTTGTTAACCGTGACGCGCACCAGTTCGGAGCCAGCGCGGGCCAGGGCTGCGACTTGCTGGACAGTGGAGGGGATGTCAGCTGTATCGGTATTCGTCATCGACTGCACCACTACCGGTGCATCGCTGCCCACGCGCACGCCATTGATCGAGCAAGTAACCGTCTTCCTACGTTGAATGTTAGCCATTGGGAAGTTTTATTTTAACACGTGAGGAAGGGAGGACGGGCGTCTGGCCCGCCAGTCGGGTGGGAACGCCCGGCCTCCATTATTTATTCCAGCACGGGCGAGGGCGCCCCCGCCACACGAACTACGGCAGTCTTTGCATCATTCCGGGTAAGGTTTTGGCCAGGTCGTTGTAGATGACCATGACCGCGAACAGCACAAGAAACACAAACGCAGCTTGGTAGATTCGTTCTTTGATTTGCAGGCTGATATCGCGGCGCATGAGGCTTTCGACGAACAGCAGCAAGATGACGCCGCCGTCGAGGATGGGGATTGGCAATAGGTTGAAAATGCCGAGATTCAGGCTGATTGCGGTAGTTAGAGCCATTAGCGGAGTCCAGCCTTTTTCCGTGGCTGCTTCGCCGGCGGCGCGGCCAATCCCGATTGGGCCTTCGATGGTGCGGATCGATATCTTGCGCTGAATCATTTTCTGCACGAGTTCGAGGATGAGCAGCGAGCCTTCTTTGTTTTGCTCAATCGACTTGTGGAAGGCAGCCGCCAAGGGCAGGGCACTTACTTTCATCGGCAGGCTGCCCAGGCCCACACGGTAGCGCTTCTCCTGCTGGCCGGGGACATCGGCGAGCACGGGCCGCAAGGTGAAGGTCTTCTGCTGGCCATCGCGCAGAACGGTCATGTCAATCGGCTTGTCCTTGGTACGCTTCAAAGTTTCAATCATTGCCTCAAGGGCTGGAATGGATTCGCCGTCGACGCTCAGAATTTGATCGCCTACTTTAATTCCAGCCTTCTCCGCCGGCATGCCTTTTTCGAGCTCGGTAACGGTAACGCTGGACTCTTTCGGAACCCATCCCGCGTATCCCATCTGATTTACGCCGTAAGCCTCAGGCACGATGGTCTTGTCAAGAGACTTTCCGCTGCGCTCGATGGTGACATCGAGTGGCTGATTGGGGCTAAGAGCTTCTTTAGGGTCGACTTGCTTCCAGGTAGGATTTTCAATGCCGTCAAGACGCGCGATGCGATCGCCAATCTGAATACCGGCTTTCGCCGCCGGTGTGTCCGGCAACACCCAGCCGATGACCGCGGGTTCATCCAACACTGCCGGATACTCGTAGTGGAACATGTAAACCACGGTGAGCAGACCGATGGCCAGCAGGATATTCATAGAGGGCCCAGCGATAGCGATCAGGAAACGATGCCAGCGCGGGTGCGAAAGGAACTCCCCAGGATCGCCGGTGCGTTCATCCATGGGATTCTCGCCGCTCATTTTCACGTAGCCGCCGAGAGGGATGGCGCTGATGCGGTAATCGGTGTCGCCACGGCGGAAACCCAGCAACCGTTTGCCAAACCCAATAGAGAAAACTTCGACCCGTACACCCAGCAACTTCGCGACCGCGTAGTGGCCAAACTCGTGAATCAGAATCATGAATCCCAAGACCACCGCAACCGCGAGCACAGCTATAAAAAATCCCGACATATTTTTGCTTATTCCCCTCGAAAAATAGAAGAAGCCGATGGCGACGGCGCGGCATAGCCCAATTGCTCTACCTTTTCCTGGGCTAGCCGCCGCGCTTCGGCGTCTGCAAGAAGCACTTTATTAATAGATTCCAACTTGCCGGCTTTCGTTTCAGCAAGAACCATTTTAATTATCGCAGGAATCTCAGTGAACCGGATTGAGCCGCCCAGAAATGCTGCCACGGCTACCTCATCCGCGGCATTAAGTGCAACAGTTTTCGCACCTCCTGCCGCTGCTGCTTCATAGGCGAGACCCAGGCAGGGAAATTTTCCCATGTCTGGCGGCTCGAAATCGAGATGTCGTAAGTTCATGACCGGGAAGCGCATATCCGATTCAATGCGTTCCGGATAGGTGAGCGCATAGAGGATGGGCAGGCGCATATCGGTCACGGAGAACTGAGCAAGTATGCTGCCATCCACAAATTCGACCATGGAGTGGATGGTCGACTGTGGATGCACGATTACCTGCACGCGATCCGGCGGCAGGTCGAATAACCTGCAGGCTTCGATAACTTCGAAGCCTTTGTTCATTAGCGTCGCCGAATCGATGGTGATGCGGCGTCCCATCTTCCAGGTCGGATGATTCAAGGCCTGCTCGACTGTGATTGAAGAGAATTCCGATTTGGGTGTGTGCAGAAACGGGCCGCCCGATGCGGTCAGCCAGATTTGCCGCACTTCATCCATGCGTCCACCGCGCAGACACTGGTGTATGGCATTATGCTCGCTGTCAATCGGGAGCAGCGGCTTGCCTTGACGGCGGGCCTCGGCGGTGATCAGTTCTCCTGCGGCAACCAGACACTCTTTGTTCGCGAGGCCGACGGTTTTTCCGGCGCGCACGGCCTCGTAAGTCGCTTCCAGTCCAGCTACGCCCACGATGGCGCTGACCACGAAATCAGTTTCCGGATGTGTGGCGACTTGTACCGTTCCCGGCGGGCCGTGAGCGACTTCGACTCCGCTTACTCCAGCAGCGTTTAGACGAGCGCGAAGGATTTGAGCGTCCGCTTCAGCGGCGACCGAGACCAGCCGCGGCTTCCATCGCTGCGCCTGCTCAAATGCGGCGTCAACATTGCGGCCAGCAGCCAGAGCAATAATCTGGAAACGTTCGGGGTAGGATTCCACTACGCTGAGCGTGCTGCGTCCGATGGAGCCAGTCGAACCCAGGATGGAAATACGTTTCATCGGGTATCAGTCGTTGGCTGTTCGTCCTTGGTCGTTGGCATTTTTTGCGTCATCGCCAACGACGCACGACCAGCGGCCGACGACCCTTTTCTTCTACTGCATGACGCGCCAAGCCGCATAGTACCACAGCACTGGAGCCGCAAAGAGCAGAGCGTCGATGCGATCGAGCATACCTCCGTGGCCCGGCAGAATCGTTCCGGAATCTTTCACACCGGCTCCGCGTTTGATCAACGACTCCACCAGATCGCCCAACTGCGCTGCAATATTGATGGCCGCCGAAAGCCAAATCGTGGGACCAAGTGGCGGCTTCTGCAGTGCGAAAAATCCGTCGCGCCTTTCTATGAGATGCGCGTGCAGCAGCGCTGTGCTTATGGGCGTGGCGTAGTTGTAGAGCAGCATTCCCACCACCAGGCTCGCCAGCAGCGATGCCAGGGCTCCTTCCCAGGTCTTTTTGGGGCTGATACGAGGTGACATGAGATGGCGTCCCAGCGAGCGTCCCACGAAGTAAGCGAAGATGTCTCCGGCCCAAACCAGCAGCAGCAAATATAAAAGTAAAAACGCGCCTGACCACTGCTCGCGCAACTGCACCAGAAAACCGAGCGGCAACGCGACATAGCAGAACGCGAAGGTGGAAACCATAGCCGCGGGAAACGAGGTGCTGAGGTTAACCCTCCGCATGGCGATGGTCAGAAAAACAAATGGCGCGAGGGCTGCGGCGAATCCTGCGCTGTAAATGAAAATCGCGGTCGACAGCAGGGGCTTTGCGTTCCCCGGATTAATGGCGAGCAACAGAAAAAACAGGCCAACAAAAACATAAGTTGGCCAGCGCAATGGGCGGATCCCGTAAGCCTCAGCCAGCTTGAGCAATTCCTGCACGGCAAGCAGCGCCACCAAAGCCGCGGCCAGCGCCACCACGGGCACGGGAGCGCGCAGCACCAGCGCCAGAACAATAGGAATCAGAATTACCGCGGTGAGGATTCTTTTGAGCAGATGCAAGAGCCTCAGCTCCTGCCCGATCTTATAGTGTGTGGCGCGGGCGCCCCCGCCCGCGAGACCTTCGCGAGTTCGCTGCGGTGTCCTTGGAGGCCAGCGGCATCGACCGCCAGGCCGCCATACCGCCGTTCGCGTTTCTGGTATTCGGCAATCCCTTCGAGCAAATGCACGCCGCGAAACTCCGGCCACAACGTGGGCGTTACGTAAATTTCCGCGTATGCCAGTTGCCACAAGAGAAAATTGCTGAGCCGCATCTCGCCGCTGGTGCGAACAACTAAATCAGGATCAGGTAAATGCCGCGTGTATAAATGGCGAGACACGGCGTCCTCGTCGATTTCAAGATGATCAAGGCCGCCGTTGCGCGCGGCCGCATCGACGATGGACCGGAACGCGTCCACCAATTCTGTGCGCGCGCTGTAATTCAGCGCGAGCGTGAGCACCATGCCAGTATTGTGCGACGTGGCCTGGCGCGCCCACTCCATCTTGTCCTGCACCGACGGCGGTAGTTCGTGCTGCCGTCCTATGTATTCCAGGCGAATATTATTTTTGTTCAGCGTGGGCACTTCCGCTTTCAGATAGCGGCAGAGCAGGCCCATGAGGAAATCGACTTCGCTCGCCGGACGCTTCCTCCAATTCTCTTCAGAAAAAGCATAAAGGGTAAGCGCGGGAATACCGATGCGCGCCGCGGTTTCAACCGTGGAGCGCACGGACGAGACTCCAGCGCGGTGTCCGGCGATGCGGGGCAGGTGCCGGCGCCGCGCCCAGCGGCCGTTGCCGTCCATAATAATGGCGATGTGTTTTGGGAGCCGCTTCGGATCGAGCCGCAGATAAGCTTCCGCTTCCTTGCGGTCCAGCCCGGCGGGCACTGTTGCTTGCAAGCTAGCCTCTGCTGTTTGTTGAAGCTAACACAGCAGGGAAGCCGTGGCAATGACTCGGAAGTGTATCCCTGAATTGATGTGGAGGACGGGCGTCTCCGCCCGTCCTTCCTCATCGCGAGCGAACCTGCCTACAGTGCCGCGCAAACCGCTTTGACTTCGGTGTACTGCTCCAATACTTCGTGGCCCATCTCGCGGCCCCATCCCGATTGCTTGTATCCGCCGAAGGGCAAAGCGGCGTCGAAAATGTTGTAGCAGTTAATCCACACCGTACCGGCGCGCAGTTGCGAAGCCAGACGATGCGCCTTCTGAATATCGCGCGTCCAAATGCCCGCCGCCAATCCATAGACCGAATTGTTGGCTTGCGTGACCAGCTCCGCGGGATCACTGAAAGGAATTGCCGTCACCACCGGGCCAAAAATTTCCTCCCGCACGACTTTCATTTTGTCATTCGTATTCACCAAAACCGTAGGTTTGACGAAGTAACCTTTGTCGCCGTGGCGGCTTCCTCCAGTCACGGCCTTCGCACCTTCGGATATTCCCGACTCGAGATAACCGCAGACCCGATTCAGTTGTTCGGCGGAAACCAGCGGCCCCATATCGGTGGACTCGTCTTGCCCCGATCCCACTTTGATCTTCTTTGCGTGCTCGGCCACACCGTCGACGACTTTGTCGAAAATGCTGTCCTCGACATACAGACGCGAGCCCGCGCAACAGCATTGCCCGTGATTAAAGAAGATCGCGCTGGCGGCTCCGGCGATCGCGCTGTCGAGATCAACGTCGGCGAAAACAACATTCGGAGACTTGCCGCCCAGTTCGAGCGAAACTTTTTTGAGATTGCCCGCGGCCGCCTGCAAAATAAGTTTGCCGACTTCGGTCGATCCGGTGAATGCAATTTTGTCTACATCTGGATGAGCTGCCAAAGCCGCGCCCGCGGTTTCGCCGTAACCCGGGACGATGTTCACCACGCCATCGGGAAATCCGGCTTCTTGAAACAATTCACCCAAGCGCAGCGCGGTCAGCGGAGTCTGCTCTGCCGGTTTCAGGACCACAGTGTTTCCTGTAGCCAACGCCGGTCCCAGCTTCCACGCCGCCATCAGTAAAGGAAAATTCCACGGGATGATCTGTCCCACAACTCCGACCGGCTCGCGCAACGTGTAAGCCAAAAATTTGGCTCCAGCTGCGTAAGGCACGGAAATTGGAATCGTGTTGCCCTCAATTTTTGTCGCCCATCCGCTCATGTAGCGAAAGAGGTCGACGGCCAGCGGAACGTCGGCTGCCCGCGCCACTTTCAGCGGTTTGCCGTTGTCGAGCGATTCCAGTTCGGCAAACTCTTCCAGATTTTCTTCGAGCAGGTCGGCCAGCTTATAAATCAGGCGCGCGCGTTCGGATGGGGTTAATCGCGACCATGATCCGGTTTCGAAAGCGGTGCGAGCCGCTTTGACGGCGCGGTTTATGTCTTCGCGATCGCCTTCGGCGATGTGCGCGAGAACTTCACCGGTCGCGGGATTATAAGTGGGAAAGGTTTTGCCAGATGCCGCATCTACCCACTTTCCGTTAATCAGTATCTTGTGGGTTTTCGAAACGAAGCTGGAAGCTTTATCATCGGGTGGAGCGATTTTCAGAGCTGTTGCCATATTTTTCTCCTGGCGTGCGGACGTTAACTCACGGAGTCGCGAGCTGCTTCGATCAGCATTACAATCGGTTAGCAGTTGCGGCGGCAGTACGAAATTGTAGCGCATTTTTGATGTTCGATATGCAACACAATGTGGGAAAGGACAATTATGCGACCGAGGACGGATGAACGGTGAAGAGAGGCACAACGCTTCCGTTAACGTTGACATCCTACCTATTGACCCCTGTGGTGTCATCGTCTTTAGTTATGTGCGTTAATATGGCAAGAGGTTGCAGAGGAGGTTTAAGATTATGAACGTTTTCGGACGCGCAGCAGAGTCCTCAGTGGCCCGATGGGGCAAGCTGGGATTGATCACCGTGTTGTCGTTCACTCTGTTATCCGCGACGCTGTCTCAGAACCTGTTCGCCGCGCAAGACCAGCAGGCGCCTCCTCAAGATCAGCAGGCTGCACCGCCGCAGGACCAGCAAGCTCCGCCGCAAAGTGGGCAGGCGCCAGCACCGGCTTACGCACCCCAGACTCCGCAGCAACTGCAGCAATTGGTAGCGCCAATCGCGCTGTATCCGGATTCGCTGGTGGCACAGATCCTCGCCGCTTCTACTTTTCCCGAGCAAGTGGTAGAGGCTGACCGCTGGGTGCAAGCCAATCCTGATCTCAAGGGCGACGCTCTGGGCAAAGCTGTCGACCAGCAACCCTGGGATCCTAGCGTGAAGGCGCTCGCTGCATTTCCCTCGGTGCTGGGAAATATGGACAAGAATCTTTCCTGGACTTCATCGCTCGGCGACGCCTACTACAACCAGCAGCAGGATGTGATGGACGCCATACAGACGATGCGCAAACGCGCGGAAGAAGCCGGCAACCTGAAGTCCACGCCGCAGCAAGTCGTCAACAACCAAGGATCCACGGTCGAGATTCAACCCGCCAATCCCGAAGTGGTTTACGTCCCTGCATATGATCCGTGGCTGGTTTACGGAGGTCCCATCGGTCCTTGGCCGGGATGGTATGCATATCCCGGAATCTGGTTTGGGGGACCTTATCTGTCATGGGGACCTGGCTTTGGAATCGGCTGGTTCGGAGGTTTTGGCTGGGGCTGGGGTCATTGGGGATTCAATTGGCACGGCGGATACCCTATTTATGGGGGCCACAGGTATTTCTCCCGCAGCCCCACGTTTTACAACCGGGGCAATTTCTACCGGGGTGGTGGCGCCAGAGCTTACGCAGGGCGTGGTGGAGTCTACCAAGGACATGGCGGAGCCTACACGGGACACGCTGGAGTCCAACCCCGCGGAGATATGGCCGCACGGGGTAATGTCTACAACCGTCCGGGGGCAGTTCCCAGACCTTTTAATGGAAACCAGCAGGCTGCTCGAGGATATGCGGAACCCCGCGGCCAGAGCGGCGTGCGCTCCGGCGCCTTCAGTGGCTTTGATCATGGAGGCCAAACCAGAAGCTTCTCGTCGCGCGGACAGTCCAGCTTTGGAGGCGGCGGCGGCGGATTCCACGGCGGGGGAGGCGGTCACGGCGGCGGCGGACGGCGTTAGTCCTAATATCCCATGGTAGCTTGAGAATTTCGATCTGGAGAAAGCCGATATGCGACGAACGAAGTTGATGTGCGAACGATTTCATGGGGCGAACCTCTCTACATTGGCCACGATTGCTATCTTATTTTTTATGGGATGTCTCGTAACGCTTGCCGTAGCTCAGCAACAAGGCCAGAAGACCTTTTCATCGCCAAGCGAGGCCAACGACGCGTTGTTCACCGCAACCCAGAACAACGACGAAAAAGCCATGCTCGATATCCTCGGTCCCGACGGCAAGCAATTGGTCTCGTCCGGCGATGAAGCCGAGGATGCCCACAGCCGCGCTAATTTCGTTAAGAAATATCAGGAAATGCACCGGCTGGTGAAAGAGCCGGATGGTACCGTCACCTTATATATCGGAGCGCAAAATTGGCCCTACCCGATACCGATCGTGAGCAAAGGAAGTATTTGGTATTTCGACACCGATGCCGGCAAGAACGAAATTCTGTACCGGCGAATTGGCCGGAACGAGATGTCGACCATTCGCGTCTGTCAGGAATTGGTGGCGGCGCAAAAAGAGTACTACGCAAGCCATAGCGAGTATGCCCAGAAAATACACAGCGACGAGGGC
>Ga0207025_1043_pt1 | contig 20376 bp, 13 predicted proteins | sample Alteio_BWMinCont_45_FD_153261 | JGI IMG/M metagenome (GOLD analysis project Ga0207025, IMG submission 153261) | Enriched cells from forest soil in Barre Woods Harvard Forest LTER site, Petersham, Massachusetts, United States -... | ecosystem: Environmental > Terrestrial > Soil > Temperate forest >... | reverse complement strand
GTTGCACCTTGCGGCCATCCGCGCGGGCCAGCAGGTCGGACACGTCGGTCGCCACGAAATCGATCACATGCTGCTCCGCCGCTTCACCGGCGGTTAGCGTGGCCGCTCCGCGCACTGCCTGTTCGGCCCACTCGACATTGCGCCCGCGCAGTTGCGCCAGCGAACGGATGTAGGCGATCGAATCGTTCAATACCTTTTGCGACTCGGTATCGCCGTTTTCGGCCGATGGTGCCTGTGCTGGAGACTTTTCTGCGGTCGCCGGCTGGTCGCCGATTTTCGGGAACGGCATCGGCGTGCTGCCGCCCAGGCTCACCGGCGTGGCCGCACCCACATGCGTGGCCGGCGCCATCGCCGCAATCTGCCCGGCGTACAGGATGTACGTGCCGGCGGAAGCCGCCCGCGCACCGCCGGGCGCCACATAGACCAGCACCGGAACCTTGCAGGCCAGCATGCCGGTGATGACTTGCCGCATCGAATCGGATAGCCCGCCCGGGGTATCCAGACGCAGCACGATCGCCACCGCGCCGTCGGCCACGGCATGTTTCGAGGCGTCGTCGAAATATTCAGCCGCCGCCGGGCCGATCGGACCGTCCAGCGCCAGCTGCGCCACCATTCCAGCGGATGCCGAGCGATCCGCGACCGTCGGCGTCTCAGCAGCGCACCCCGCACGTGCCGACATCATGCAAAGGGCCACGGCCCACGATATCCACAGCCAGCGCGACATGGCGACCTCCGGATTACCTAGCGGGATGCTACCCCTGGATGCAAAGGCAGGGTGAACTGGATGGTGGCACCGCGAGCGACATCCGGCACAGCCCCGATGCGTCCCCCGTGAAGTTCGATGATGGAACGGCAGATCGATAGGCCCATACCCATACCGCTGGATTTGGTGGTGAAGAAGGTATTGAACAGCCGATCCGTGCTATCAGCGGAGAACCCAACGCCGCAGTCGGTCACCGTGACTCGCACTTGCTGTGCGTCAGCTTGCTCCGATCGGATCACGAGCTCGCGCGCTCGATCCGTGATCGGTTGCATTGCTTCGATGCCGTTGATCACCAGATTGAGGATCACCTGCTGCAGCTGAACTTTATCGGCGAGAATGACGGGGAGCGCGCTCGCGTATTCGACGCGCAGCGCCACCCGGGAGCTGAGGAGCTCATGCTGCACAAAGGTAAGCGCCTCGCTCAGGACTTCATTGAGATTGAGCGGCTCCATTTTCGTGTCGGTTTTTTTTGCAAGCGCACGAATGCGCCGGATGACATCACCCGCCCGAGTGCTGTCCCGCGCGATCCTCTCGAGGGCGGCATGCGCTTCATTCATGTTGGGCGGATCGCAATCGAGCCAGCTCCGGCAGGCCTCGGCGTTGATGAGCACGCCGCCCAGCGGCTGACTGACCTCGTGCGCGATCGAGGCGGTCAGCTCGCCCAGGCTGGTCACACGCATCACGTGGGCAAGGTCGCTCCGCGTTTTGTGCAGTTCGAGCTCCGCCAGCCGGATCGCTGTGACATCCATCACCGCACCCACGAAGTCGACGTCGCCTGCTTCATCCCGGAAGGCATGGGCCACGATGTGAATATGTTTGACCCTTTCATCCGGCAACAGCAATCGATACTCATGAGCAAAATTCTGCCCGTCGTGCGATGCGCGCTCCACGACCTGCCGGAAGGCGGTGACATCGTCCGGGTGAATCCGGAGTTGCAGCAGTTCCAGGGTCGGGGTGGTCGCCGGGTCGTACTCAAAGATGCGGAAGGCTTCCTCTGTCCAGTATGTTTTCCCGCTGGACGGGTTCCAGCCGAAACTGCCCGTATGACTGAGTCTCTGCGCCTCGCTCAAATAGGCCTCACTGCGCCGCAGCCGCTGCTCGGCCCGCTGGCGCTCGCTGTTCTCCTGCTGCAAGGAGGCTATCAGCGCGAAGGCCAGAATGACAAACGTAATGCCTGCAACCACCAGAGCCAGATTGATCTGATCGAGACTGGCGTATCCCCGGGCCTCGTGAACCGGGCCGTCAAGGACAAACGTAGTCCCCCGCATCGCCGAGTAGTGCATACCGGAAATTGCCAGGCCCATGACGACGGCGGCAACGAGCTTTTGTCCAAGATCCGTGGTCCGGAATGCCAGCCATAGTGCCGCCGTCGACGCGCCGATCGCGATGACCAGGGAGAGCGTAACGAACAGAGAGTCGTAGCTGATCTCGGCGTGCCCCCGCATTGCCGCCATGCCTATGTAGTGCATGGCGGCAATCCCAACCCCCATAAAGACGCCGCTGAATACGAAGGAAAGCGGAAGTGCGCTCTGGTGATTGATGAAATAGAAGCCGGCGCCGGTTACGAGGATCGCCACAACCAGCGAAAGCGTGGTTAATCCGATGTCATAGGACATCGATGTCGGCATGTTGAAGGCGAGCATTGCGATGAAGTGCATCGACCATATTCCGCCACCCATTGCGATCGCGGGCGGCACCAGCCACATCCGAGGCGCAACTCCTCGGGCGGCAGCCACGCGCCCGCCGAGATCGAGGGCGGTATAAGATGCAAAGGCGGCGACCAGAATGGACAGCGCGACCAGATGCGGATTGTATGTTCCGGTAACGACCATCGGTATGGTCCCAATATTGGAAAGAGACCTGTGAACGACGCGCCCGCCGGATTGGCAAGGTACATCATTCCGGTCTCCGGAGCCAGCGAAGGGCCCCTTTGATAAATCAAACAATTAGGGCGCAAAATCGTGGCAGGACTTCCCAAATTGACATGTTGCCGGATATCGATGATTTTTTGGGCGGCGCATCGTACTTCCCAGCATTGGCACTGTGACGCGCTTCGCCGATGAGAACCGGTATTGCACGTCAAATGCTCGGATGTACGGAGACTCTCTGCGCCTGTCAGGGGCGATATCAGACACCGGCTGGTACAGTGCGCCCATCGCGCTGATTCTGCTTGTGTGTCCGGGACAGGTCCTGCGGGCCGACGACATCTACAAATCCGTCGATGCTGAAGGGCATGTGGTCTACTCCGACCGAGCTGATAGATCAGGCGCACCGCAAACACTGGTACAAATCGAGGGTGTACAAGGACCTCCCCGGGTGCTTCATTTCTGCTGGATAAACTGCGCCACCCTCACGCTCGAGAACGGACGCTATGTTCGAACCGATGGCACGGACGAGAGCTGGACCATCGAGCGCTTCACGCCCACATCGGTCGTCCTGCGCCGCCACGATGTACCGGCCGCCTGGAACGGCTTTAGTACAGATGTGACTTATCGGGGCCAGGTATCAAATGAACGGTTGATAAACATCACCATCAATGGCAATGCGGTGCCTGACGTCTATATGTCATGGGGTGCCGCGCTCGACACACTGCCGGGGAGCAATGCTGAGCGCGATCAGCGTAAATTGGCGCAATCGAAGAAGCAGGCGATCGATGTGAGGGCGCCGCCGGCTACCGACCTCGAACCTGGCGTGGATGTGGAAATGCGCGCCGCCGAAGCACCGCCGCCCTTGCTGAATGACGAGCAACCGCCTTGCACCGAAGACGGATATCTTTGGACCCCGGGCTATTGGGCTTGGCGTGGGGGATACTACTGGGTGCGCGGAATGTGGGTGCGCCCGCCGCGAGCGGGCGTGTTATGGACACCCGGCTATTGGGAATACGCCGGCGCAGTTTATGCTTTCCACCCCGGGTATTGGGGTCCGCACATCGGGTTCTATGGCGGCATCAACTACGGCTTCGGCTATGTTGGCGCCGGCTTTGCGGGTGGGCGTTGGGAAGGTAATTCATTTGCCTACAATAGAAGCGTGAGCAACGTAGACGCCACCGTCATACACCGAACGTATAGCGAAGCGGTGGTCGACAATGTCTCGCTCAGAAAGGTGAGCTACAACGGCGGACCAGGCGGCACCATGACAACCGCGACGATGCAAGAACGGGCAGCCGCGGCAGAGCCGCATATTCCGCCCACAGCGCAGCAACACCAAACCACACAACAAGCGGACATGAATCCTGCGCGGATGGCGCATGCCAACGCAGGAAATACTGCCATTGTTCGAGCCGCAGCGCACAGTGCGCCGCGGGGGGCGGGAGCGAACAACGCCGCGGCACCGCTTGCGCACGCCACCGCTGCGCCGGGTACTGTCAACCAGCCTAACCGTGCACCTAGCGCAACACCGACGACGCACGCTCAGGGCACCTCTGCTCAGCCGGCAACGTCGAAAACCGCGAGCGCAACACCGACGAAGCCGCAGCAGAATCCCAAGCGTTGAAGCGCCTGGCAAGATCGTCCTGCCTTAGGCTTTGACCATACCTCGAACGATTTCGAGAAATGCTTCGCCGGCAGGCGCGCGATAGCTGCCGATACTGCGAATTAAATTGAGCGGCCTGCGAATGACGAGTTTCGGGATTCTCAGTGCAACGAGATCCCCGGTGGCCAGCTCCCGTTCGATGCTGCACCTTGGCAACCAGGCGATCCCCCCGCCCTGAATGGCCGCCCGCTTCAGCGCCTCAGTATTGCTCAATTGCACGACGTTGGTGGGAGAGACATTGAACGACTTGAGCGTGGCAGTCACCAATTCAAGAGTGCCTGACCCCTCCTCCCGCATGAGCAAGGGCAGCGTGTCAAGCGCCCGTAAATCCAGTCTTTTCTGCTTGACCACCGCATGCTGGGCCGACGCCACCGGCAAGACTTCATCGTGCATCAGGCGCTCAACGCGCAATTGTGCCACGTGCAACGGCCCTTCAATGAAGCCATAGGTGAAGCGCAAGTCGGACACTCCCTGTGCGACTTGTTCAGTATTGCCGACAAAAACCGATAACGCGATCTTGGGATACCGGTTGCGAAACGCCGCAAGCCACGCCGGCAGCAGGTACGTGCCGATGGTATTGCTCGCCCCAATCACCAATTGGCCTCGGTCCACGTTTTGGATCTCGCGCATCGCAATGCTCGCCGCACGCTCGATCTCGAAAAGCCGGGCCGCATAATCTCGCAAGATTTCCCCGGCTTGCGTCAAACGCATTCCTCTGGCGAGACGCTCGAATAACACCACCCCCAAACGATCTTCGAACCATTTCAGCTGCCGCGACAGGGCGGGCTGGGAAATGTGCAGCCGCCGCGAGGCGGTGCTCAAACTGCCGGATTCTGCGATGGCGAAGAAAATCCACAGGTGGTGGAGATTCATACTCATATGCATAAAGGGTATCGTAAGCGCGCTTTATTTGCATTGGCCGTCGGATCAGCGGACGCCTAGAGTGAAATCGTACTCAACGAGAGGAAGTGATCATGCTGAACTGCACCATGAAAACCGTTCTAATCGCGAGTCTGGTTTTCGCGACCTCGGGCGTCCATGCGGCCGATAGCGAATCGGAGCCCGGATTTTGGAGCACGCCCGCCATCCCCGGCTTTGGCAAGATGCATGAGCTGCCCAAGTCGGCCTATCGACCGGAAGCCCGTAAAACGTACAAGATAGTTTTCGCTCTGACCAAGGGCGTCAAGGGCGCCGGCGACGTCAACCCCAGTCTCGATCGCGTTGCGCGCACCGTCAATCTCTATGTCGCGTCCGGGGTTCCCGAGTCGCAGCTCAAATTCGTCGCAATCGTCTATGGCGAAGCGACTCCGCTCGTACTGGACGATGCTCACTATCGGGAGAAATTCGGCGAACCCAATCCTAACTTGCCCTTGATCGCCCTGCTCCGCAAAGCCGGAGTGGATGTCGCGGTGTGCGGTCAAGCCGTGGCGGAACATCATTTTGACTACGGCTGGGTGGATCGATCGGTCACTACCGCGCTGTCCGGTCTGACGACGGTGACGACGCTGGAACAGTCAGGCTACGCACTCATGCCGCTTTAGCCTAAGGACTCAATAATTTTCGACGTTGAGCGCGGCTTCGTGGACGGCATAGGCAATGAATTCCATCTCTTCGCGGTTATTGCATTTTAAGCTAACCCGCGGCGCGGGCCGGTTCGGGCGTCGGCCTCGCTGCGTAGGGTCTAAAGGTCAATGCGATCAAGAAGGCGCCAATGCCCATACTCCACGCACCGATGTAGAGCCATCCGTAACTGGCGAACGTGTCATAGATCAAACCTCCAGCGAGCGGGCCAGTCGCCATGCCCAGACTACCCGCCATTGCCGTTCCGCCGATGATCGTACCCATCATCCGCAGCGGGAAATTTTCGCGCGCGAGTACTGCATAAAGGGGCATGACACCGGCGTAGACAAATCCAAACAAGGCCGCCACGGCATAAAACGCGCTCAACTCACGCACGAAGAAATAGGCCAGCGCGCCGAACGCCTGCAGCAGCAGGCCCGAGACCAGGACGCGTTTTGCGCCAAACCGGTCGCCGAGAAAGCCGAACGCGACACGCCCACCCAGCCCTGCCAGCCCTTCCAGGCTGTAGATCGAGACAGCGGCAACCAGCGGGATCCCGCAGGTTATTGCGTAGCTCACCGTGTGGAAAATTGGACCGGAGTGCGTGGCACAACAAAAAAAGTTCGTCAGCAGCAGCGTGATGAATTGCGGCGATCTAATTGCCTGTCCTACAGTGATCCCTGATTGCGGTTCTTCGTGTGTGGCCATGGCGACATTTTCGGATTTCAACGCCGGCGGTCGGCGCACCAGCAACGCAACTGGAATCATGACGACTGCCACGAGTACGGCGAGGATTTGGAGGGACGTTCTCCAATCATGGTCGGAAATGAGCCGCGCCGCCAATGGAGACATGGTCATTGGCGCCATTCCCATGCCGGCGGAAACGAGAGACACCGCCAGGCTGCGATGGGTGTCGAACCAGCCTGTCACGCAAGCCATCATCGGCGCAAAAATGGCCGCTGTCGCGCCGCCGACCGCCAATCCGAAGAGCAGCTGAAACTCAATGAGCGATGTCGCCCGGCTCGCCAGCGCCAGAGCCGTGGCCAAGGCACTCGATCCTATCAGCACTATCAGGCGCGGACCGAAGCGGTCCGACAGGTTTCCCCAGATGATGCTTCCCAATGCCATGGCGAGAAAACCGAAGGTCATGGCGCTGGAGACGCCGGTGATGGACCATCCGGTATCCCGTGAAATGGGCCGAAGAAAAACAGGCAGTGAAAACATGGCGCCGATTGCGACGCAGCCCAAAAGGCCGCCGGCTGCAACGATCACCCAGCGATAGTAGGATCTGTTCACTTTATTCTTCCTTCCAACCGTTCCAGCCAATTGTAACGACGAGCGAGCGCAGCAACATTCGACACCAACGGGAATTAAATGAACGGATGGGCCGGCGCAATTCGAGAAGCGCGAGGGTTCCGGGGGCGGACTTTCTCTCGATTGAATCGAGATAGCCATCTTAATTGGTTGAATATTAAATGAAAACTATGATGATTTGGCGGAGAATCCAAGCTCGCCATACGATCCGTGGTCAGGCCGCCGGATCGTAGATCGCCCCGACGAACAGCAGCGCGCCGCTGCGCCGGTCTTCGATCGCACAGAAGAACGGCCGGTCGACGATCATGTGAAAGGGTTGCATCGGGCGCGTGACTGCGGAGGCCCTTATTTCGGTCGTCGTAACAGCCGCGGCTTCTGAGCCTTCCTCGTCGACTTTCCAGTAGGTGGATTGAAGCACCGACGAAATGAAGAAACGCCCGGTACGGAGTTGCCCCGGCGCCGATGAGAACATGTCAGCCAATTGCGCACCATCCGGCTGGAAGGCGCGCGTCATACCGAGGGCTCGCAGCGGCTCATTCAGGCGATAATTGGATTTCAGCTCGAAGCGCGGCAGCTCAATCGTCCCGGAGCGCGGTGCCAATTGCGTTTGCCAGCTCGTCCAATGCTCGGCCGTAAGCTCCGCTTCCAACGCGCCTAAGCTCGATGATTTCGCCGGCAGGAAGACCAACATAGCGAGCGTCCCGTCGCCGAACGAGAGGCGGATCGCCTGCATCTGCGGCGCTTCAAAGTAGTCGAAGCGTCCCGATTGCGCCATGCGCGACACTTGTTTGACGGCACCGCCGGCAAGCGTAAAGTCGCGCTGCTGCGTCTGCGCCTTGTCGAACTTGTGTGTCCACTGCCCCTTGAAATACACCGCGTTGAGGAGCAGCAAGAGATCGGCCGGGTCGATCCGGTCGATGACCTTGGATATCCTGCCGTTCGTTTCTTTGGAGGCCCACTCGTTGATCCGAGTCGCGGCAGCTGGGTTGGAAAAATCGAGATCGGCCATTTCGGCGTCGTACCACGCTTGCATCTGCTTTAGGTAATCGGGGCGAAGTGCCACGTGACGATTGTCTACCCACAACGAATCCGCTACGGACAACGTGATGCTCTGGGCCGGTGTGCGGATGACTTTGATCAGCTGCGCGTTGGCTTCGTTGATTGCACTGAGCTCCAACCCACTGAGCGATAGCGCGGACAGCATCTCCTGTCTTGTCTCACCGCTTGCGCCGTTGAAAACCATCGATAGATTCAGAGCCGCACTGACCGGCGAGAGCACGACGTTGCCGCCGGGAACGGTCTTTTGGACTGCGTTGAGCAAGCGGAAACCAAACGCGTTATCGGCGGCAGCCACGTTGGCTGATGCGGACGACAGCGCCGCGTGCGTTACCGCAGCTCCAAGCAGTGTCGATTTGACAAATAGGGCGAGCAGTCCATGTTTGCGTCGCATAGTGCCTTCTGTCAGCGGGTTACCGGCGCCCGCTGGCCCGCACGGGTACCGGCCAGCTGATTGATCAAACCCACTCCGGCAGGGCTACCCCAGCCGGTCACCAGGTCGTAGCCACGGACTGCGTTGAAGCCGCTGCCGTCACCCGCCGTGGGTGGGTTGCTGCCACTGGTGATGTCATGGAAAGAGCCGGAGTAGCTCGAGCTGATGCCGAGGTTGTAGAGCGCGGGATTGATGAACCCCACCGTGCCCTTTCCGTTCGCCACCGACTGCTGATTGACCAGCGCCAAAAAGCCCGCCCAGCGCGGCGTGGCGAAACTCGTGCCGCCATAGCCGGTCACGAAGCTGCCGTTGACCACGGTGGGATTGTCGAAATTCGCCTCCGCCGCCACATCGGGAGAATTGCGCAAGGTGGTCGAGCCCAGATTCGACGAATTGACCACACCGGGAAGTTGCTGCCAACTGGGAATCGGCGTGCCGCTGTCATAGCCACCGCCGCTTTGAGCCCACGCGGTCTCCGCTGACCACGCGCCGCCCTTCCCTGTCGTCGTCAACTCCGTGCCACCGACCTGCGTGATGTAGGGATCTACTCCGGGAAAAGAATAGGTCGAGCTATTGAACTCGCCATCGTCGCCGCTGGCACTGACGAAAGACTGGCCCTGTGCCGCAAACTCCTGGAATATCGGGTCGTCACTCGCCGCATCCGCCGGATTCCAGCCCCAGGAGGAGCTGAGCACCTTGGCAACATTGTCGGTCGCCATTTGATTGAGGATCTCGGTGTTGCTCGAGCCTTCATAGAAAAGAATCTGCTTGATCCCCGGGGCCATGCCGATCGCATTGACGATATCGAGCACCTGCTCACCGTCATCACAGGAGGAACTCGTGGGCGAGTTCACGGCGGTGCAGGCACCGCTGAATCCGCCGACCAATACATTCTTGATCGGGACGTTCGAAGACATGCCTGTCTTCGAGTAGTAAAGCTGCACGTCGCTTGCAAGATATCCGTCAAACGAAAAGATCCCGATCGTTTGGCCCGCGCCGGTGAGCGGACCGTTGCCGTAGTAGGCCGCACGCATGTCACTCGGCAGATACTCGCCGGCCGGTCCTGAGCCGGTGGCGTTCACCGAACCGGTGACGCTCGCCACCGCCCTGTGCCGCAGCATGGATTGGGGCAGAACATAGTTGTTCATGCCGGTGATCTGCAGCAGCGGCACACTCAGTCCGACGACGGTGGGCTCGCGATCCGGTGAATAAAAGGTTCGCGCGTCGGCCGGTCGCCGGTAATAGTTTACCTTTACGTGGAACGCCCGGTTGACCGTAGCCACCGGGCCCTCGACAGCGAGCAACCGCCGGTTCGGCGTCTTGGCAGTCACGGTGAGTCCGTTTGCTTTCGCCCACGAAACCACCTCGCTGTAGTCCCGGGCCGTCACCGCAAAGCGCTCGGTGAACTCGGACACGCTCAAGTATTTGTGAAAGCTTGGACTCTTCGGATCGTAGAGATCGCGCAACAATTGAGTCAGTTCAGCCTGATTGCGCAGCGGCAGATGGATGGCTAGTTTGAGACGCTGCTGAGGGCTGACTGCACCCGTCATCGCAGCTTTGCCGTTAGCCACCGTCTCAGGAAGGTGCGGAGCCAGCATGGTATGTCCGAAGGGCCACGCGGGAGGCGGGGGAACACTGCTGCAAGAAATGCCACAAGAAACGAAGATGGCCAGATTGACGACCGAGGCAGCGGCCTTGAGATGCTTCATAGTGCCTCCACGGACATGTATGCCCAAAAAGCGCCTCTCTGAGCCGAGTCTACGCGCGCGTCGCGTACTTTTCACACCAGAACTTTCTCCGCGGCAACGCGGCAAGTGGGCGGAAGGCGGTCACTTTTTTCCGTGAACTAAGGGAGGTTTCGCGATATTCTGATTGATTCGATTTGAACGATTGGCAGGCGCATAAGGTGCGGCCGATGTTCGAACAACGCGTCTCGGCGGTCTTCAATCCCTGGATCGATAACCTGCCTACGACCTGAAAACCGGCCGCTCAACTGCCCGCTGACTCAGGTTGTCTTTTCGCTCAGGAGCTTTTGCAGCTGCTGTTGCTTTTGAAGAGCGTCGGGCAGTCGCCCATACCTCAGCGACGTCGTGCAATCCTCGAGCGCTTTGTTGAGCTCACCCAGCTTCATGTAGGCGAAGCAGCGATTGTTGTAGGCGATGGCCAGATCCTCAGGCGGTTGCAGCGAGGCGTCGAAGACAAAAGGATATTTCTGGAATATTTCGAGTTCGACCGCGTATTTGCCGAGTAGCGCATTGATATGCTCCATTTCGATGACCGCTCCATCTCGTATGTAGTTTTCGGATCCGTCCTCGGCGATAGGCGCGAAGTCCGCAAGCGCTGCGTCATAATTCTTAAGCCCTTCGTAAGACCGCGCTCGATTGTAGAGCGCGTACGACACGTCTCGCTGGGTGTCTATCAGGTGCGTGCACTCCTCCACGGCCTCTTGAAAATGATGCAGCTTGTAATAAGCGAAGCACTTCAAATACTGATCTCCGCCATGATTCACTCCGGCAACTGCGTTGGCGGCGTCATGATAGGCAATCACTTTGGCGTACTCCGATGAATTCCTGGCAACCCAGGCCATGTGCGCGTAGATGGCAGCGAGTGCTGTGTCCTTGTCATCCTCACTTGCGAAGGACATGCGTTCGACGTCATCCAGAGCTTCCTTGAATTTCTGATCGACATTGACCGGATTGTCGAGCTTCGACCAAACCCGGGCCGTAATGTCGTCGAGTACATAGTTGTTGTGTCCGGGCTCGTGAATCAGCTGGTTATCGCTGCCCATGGCATCAGCAGCCAGCTGAAGCACGGTGTTGATCGAGGTTGAGTCGCCCTGGGTGCCTACCATTCCGCCGAGAATGGGCCAGAGTGCATTGCTGAATTGAATCGGGTCGATGTGCTTATAAACACTCAGGCCTTTGGCAACCCCGTCCGCCAGACCTCCCGTGACATAATGGTTCATGTAATCGTCGATGCACGCGGTGAGCATCTCATGCTTGAGGCTGCGGCACTCCACCCAGGCTGCATTCAGCAGGTTCGCGGTGAGCTGTAAATAAAGCAGCTTCAGCGGTGACGAGGGCGGCGCGGAGCCGGCGTACTGGTTTACGAACTGGCGCATGGCATCGACGGAGCCGCCCCATTTGGGCTCAAGGTAGTGAAGCCTGATGCGATAAAGTTCGTAGTAATCAGGAAAATGAGCGATGGCTTCGTGAAATACTTGGTCCAATTGTTGCGAGTCGTCCCTGCCCCCCGAGATCTCGAGCCGCAAGAAATAGCTCCAGGGAATTTTTGGGTCGAGTGCGATCGACCGACGCGCGTCATCTTCCGCGCGGTGCAGGAATTCCTGGAACGCTTGCATGTGTTGGCCGGGAACCGCATTGCTGAAGTCGGGACCGCGGACGAGCCAGGCCGTATCCTTATAATAATTCGCGCGGATGAGGTAAGGCAGTGCCGACTCGGGACTGTGTGAGATCCATGCGTTCAGCCCCTCGAGGAACTTCGGATCCTCACCCTGCGAAAGGGTACTGATGAACGCATTGAATGGATGAAACGAGAAGGACAGCAACTTGGATTGCGCCAGAACATCTTTGGCAAGCAGCTCGGCTGCTCGATAGTCCCCGCGCCGCAACGCGTCGGCCGCCGACATTGCCTTGTCGGTGGTTAGGACGATCGTATGCGGTTTGACGCCGAGTTTCGCGGTTTCCTCCGCTACGAGCGTCGCCAGTGAATCCACGCTCTCAGAAGCGTGAGGGCTGGCAGCAAGCGTGCCTGAACCAACAGTGGAACTTGTTGCCGCAGAAGGCTGCACGAAGCGCTGCCACATTAGATAGGCCATTGCCAATAGCGCGACGGCCGCCAGGAAGCCTACGAGGAAAGGACGAACGGCAGCGCCCTTGCGATTCGATACAGATTTATCGTCGAGCACGTCCTTATCCTCTGAATCCATTCGCATTGAGCCTGCAGCGAACGAAGCGAGGAGTTTGGCGCCTATCGCAGATCCATTCCGTGCGACCTGTCAAACTACGGTACTTAACCGGAGCAATTGGGCCGACGGCGACTCGCCGTCCGGCCACCTGGACTGCAACGCAACCGATTGATTTTGCTTGCCAATTTCTTGAGTTAGTTATCCAGATTGATAGCAAGTTCGAAATGAAGCCGCACGGCCTTGGCGGACCTGACCGCTGAGGTCGTGCGGCTTCTTCCCGGGACCGATCGTCCCCGGCGGTGCGCCCGGATATTAGTTTTTTGAGTCGTCCTCGTCCGGGCGCCTGTCAACTGGGCGTAGATTATGCTCAAAGACCCAATCCGAGACACGGCGGCCCTGCGCTCGCGCGGTAGTGTCTGAGTTGCGGTAGTGGATTCCGACATACACACGCGCGTTGACGACCTCCTGCTCCGCCTGCGAGAAGCGGGTGAAGGTGCGCGTCTTTTGCGGGGCCAGCGCGCTAGTGCTGGTCATCTGAAAGGTCAGCTCATCTCTACCGAAGAAAAGTCGCAGCATATGAGAAACCGCGCCGCTGACGTCGGCGTGACCCGAGGGGTACTCGGGGAAATTGGGTGTGTTGATGAGCGGTTGCCAATCAGGATCGGCGGCGGTGGCCGGATTGCCGTCCTGGTCTCCCAGCCGAATGGCCGTGATCGGACGCCAAAAGTTATAAAAGTACTTGCTGTCCCAGCAGGCGATCTGAGCATCGGCCAGGGCGGCATCAGCCAGCGCAAACATGCGAGCCGAGTCGCCAGTGTTGTGCAGGTAGGTGCCCGAAATGTACCGCAGCGCGTTCTGCCACAACAGCGGGCCGCTATCGGCCCAGAAGTAACCGATCTCGGTCTGCTCCGCGGTACGCGTAGTGCTGGTCAGCGAACCCACTGTCTTTGTTTCGTTGTAGTCGTCCGCCCATAGTTGGCTGGTCAGGTCAGGTGGCGGGTCAACGCGGAATTGTGAGCCGCTGTGCATCGCGAATGGCCTAACGTTGGCCACCCAGGGAGTCAGTCCCGGCTGCAACGTCGGCGGCGGCCCCGCCAACAGGGACGGCGTTGGCCGCCACTGACCGATGGCGGTGCTCCCCAGGAACGGCGGCGGGTTGAGAGGGAAGCGGCCGTCGTTCGCGCGCAGCGCCAGCATATTAGCCGCTACCTGGGCCCCTACCGCCGTCCCCGGATCAAGGGGATCCACGCCGTTCGTTGTCAGAAAATCCGCATAGGCCGCATCCAGCGCCGTGCTTTGTGCAGGGAACAACCCGACCAGGGTGTCATGGCCAGCCTTGGCCGCGGCCGCGCTCAGCGAGCCCGTGGCACCGGGCACACGGGTGTAATACGGCTCGTAGCGGCCATCGATAGACTCAACCGCGTCGTAGATCGCCAGCTGTACGATCGCATATTCCAGGGACGTAACGGGCAGCGGGTGATTGCCGGCCTTCACTGCGTTCTCGCTGATCTGGTTCCAGGCCGCGATTGGGTCTTCCGCCATGGCATTCGTCATCGAAGCGGTTGCGAGGACCGTTAAAGCGAGTCCGAATCGAACGAACTTTTTCATAAGGATTCTCCTTTCTCTTGAGGCGAATTCGCTTGAGGGCGTGCGACCCTGGCGCATGGTCGCCGCAAGTTCAATCTTCCGCGAATACTCAGATCATGATTTATTCATATCCGGCTAAGTTGCTGATTCTTCAGCGACAAGGCAGTATCGGCTAACCTGCTTGTGCAGTTTTCGGACAACCGTTTTTGCGGGCAACACAAGGTTTTCTCGCGACCCATCATGCAAGCACCGAGTCCGCTCACCGATATTGTTCGCTTTGGCGTATTTCAGCTCGACCTGACGGCGCGCGAACTGCATAAGGCAGGCGTCAAGGTCAAGTTGCAGGACCAACCATTTCGAGTCCTTGCGCTGCTGGTTGACCGTGCTGGTCAGGTCGTCACGAGGGAGGAGTTCCGGCAGAAAGTTTGGCCGACCGATGTATATGTCGGTTTTGATCAGGGCTTGAACAACGCGATCAAAAAGGTGCGCGATGCTCTGGGAGATTCGGCCGACAGTCCCCGATTTATAGAAACAGTCGATAGGCACGGCTATCGTTTTGTTGCTCCTGTCAGCGCAGTGCCGGGCGGCCGTTCCGAACCTCGGTTTCATTTCGGTTTGCGCACTCTCCGAAATGCTGCTTTCATCGGTTTGATTGCCGTTTCTCTGATCGCAGCTTTGGCATATTGGGCGGGGCACGGATCGGGCATGCATGCCGGACCTCCTTATGAGAAGGTGATCTTGGCGGTTCTGCCATTTGACAACCTGAGTCCTGATCCGGACCAGGAGTTCTTTAGCGACGGCCTGACTGAGGAGATGATCGCTCAGCTTGGCAAGCTGAATCCAGCGCGGCTCACGGTTATCGCCCGCGGTTCGGTCGCAAAGTACAAAGGTAGCGGGCTAGCTGTAGACCAAATTGGCAAAGAGCTGCACGCCGACTACCTCATTCAAGGTAGCGTTCGACGCGCATCCGATCGCGTAAGAATCACCGTCCAGTTGATTCAGGTCCGCGACCAAACCGATCTCTGGGCAGAGAGCTATGATCGCAAACTGAAGGATGTGCTGGCGCTCCAGGATTCCGTGGCCCGAACGATCGCCAACGAAATCCACATTACACTGGCACCAGGACAGCAAACGCGGCTGGCAAGCCGGGCTAACCTGGATCCTGAGGCATATGAAGCTTATCTCAAGGGCCGCTATTACTGGAACAAGCGGACCGCTGACGGCCTGCAGAAGGCACTGATCTACTTCCAGCAGGCAATCAACCGGGACCCGGCCTACGGCGCTGCCTACTCAGGATTGGCCGATTGCAACAGTGGACTCGCTTGGCACGGCTTCAAGTCTCCCGTGGAGGCACTTCCCAAAGCCAATGCAGCGGCGCTCAAAGCCATTGAGATCGACCCACAGTCCGCTGAAGCCCATGCTTCTTTGGGTCTGGTCCTAAACCACACCTGGGATTGGGCTGGAGCAGAGGCGGAATTCAAGCATGCGCTGCAGTTGGATCCTCAATATGCGAACGCCCATCACTGGTATGGAGATAACTTGTCGGTGACGGGGCGGCACGACGAGGCACTGCTCGAGGCGAAGCGGGCGTTGGAACTCGATCCGCTCAACCTCATGATCGGCACCTGGGTGGGACTACGCTACTACCTCGCACGCAAATATGACCTCGCAATTGAACAGAGCCGGAACACCGTGGAATTGGACCCGCATTTCGCAGCTGCCCACCTCCTACTCGGCGAAAGCTACGTTCAAATGGGGCTGCACGAGCAGGGCCTCGCTGAGTTGCAGACCGCGGCCAGCCTATCCGGAAACAGCGCACTTTATCTGGCTCAAGTCGCGGTCGCTCATGCTTCGGCAGGGAGAAAGACTGAGGCCCTTCGGATTATTGCTCAGCTGCAAGTGATTGCCGTCGCGCAGTACGTATCACCGTACGGGTTGGCGCAAATCTACGCCGCTCTGAACGACAAGGAGCAGACCTTCAAATGGCTTCAAGCGGCCTATGACGATCGCGCCGTATGGATGTCGTATCTCGCTGTCGACCCGGTATTTGACGGCTTTCACTCGGATCAGCGCTTTCAGGATTTATTACTACGCATCCACTTGCTGCCGTGACGCGTCGGAAAGAAAGCACCATCGCTGACGACACCGGCGCCGTCCCCGGGCAAGGTTACGATGCCATCGGCGCGCGCTCCATGAACACGTATGACAATTTCATTTTAAGATAAGTTCACGAATATATTCAGTGCCCAAAGTGAGAAAGCTGCGAGACACGTGGATAAGATAATAGTATTGATCATCTTCTCGTCACCTGACCCTGCGCGTACCCATTTACTGCTTAGGTTTTCTGAATTTGAGGATGAATTGATCCGTCTTGCCGCGAATCGCCGGATCCTTCACGGCGGCGGTTCGAGAATCGCCGGCGTTGTGAAGCAGGTCACTCTCGCCCTCGAGCTTGAAGCCCGCGGCTTCAACTTCCGACTTGACCGAAGCCTCATCGATCCGATGCAGTGTGTTGGTGTCGCGCAAACCGGAGCCGGCTGCCGCAGCGTGGTCGATGACGACGTAACGTCCACCTGGCTTCAATGCTGTAAAGACAGCCTTGTTGATTTTCGCGAGGTCGGCCGGGGCGAAGAATGGATCATGAAGGTCATGATAATTCAACGAAATCCAGACCAGGTCCAAAGGCTCTGGCGCCGCGAAGTCGTTGACCGGCACGGCGATGACGGAAACATTCTTAAATTCTACATATGGCGTCGATCCGTTCGGAGGTAGCGGTCGCTTGATGAAATTCGCGAGTTCCGACGGAAAGAAGCCGTAGACATGACCCTGCGGTCCCACCGCGCTCGACAGTATGCGGGAGAAATAGCCCGTACCGGGAATGAAGTCCGCAACCTTCTCGCCGTTTTTGATGCCGACAAACGTCAGAACTTCTGCGGGTTTGCGATCAGCGTCTCTTTGCCGATCCTCATCCGGGCGATTCTGATCCGCGACCGCGTTCGCAATATTGGATGGGACGGCACTTTGTGCCGAAGTCGTGACGCATCCGAAAATGACAAAAGCTGCCGCGATTGGAAACAACGATCTCATTTTTCGCAGAACCCGGGGTAGGACACGACCGTAAGCTTCGATCGCTTGGGTCTCATTGGTACTGGTCTCGACGCCTTTGTTACTTTTCATTTGGAACTCCTCATGCGGATTTATCTACGCTTGCCTCTCTGTCTGCACCTTCGACTCCCGCAGTTTCGGCAGCGGACATCGGGACGAACGGCGCAAGATCGCCATCAGACCATCACTCTCGATGGTCGCCAGTCCCACGAAGATCGCCAACACGCCACTTGCGACTCGCAAGCTGATTGATTCGTTGAGCACTATTCAGCCGCTGAACACCGCCACCAACGGTGTGACGTAGGAGATCGTCGAGAGCGTGCTGGCGCGCATTGTTCTTAATAACGAGTAGTACATGACAAATGACGCGGCGGAACCGGCAAGGCCAAGATACAGCACGGCCAGAGTTGCACCCAGTGAGTAGTGGACGTGGCGCCATTCGCCGGTGATTGCAGAAATGATTCCCAGACCCAGCGTTCCCCATAACATCTGATGAAGGGTGAGCGGGACAGCGCCGACGAGCATCAGGTGCCGCTTCGCAATCACAATATTGAATGCAGCCGCCATCGCCGCAATGACAATCGCAACAGCGGCCAGTGTCACTTTGTCGCTGAAGCCAGTGGCGACCAGCGGATCGAGGAACACGGCGACGATGCCGAGAAGTCCAGCAAAAACGCCGGCGAGCTGCCGATAGCGAAACCTCTCGGTCCTAAACGCGAAAGCAGACCCCAACGTCGTTGCAAGGGGCACTACCGCAAACAGAATTGCAGTCACACCGGCGTCAAGATATTGCTCGCCCCAGTAGACCAACCCGTAGTCGATTACGTACACCAGAATTGCCGTTATAGCGACCCACACTATCGTATGACGGGGTAGCACCAGCGACAGGCGCGTCACTCGCGCATAGAGTCCCAACATTGCAATGGCGAACACAAACCGGAGCATCGCACCGGTGACCGGCGGGTACCCCTGTAGCGACAGTTTGATTGCCACCCAAGTCGTGCCCCAAATGATGGCAACCGAAGCGAAGGCGACATAGCGAGCCAGGGGGTTGCTTGGATTGCCTGCCACGTGGTGGGTGATGTCCTGCATGGTGCCGAGATTTGACTACGCATCTGTATCTGCGTTGTGTCGCAGGTACCGGCGCCGCTTGTACTTCTTTGTCCGAAGGGCGGCGTGATACATTGAGATACAAATCAGTCCGCTATTCGTTCGCCAGGAGGCGATGATCTCCGGGCCCCATGCAACAACCCGATCACATCCTCATCGTTGACGATGACAAGGACATCCGCGAATTGCTGGAGGCTTACTTGCGGAAGCACGGCTTCAAGGTGACGGCCGTCGCCAACGGTAGGCGGATGAATGCGGCCGTCGAATCGAATGCCATCGACCTTATCGTTCTCGACTTGATGTTGCAAGGCGAAGACGGACTAACCCTGTGTCGCGATCTACGGGTGCTGGGCAAGGCGAAAGCGATTCCCATCTTGATGCTGACAGCTCGCAATGAGGAGGCTGATCGGGTCATAGGTTTGGAGATGGGGGCGGACGACTACATCACGAAGCCGTTTGCAGCGCGCGAGCTTGTGGCGCGCATCCGTGCGGTATTGCGACGGACGCGCATGCTTCCGCCCAACATGCGTGTCACCGAAGCGGCGCCGACCATCAAATTTGGCGATTGGGTGCTGAGCGTCACAGGCCGCCACCTGCTCGACCGGGACGGAACCCTTGTCTCGTTGAGCGGCGCGGAATATCGCCTGCTGCGCGTCTTTCTGGATCACCCGCAACGTGTCCTGACTCGGGATCAACTGTTGAATCTCACCCAGGGGCGTGACGCCGACCCATTCGATCGCTCCATTGATCTTCTCGTAAGCCGCTTGCGCCAGCGCTTGCGTGACGGCGCTCGCGAACCGCGCTACATCAAGACGGTTCGCAATGAGGGTTATGTGTTGGCCGAAGCAATTCAAGTGCCTTCGGAGGACGGCCATGGCCAATAAATTGCGTCATCGACCACGCACATTGTTTACCCGACTCACCCTGATTCTGTTCACCGGCCTCTTGCTGGCGCACCTCCTTTCATTCTGGTTGGTGTTCTCGGAGCGCACGCAAGCATCCATGGGCATGATGCTGTACTTCGTCTCGAAGGATGTGGCAACTTCGGTAGCGATTATCGATCGATTGCCTGCCCAAGAGCGCTCGTCGTGGCTGACCAGGTTGGATCGCAGAAACTACCATTATGGATTGGAACCGATTTCCGACAGCGCGCCCATCGATTCGCGGGCCGTGCCCCCAATTCTCGGGTCAATTATTGCCGCCCTCGGACCGGGCTATGCGAGCACGGCATCGGCGAAAATCATTGCCGCACGCCACGTGCTGCTTCAACTGCATCTTCACGACGGTGCGCCGCTGAGCGTCGATCTTTCCTATTCGCCCGTACCGCTGCCTGCATGGTTGCCGCCGCTCCTCGCGACGCAATTCGCAGCGCTCGGCGTACTCTGCTGGTTCGCGGTGCGCCAGGCAACCCGCCCATTGGCGCAACTCGCTCGAGCCGCCGACGCGCTCGGGCGAGATGGCCAAGGCGAAGCCCTGCCAGAGGATGGTCCACTCGAGGTTGCGCGCGCCGCCCTTGCTTTCAACTCCATGCAGCGCCGCATCAGTCACTACTTGAGCGAACGCATGCAGCTGCTCGCGGCTATCTCTCATGATTTACAGACCCCTATTACGCGCATGCGCCTGCGCGCAGACTTGATGGACGATGTGCCGTTGCGGGAGAAATTTCTGGGCGACCTGGACGTCATGCAATTGCTGGTGCAGGAGGGCATCGCATACGCGCGCGATGGCCAGGGCGTCACCGAAGCTCCGTGCGTGACCGACATGAACGCGTTGCTCGATAGCGTCGTCTGTGATTACAGCGACGCTGGAAAGGCCGTGCGCTCGAGCGGTTACTGCGAAGGGCCCCTTCTCACACGACCGCGAACGCTGCGCCGAATCATCAGCAATCTGCTGGACAATGCGCTGAAGTTCGGCAAAGATCCGGAGCTACTATTTCTCTCGGAAAGTGAGGAGCGCGTTGCTATCGTGGTGCGTGATGCGGGCCCTGGG
>Ga0207025_1042_pt1 | contig 20379 bp, 10 predicted proteins | sample Alteio_BWMinCont_45_FD_153261 | JGI IMG/M metagenome (GOLD analysis project Ga0207025, IMG submission 153261) | Enriched cells from forest soil in Barre Woods Harvard Forest LTER site, Petersham, Massachusetts, United States -... | ecosystem: Environmental > Terrestrial > Soil > Temperate forest >... | reverse complement strand
CTGCTGCCGATTCGTCTGCAGAAACAGAAACTGCCACATCTGGTGAAACGCTCGGTTCATTTGCTTCAGGCGTTTCAACAATTGCCTCTTCCACAGCAACTGGTGTATCTGTTTTTGCTTCTTCTGGTGCCTTGGCAACTCCATCTGCCGCTGCAACAGCAACCTCTCTTGATCCTGCATCAGCGATGACTGGTTTGGCATCATCATCAGCAACTTCTTCAGCTATTTCTTCTTTCGCCTTTGCCTCTTCATTTTCTACCGCCGCAACTTCCGCATCAACTTTTTTTTCAGCTGCAGATTCAGCTGGTTTGGTCGGACCGCCTTCACCTTCAATTTCGATACGGTATTGTGTCAATTTATAAGCCAAACGAACATTCTGGCCATCTTTTCCGATAGCAAGAGATAATTCATCCTGTGGGACAAAGACATGAGCAATTTTTTCTTTTTCATCAAGCTCAACCCGTACGTTCTTTGCAGGAGAAAGCGCTTGAGCAATGTATGTCTTTTGATCATCAGACCACTGAATAATATCAATTTTTTCAAGTCCGCCGAGTTCCTGAATGATTGCCTGGACGCGAACACCTTTTTGTCCGACACACGATCCGACTGGATCAATACCAGGTTGGGCTGAATAGACTGCAATTTTTGCGCGGTTCCCAGGTTCACGTACGACTGCTTTAATTTCAACGCTCCCTTGTGCAACTTCAGGAACTTCACGCTTAAATAAACCTTCCAAAAGTCCAATGTGTGCGCGGGAAACAACAATTTCCTCGCCTTTTGCGCCTTCACGGATTTCTGATAAATAAAACACCAATCGCTGATTGAGATGATATTTTTCATTGGGAATTTGTTCAGGAACTGGCATAATTGCCTCTGCTTTTCCGATATCAACAATGACATTGGGACCTGCAAAGCGAAGCACCATACCATTAACAATGCCACCAACTTTATACCGGTAATCACTGAAAATCGCTTCTTTTTCTTTCTCACGAATTTTTTGGAGAATTACTTGTTTTGCGGTTTGGGCGGCAATTCGGCCAAATCCCGGTGGTGTAACATCTTTATCTCCTTCAAAAATCTTTGCTTCACCAGTATTTGGGTCAAGAAGTGCTTTGAAATTTTCAACTTCAGCTCCTGGATGATCTTTTCGATATGCCGCAAGAATGGCATTCTGGACGGTTTCGAGTACGACAGCTACATCAACTCCTCGCTCAGAAGCGACTTGATTTAAAGCTAATGCAAATTCACTGCGTTGTATTGCTGGCATGGCCTAAGTATACCAGATCAGGCCTTTTGCTTCAACCAGGGAAGTAAAAAATGATAACGGGACAATTTGAAATTGAGGTAATATTAATAACTATTGATAATATTAAAACGATAATCCATAACCATAACGTTTCTATCATATTGATATTTTTTATTAAAACCATCATCTTTTGATAAAATTGCAATCTTCTCTTTCCTTCCAACAAAGTCATCCGCAACTATAAAAATAGATATATCACCAATTTCTATTACCGGACTATCAAAGTCAATATATTTTAAAATCCTATCCTTTTGAACATCGTCTTCTCTCATTTCACTTAGCATGGGGACTATTAAATCAACAATTTCTTTATAATGCTTATGAGGACTATGATCGTTATGCAAATGTTTGCAAATTTCAGTAAGGATATGTGGAGTAACAACAAACTTGCTCCATTTATTATTCATTTTGATGAGATCTAAAAAACTTAAAATCATTTTTAACTCTAATGATTCTTTTTTTTCAAATCGTGTTAAAACAATTCCATCCACCACTTCCTTAAATACACTAGTATCTAAAAGAATACCGTTTCTAATATATGGAGAGACATCTTGAGCAAAATCTTTTACAGATCTGATATCGAAGAACATTTTTTATTTACTTCCAGATTCTTTTTGCCGTGTAACTTTCCAACTGGTACCATCTAATGTTTTACTTTCAGGTCCTGAAAGTTTTTTAATGGATACTGTATTTGTATTTAAATCAACGGAAACTTCATAGCGTGACGGGGCTGTACTTCCCAATGTTTCATAAAAACTGCAAATAATCTTCCACTTCTTAGATTCTTCATTTGCAGATCCATTTGTTGGTGTTAATTCTTCTACATTAAAATTTAACAATCCGATATTTCCATGTACACTTTCGAAAACCCTTCTTGTTAATTGAATTGCATTTATTGAGGCTGATTCAGGCATATTAATTATATTACTTATTCTAGAGTATATATTTCGAGCAGAGGTTGTCAACAGGAAGCGCATTATAGCACGATTATATTGAAATTACAAGCTAATCTGTTTATTAACCCTATCTTATTTCATTACATATACAATCCTTTGCTCCTGTTCCATCAAGGGAAAACTTGACGGTCTTGCCTCAGTGGATTTCTGTGGTCAAGCACTTTTGCGCAATCACATTTTCCGTAGGAGGTTTCAGTGGTTTTTCTCAAAGAAGCTTACGCAAGCTCCCTGATTTTTAAACGGATTGCCATTATTATCTGTTAAATTCTTCCAACCACTATTTTTACAGTCATTTTTAGTTGTCAAAACCGGAATTAATGCTACACCCCAAGGGTTGTTCCCAGTAGTAAAAGTATTTGTTACTGTGTTAGTTGATGCGTTAATAACTGATACTGTATTACTAAATTCATTGGCTACGTAAACTGTGCTGTCGTCTGGAGAAATCGCCAGATCAGCTGGTACATTGCCGACTGGTATTGAGGTTACAACTGAGTCATTTGACGTATCAATTACAGTAAGGTCTCCATTGCTTCCACCAAACCAATAATTGTTATCCACCACATAAGCATAGGTCCCTGCTGAATTTAAAGCAATTGAATAGGGTCTTGGAACAGAAGAAACTGTATTTGTAACAGTATTTGTATTTGTATCTATTACTGCCACAGTATTGTTTGTATTAGGGCCGCCAAAATTATCAACGTAGAGTTTGGCCCCATCAGGTGTAATTGCAATATCTGTGGGTGAATAGCTGACTGGAATTGTCGCAACGAGAGAATAATTACTCGTATCAATGACAGAAACATAACCATTTGACCCGTTAGCGTTTTGACTTACCACATAGATTCGGGATCCATCAGGACTGACCGCAATGCCATCGGGTTCATTAAAGTTCGCGGTTATTGTATGGACTAATGTGTTAGTAGTCGTATCAATTATATAAACGACACCGTCTGTAGAACCACCAGCGGATATATAGATCAACTTTTTATCTGGACTTAAGGTTAATCTTTCAGTCCCAGGTTTATCAGTTAAAATTGTAGAAACTACTGTCTCTGTGACAGGATCAATTACTGTTACGCCGCCGCCTGAACCATTTCCATAATAATCAGCAACATAAACATATTTTCCATTATAAACAATTGCGCTTGGTTGGTTACCAACTGGTATAGTAGTTATTGTATTGCCGGATGATGGATCAATGACTGATACTGTTTTATCAACTTGATTAGAAACATAAAGTTGCCCAGATTGAGCATGAGCGTAAGGAGAGACGACAAGTGCTATAAAGAAAAGGGAAACGAAAGAGATTAAAGTAGAAAAGAAGCGCCTCATCTGCTTTAAGATAGTATATTATTCAACCTTTGTCAACAGACATTTTGTCAATTATCTTGTCTAAACAATCCCAGTCCTCAGGGCTCCAGTTCCATCCAGAGAAAACATGACTGTTTTGCCGCTTATGTTTTAATTAGAGGAATAGAATTATTAGTATAACTTAGTTTTTCTGGCACATTTAGCTAAAATCATTTTATCTTTTGTTACAGCTTGCGCATCACCTATTTGCTGATCAACAATCATAAGATTACTTGTCGAATTAAGACATGGCATTTCCGCTACTGCTCTTTGAAAATGCTTACGAGACTCGGCAATATTATTTGCTTGATAATACATTGCCCCTAATTGATTTTCCAAATCAAACCCGTTTCTAGAAATTGCTGCATCATGAGAAAAAAGCGTTAATTGATCAACATAATTTGTATTTCTTACCATAGTTCTTATACTAAGTAGACTGATACTAACGAATGCTATTCCAACAATTAAATTCCTTGTAATTTTCTTTTTTGTTTGTAAAGTTTGGAAAAGGATGCCTAATATACCAAGTATGCCTACAATTGGGAAGTAAAACCACCTGTCTGAAACCGTTGCATCCAAGGGAAATATTTGAATAACTAAACCAATCCCCAGGAAAAACCATATAACAAAAAAAAGATACAAATTTAGCAATTTTCTTTTTTTCTTAAATATATAAACTCCAAACACTAAGAGAAAAATTAAAAATAGAATATCTCCAAAAAGCGGCAAATAAAAATCACTAAAAGATAAAGAAGTAACGATCCATTGCTGATCAATACTTAACTGGGCAGGATAAAAGAATGTCTGTAAATAATAGAAAATAATTGCTGGTATATTGATGAGCCGTTCAGAAAATGATAATAATGCAATAGGAATTGTAGAATTTTTTGTTAAAAAGTCTTGAGCATAGGAAAATCTTATCAATAAATAGAGCGTGATCGTAGCAATAAAATAACCAGTTATCGCTGCAAAATACTCACGTTTGTAGAAAAACTGGTACAGAAGAATCATAAGTAAAAAAAGAAATCCTGTTTCCTTAGACAAAAGAGATATAAGCAAAAATAACGACATGAGCAAAAACTGTTTTTTGTGTTGGTTCTCTTTCGTGCTGATTAGGAACGCAATCATACCGAAAAAGAAAAATAAATTGTTCTGCGCCCCACTGATATATGCCACAGATTCTGTCTGGATTGGATGAAGCAAAAATACGAGAGATAAAAAAAATGATAAAGAGACACTGAAAAAGCGTTTAAAAAAGAAAAATACTAAACATGAACATGCAATTTGTAACATAATCTGAATTGCATGGTAAAAAAAAGCCATAGTGCCAAACATGTTCCATAAAAGTGATATATAAACCGCTGGAATAGGGCGATAGTAGCCAGGCCCGTTAAACTGATTGTTCACTCCGAATAGCGAGAATAAATTAAACACATGAATGGCAGGGTTTGCAATCATGTAGGTGAAATCATCCCAGACAAACCCGTTAAAAAGAACATTAAAATAGACGATTATCCCGATCATTACGATCCAATGAATCGCTTTAAATGTAGTAAATGGAAAGAAAAATGTTTTAAAAGAAAAATTAAATTCTTTTTCTTGTTGGTTTGAAGTATTTTGTAAGCTATCCATGCAGCATTTTCTATATGTAATATTTCACTAAACTATCCCCGTCCTTAATGCCCCAGTTCCATCAAGTGAAAACGTGACTGTCTTGCCGCGGTCGATTTCTTTGGTCAGTTTTTTCTGTGCGATGACATCTTCAATCGTATCCTGGATGTAGCGACGCAGTGGTCGCGCGCCAAAGTCCTTGTCAAACCCTTCCTGTGCGATCTTTGCCACCACCGCATCATCAAAATAAACTTTAATATCCTGCTTCTCCAGAGTTTTTTTCAAATCTTCAAGCATCAGCTTCACTACCTTTGTCACTTGCTCCGGACCGAGTGGCTTGAAAATAACCACATCGTCAAATCTATTGAGGAGTTCAGGCTTGAAAAGTCCCTGCGTTTCTAATTGCTCAAGCAGCTGGTGCTCAAATTTATTATCAACTTTCACACCCTTCGCAATTTGCTCACGGATAAACTCAGATCCTGCGTTGGATGTAGCAATAATAATCGCATTGCGGAATGAAACAGTGTTACCTTTATTATCTGTTAAACGGCCATCGTCAAAAACCTGAAGAAACAAATTGTGTATCTTGGGATTGGCTTTCTCAAATTCGTCCAACAAAATTAAAGAAGCCGGATGATCATGAATCTTATCAGTAAGTTCTCCCCGTTCATTGCCCTCGCCAGGCGGCGCGCCGAGCAAACGTTTTAATCCATTTTCATCCGTATATTCACTCATATCAAGCCGGATCATATTTTTCTCACCGCCATAATAAAAGTCTGCAAGTGATTTGGCTGTTTCTGTTTTTCCAACACCTGTTGGCCCAAGAAAAAGAAATGAAATAGGCCGCTCGCTCGTTGACATACCCGATCGAAGACGACGCATCGCCTCACTAACTGCTTTGATTGCATCATCTTGAGCAATTACCCGCTCATGCAATTTGTCTTCAAGATGTAGTAACACTTGAATCTCATCTCCAGTCGGCAAAGCAATCGCCACATGACTTGTCTGCTCAACCTTTTTCACCACATCTTCTTCAAGCACCATCTTGTGACGTGTCCTTTCATACGGCTTGCGAGATGTCTGCTTATCAACGCTATTTGAAACGTCTTCAAGAAGTGAAACGGCACTGCCCGGCAGCACTTCATCCTGATAAAAGCGCTCGGATAATTCGACAGCGCTCACAATTGCCCGATAACTTAAGATAACCGAATATTTTTTCTCGATTTTTTCCGCTTCCCCGAGTACCATCTGTATCGCATTATCATGCTCAGGTTCAGCAAGAGAAATGACTGTAAATACTTCTTTAAGAGCATTTTTCTCCATGTAAGTCTTATAATTGCCGGTAGACATCGTTGCAATGATTGGCATATAACCGTCTTTGAGATATGGCAGGATTGCCCCTGACAAATCCAAACCATAAGAAGAGGCGCCCATAATATTTTGAAACTCTGGAATATAGAGAAAAACATCCTGAGCATGAGACAATTCGGCGATAATATTCTGCAAACGCACCTCCAAATCACTTCTATTAGTCGCCCCTGCCATAAGTGTTCCCACCAAAAGCTGCAATACTTTTTTAAAATTAAGCCAGCCTCCTAAATTCCCGCTGAAACTATGATATGCAAGCGCTCTAACAAGTGTCTCTTTGCCTGAACCGATATCGCCAATAAGAAGCACATTGTTATTTTGGGCCTTGGTGAGTGCTTCGAGCATCATGCCGAATTCTTTTTCACGTCCGCCAATCAGCGGTTCTTCCCGAAGTGCATACGATGTAAACTGCGACGTATATTTTTTTGTTTCCGGAGTCCAACCTGAAACAAGCGGCTCGCCGATTCCTTCGCCGTAAAAATGGATAAGCCATTTCTTGGGGGTTTCCTCTTCCGGCATCGTCGCCCGAACCCAATGCACGATATTTGCAATGTCAGCAGTTTTGAGCTGTTTGGCAAAAAATAGCTTAGTATCTTTCTCAATAAGAAATAAATAAGCAATAAACACATCCAGAGTTGTCACGAATTTTCCTTTGAAAGTCAGAGCAGTTTCAAAAGCGCTTTCTGCCAAAACGTCTTTTTCAAGATTGTTGAAAACCAATTCTTTATGTGTAATATTTGCTTTCTCCATGACCAATTTCACCTGAGGATATTTAATAAGTTCTTTGATCACTCCTTCGGTCGTTGGGAAAAGAACAAAACCATATAGAGCTTGCATTGTAAAAGAGTCATGCATCGTTTCTTTTTTATTTTTGGAAACTTCAATTGATGGTATTGCGCGGCTGATTTTGTAATGAAAAAATACTTCTATCATAACAACGATATTAAAAAGAAATACAGCAAATTTAGGCGATTCGTTATGGAAAATCTGATAGAAAATCAATCCAAGAAGCAGCATAAAAAGCATGGCGCGAATACTTCGAAGAAGCGCCGTCCGGTAAAAATGATAAAATCTGACGTACAAAAACATATAACTTCCTAATCACTATTCACTAGTTACTAATCACTTAATAAAACAAAAGTGCCACCGTCGCGATCGGAAAAATCATAAACGAAACAAAAATGAAAATTTCCAGCGCGAGAATAATAATCAGCATTAAAAGATTGACCATGATGAGAAATGTTTTAATAAAAATACCCAAGGCACGAGAAAAACCGACAAGCCCCTGACGGTATTCATTCTTTAGCGGCTGGAAATAAGTTCGAAGTAGTAATGGCAAGGAAAACAATTCAAAAAATGCGGAGTTAAACGAAGCGAAGAATTTAAAAAGGGCGACAAGACTCTCTATGAACCAGAACTTGAGAAACATGACAGGCAGGAAGACGTAATTCATAACGAAATAACCACAACTCTTGCGGCTATACTATTAGTATATGAAAGGGGGTTGGAAATTACAATGAGCCCGTATTTTATTTGAAGCTGAATTTGGAACTATTTTCTTTTCCTTTTTCGATTGAAACCGTTGCTGTAGGCGTAACTATCGGCGAAGGACTCAGATTTGAAAATTTTTTCATTGCAATTCCTTCAACTGATGTCTTCGGTGTTTGATAAACACAAAAAGTGAAGATTGTGATTATCCAAGCGATCAGTAATAAAAGACAAGGGAATAAAACTTTACTACGACTGAGAAGAAAAAAAACTTTTTGAAGTGCCTCTTTATTCATAACGTTGAGGCAGTGAAACCAATATACTAAATCTGAAATAAATTTGCAATATAAATCAATGGGTCAAACTTAAAAAATCGTCATCGGGAGAGTAGCGAAGCAATTTCAAAAATAACAATTGAAAACAGCCACAGATTACATATTTTGTGGAACGACCGATGTGTGCTCATCTGCCAATGAATCAAAATAGGTATCCAAATTATTTTTCTGTTCTTCAGATAATGTATGCATCATCTTCTCTAAAAAATCCTGCAGCAATTTTTCCGTATGCTCGGTAAATAATTTTTTGTATTCTTCAGTAGAGACATATGGTTCAAGCTGCTCATGTCGTTTCATAAGATCTTTTTCCTGTAAAATACCTTCCAATTCTTCCCTCCGTTTTATAGATAGTAATGTAAAATATTCAATAAATGCCTCACGCATAGCAAGATCAAAAAATCGAATAATAAAATTATTTTTATCATCCTGATAACCTACTATTGTTAATATCTTTTCTAAAATATTGCTTGCATCATTATTCATATGTTTCTATTAACACGCCTAGCTCTCCAATTACGTGCCAGATTAAATAATGCTACCCCAGCCAAAACAACTAATGCACCTGGAATTACATTATGTAATAAACCAGATTCATGGCCAAAGGTAGGAGCATCATGTATCACATTACCATCAATCACAGGAGGTGCTCCACTAGCTGCTGTTTTAAACATTCCCTGTCCAAGCGCACCATTTAAAATTTGAGTTGTAGAAGAATGAAAGATTTCTTTTCCAGTTCCTGCTTCTGCTATTCCAATATCCGACATACTAATAGGATACTGTATTAAAGTAGTAAATTCCAAACCGTATTAGAAAAATAAACTTACTCTACCTCTTCTTCTCTTGTCTGTGGAGAAACGTAGCCCATCGGACGTGAGCTGACGGGGATGCCCGAAAAACTATATGCATTATACGCATTTGCAGGCTGCATCATTGAGCCATTTGGATTGACTGCTGGATTGCTGTCAACTGGTGAGGATGTCTGTTGTGCCGAGCCAATCATCCCGCCTGGAGCCATCCCGGCTGGGGGCGGTGGAGGTGGTGTGAAACCGGCACCTGTCCCCACATTTGGTGAAGGTGGAACTACTGTACCTGCTGGCGTCTGGAAAGTAACAGGACCAGGAGACGGAGCAGCAGTTGGTATGGATGCTGGTGCTGGAGGAGCAATCGGAGCCGGTTCAGCTGAGATTTGTTGAGCTGGGGCTGCGACTTCCTGAGTTGATGCATCTTGTGCAGATGGTGTTGGAATATTGCCGACTAAAGATAATACCATTGATGCAACTTCATCGTTCTTTGCTTGAGCTTCCTGCAATCCTGTAAGCAGGCCTTTCAATTCCGCATCAGGAGTTGATGCTTGAACCGCAAGTACCTTTGGCGCAAATTGATTGCCTTGCTGTCCAGCAGCAGTAATCTTAGTCTGCAATTCTGTGTATTGATCCCTTTCCTGCTGAGATTGTGCACTAAGAGGATTTGCAATAAGAAGCATTGATTTCTTTAATTTCCTGATCGGCGCTTGCACAATTGCTTCATTGATCGTTGCAAGCAGTTCTTTAGCAAACGGATCACCTTGCTTGTCAGCTGTTTCAAGTTCTGTTTTTAATTTCTGAATATCTGCATCTGAAGTAATATCAGTAAGCGCAAGAATTTCAATGGCTATGGAATTTCCTGTTTTGCTTGCATTGGTAATTTTATCGTACATCTGACTGAATTTTGCTTTGTCCTCCGGATCTGCAAGATAAAGCGGATTAATGAGTTGTTGAAGTACTTTTTTAAATTGCGTCACCGGTTCAGCATCATGAACTGCTTCAGCTTCCTCGGCTATTTCATTGTTCACGACAGAAAGAATTTCAGTTGCCAGATCTTCGCCATTTGCGGCGCCGGTTCGCAGCATTTCCATCAATTCATCTATTGCTCCCGACGGAGTTGTGTCATTGACGGCCATAATTTTCACAGCCAATTCATTTTGTCTTTGCGCTTCCTCAGTCACTTTTTGATGAAGCTGTGTGAATCGCGTTTTCTTTGCAGGCTGAACGATAGTATCAGGCTGGATAATCTCAAGTAAAATATGTTTGAGCTTAATTGTCGCGGCAATCTGGTGCGCAACGGAATTAGCCAGATCTAAAACAGCCTGCGCCATCGCATCACCTTTGCCTTTTGCTGCTTCAAGGTCTTGTCGGATCTTCGCAATATCAGTCATCTGCGTAGCTGGTGTCACAGCAAGAATTGCATTTGCAGTCTTATTGTTCTCAGATTGTCCTTTCACGACCAGCTCATGTACCTCCATAAACCGCTGCTTGTCGGTCACATTTGCTACAGTTTCAGGATTATTCAATTCAATCAGAAATGTCCGGAATTGCTCATCGGTCATCGGTGCGGCGTCAGCAACACCACCCGACTTGCTGAAGAAGAATTCATTGGTATTATCGCTGAAATCAATGACAATCGTATCTCCCTGAACAAATTTTTTGGAAATAATTGCAAGAGCTATCGGATTCTCAATTGCAGTCTGGATCAATCGACGAAGCGGTCGTGCACCAAAAACCGGATCATATCCATCTTTTGCAAGCTGCGCAACAGCTCGCTCGGTAATCTGGAGATTAAATCCTTGCTCTTTCAAAAGTTTTGCAGTCTTTGCTATACCCAACCGAGCAATACCAGCCATATGCTCTGGCTGCAAAGGTTTGAAAATAACTACTTCGTCAAAACGATTAAGAACCTCCGGACGAAGGAATTTTGTTAACTCTTCACGGACAATTGCCTGCAATTCTTTAAAACTTTTATCTCTATCTTCAGGCGTCTTCTTTGCCTTTGGATCAATTTTACTCAAGTGCTGCTGAATCACTGAACTTCCAATGTTTGATGTACAAATAACAATGGTGTTTTTAAATGAAACCGTGTTTCCTTTATTATCAGTGAGGCGACCATCCTCAAGCAATTGGAGTAAAATATTAAACACATCAGGATGGGCTTTTTCGATTTCATCCAAAAGAACAATTGAATAAGGTTTTTTACGAACTGCCTCTGTCAGCTGCCCGCCTTCTTCATAACCGACATAACCTGGAGGCGCGCCTATTAATTTGGCAACCTCATGTTTTTCCATATATTCTGACATATCCAAACGTGCCATTGCGTCATCTCTCCCAAACAATAATTCTGCCAAGGTCTTTGCAAGTTCTGTCTTACCAACACCGGTGGGACCGAGAAAAATGAATGACGCAATCGGACGATTTGCAGCAGCAAGCCCGATTCTTCCGCGCCGTACAGCTTCTGAAACTGATGCAACAGCTTCCTCTTGATCAATTAATCGCTGATGAATTCTATCTTCAAGCTTGAGTAATTTTTGGCTCTCATCTTCTGTTAATTTGGTAATTGGGATACCAGTCCATGCGCTCACAACTTTTTCAATATCTGCTTTTTTCACAGTTGAATCACCTGATGGACGGTTGCCGGCATCAATCTGCAACTTTACTTCAGATGCAGCTTCGTCAAGTAAATCGACAGCCTTGTCAGGAAGATAACGCTCGCCGATGTATTTCTTAGAGAGTTTCACACATTCCTTCAAAGCATCATCGGGCATAGTAACATGATGGAATTTTTCATACTTCGGCCGAAGCACTTTAAGCATTTCAAGCGCGTTTTCCTCGCTTGGTTCTTCAGCAGTTACTGGCTGGAAGCGCCTTTCAAATGCTTTATCTTTCTCGAAATTCTTGCGGTATTCCATAGTTGTTGTGGCCCCGATTAACTGGAAATGTCCACGAGCAAGATGCGGTTTGATGATATTTGCAGCACCACCTGATGCTCCTTCTCCACCGTCAGCCATAAGAGTATGTATCTCATCGATAAATAAAATTATTCTATTGTTAGAGCCAAGTACTTCATTAATAACTTCCCGCAAACGCTCTTCAAATTCCCCCCGGTGACTTGCACCGGCAACAAGTGCTGCCACATCAAGCTGAATAATTCGCTTTTCAAGAAGATCCTTCGGCACCGCCCCTTGAACAATTTTCTGTGCCAAGCCTTCGACTATTGCAGTCTTACCAACACCTGTCTCACCGATGATAATCGGATTATTCTTTGTTCTTCGAAGCAGGATATGAATAATTCTGTCGACTTCTTTGTCTCGTCCGGCAACCGGATCAAGTTTGCCATCTTTTGCTTCTGCCGTTAAATCTGTCCCATATTTCTCAAGAATAGATCTCTTACCATATGACACAGTCGGACTCTTGGAGAATTTCTCAACGACTGCTTCTTTCTTCAGGTTATGCTTTTGGAGGTATTGTGCTGTTTTATAATTAGGATTAAACAAAACGACAAGTACGTCTTCAGGTGAGACAAAATTTGCTCCACGCATTTTTGCATCGCGATAAGCCTGATCAAATACCTCAAGAGAAATTTTACTGAGGGTTGGTTGTCCCTGATATGTTCCCATTTTTTCATCCACTTGGACTTCTTTGGATACTTGACCTCCGTCAGCACCCATCTCATTAAGCATGTTATACACTTGCTGATCGTATAAAAGTCCCAGTAATAATTGTTCAGGTTCAATGGTTTGCTGTTTTATTCTGCGGGTTTCTTCCTGTGATTTGGTTAATGATTGAGCTGTTCTTGAGTCGAGGTGACTTAAGGCTGCCATATCACCGCTCTGTCCTGAGTCAGCACCGCCTTGCGCGGGCTCAGAACTCGAAGGTTGTGAACCATCGTTGCCCGAATTTCCGGCTGAGGAATCTATCGGACCCGGCGCGGAACCAGTAGCAGTACCGTACTGCTGAGCTGGGGGTGTACTATCCATTGGACTTTGAGTAGCAGGCAAAACATCCTGAGGAACGTTAGACGCGGTAGCATCAGGTGGTTGCTGCATTGATGGATCATCGGACGCAGCCTGTCCTATCGACGGAACAGGAGCAGGTGGATTTGAAAAAGCAGATGGTGCCTGAGGCGGCGGTTGTGCGCCGGCCTGCGAATTAGTATCACCTGCTTGAGGTGCACCTACAACTTGACCTGAATTTGATTGAGGAGATCCAGGTGTTTGTGCTGTATCCTCTTGATCTTTCTTAAATATACTTCCAAACATACTAACTACTCTTTCTATTAAATACTAAAATTTTAAAAAGAACAAGTACTGTATTTCGTATGTTTCTAACATAAATAAAGCTAGGAAACTAGAAATAAAGGTTAAATTAAAGTTTTATTCAAACATTTACGAAATACAATACAAGCCCTACAATTAAATGGCCTTATGGTCGATTGTTAACCATAAAACCATTTAGCAGTTTAACAATAAAACTAACTATTTTCTTCAGCCTTTTGAGCCTTTTCTTGTTCTTCCCCTGGTTTTGCTGCGACTTTTACCTGACTCTCTTCTTCTTTCTGTAATTCTGATAAAACATTTTTCCCTGCTTCCAATTTTGCTTTAAGATAACCAACTACTTCATCAGTCGAGAATCCACCGAGAAGGAGCATCGGCATGATGTCGGAAACTCGTTTCATACCTTCCTTTTGTTTTTCAGTGTCAGGAGAGATAAGCATGCCTATTGTCTCCTCAATGTATGCCGTATCCGCCTTGATCCATGCAATCCGATCACTGCCGTATTCAGCAGGAAGTGGAAGTTTTCGATAATTTTCTTCCCAAAGCTTTCTTACATCATCATAATCTTGTTGACTCACAGCTTGTGTTTGGTTAGTTGCTGGTAAGTTAGCTGCAGCTTCATCATCTGTCGTGCTTGTTGCTGCAGAAAGTATATTTCCGGCGGTCACGTCACCTTTCTGGCTTTCTTCTGCTAATTTTTGTCTGAGATCTTCAAACTTTTGTCTGTCTTTATCTGTTACAAATTTTGTAGGATTAGCAATCTTCATAAGCGCTTCATTGACTTTTTCTTGTCGCTTTGCTTCTTCTTTGTTTTTTGTCACTTTTCTTGTCTCATACCTGGCAATATCGATCATTTTTGGAATTGTAAGCTCAGCTTTTGTCAAGAATTCATTTGAGATGTTTACCTGTTGTACTGGCGCTCCAGCCAATGCTTGAGAGTTCAATGTAGATTCTTCTTCAGGCACACCTGCGTCACTTGTATCATTTGAAACGCTAGTTGACATTGTTTGTTGTGTTTGGGTATGTTGAGTACTTGCTGAAACTGTCATCTGTTGTTCCTCTTCACTTGCCAGTTGAGTGGAAACTTCCTTCGCTGCTTCCTGTTTGGCTTTCAGATATTCAATAATTTCTGTTTGTGAGAATCCTCCCGCCAATAGGAATGGCAGCACACTAGATACTTGATCCATACCCTGTTGTACTTTTTGCGGATCTGCTGATGAGAGCAATTTAACAGTCTCATCAATTGACGCAATATCTTCCTTAATCCAATCTGTTCGGCTTCCAGCCATTCCTTGTGGGACTTCCAGATTCTGGTAATTCTGTTTCCACATATCTTTGACTGCCTGGTAATCTTCTTTGCTGACTGTCTGTACTTTGTTAACTGTTGGAAGAGATGTCTTTGTTGCTTGCTGGGCAAGGCTTGAAAGTTCAGCAGCAATCGGCTCTCCTTTAACATTCGCATCCTGAATCTTCTGTTGCAGTGCTTCAATTTCTTTGACGGATGTTTTATCGTTCACCTTAAGAATTGAAGATGCAAGCTGATTCCCTTGGGTGCTGGCTTTCTGTAATGACTCATGGAGTTTATTAATTTTTTCCTTATTGATGACAGATGCTTTTTCTGGATTTGCGACTTCCTGCAGAACACTCTTGACATGCGTTGTTGATTGGTTTTGCTGTACCATATTATTCACCGATTGTATGACAGTATTTTCTTTCGACTGCATTAATTGTTCGCGGATCTTATCCAGCTCGGTAACTGAGGTACTGTCATTTACTTGCAGGATAGAAGAAGCAAGAGAATTATTGTTCTCTTTACTCTCTTTCTGCAAAGAATCATGTAATTGTGTGAATTTTTCTCGTACAACGAGACTTGTGACCGTTGAGGGATTGGCAATCTGTGAAAGAACGGATTTGATTTGCTCACTCGATCTTCCTTCAGCTCGCTCAGCTGCATTCAAGACAAAACTTGCGGTTGGATTGCCCTGCTGCTGTTCTGTGCGTAGCTTGTCATGAATCTTTTCAAACTTCTCCCGCTCTGCAACATCAGTAATTTGGGTAGGATTAGCAATTTTGGTAAGCACATTTTGCATGCTTTGAGCAGTTACTTTGCTTGTGACATCTTTCCTTAATGCTTTAGTCTCAAACTGAGCAATATCCTTAAGTTTTGGTACTTTAACATTAACCATGTTCAAAATCTCATTAGAGATTTCAGGTTGTGTGTATGTTATATTAGAAATATTCGTCACGTTGCTAATAGAGGTTAACGGACTCTCACCCTCTTCTTCACCGGATGAAACACCACCAGACGAAGCACCACCTGACTCTTCCGTCATTGTTGCTGTCATTGTTTGCGTTGCATGTGTCGCTCTTGTTGTGATGCCAACTTTATCTTCCTCTTCAACAGCAAGTGAGGTAGAAACTTCTTGTGCTGCAGACTGCTTAGCTTTTAGATACTCAATGATTTCAGTTTGTGAGAAGCCGCCGACAAGCAGGAATGGCAGCAAATTGGATACCTGATCCATACCTTGCTGCTGTTTATCTTGATCGGGTGAAGAAAGAAGTGCAATCGTTTCGTCAATGTTCTTAATGTCATCCTTGATCCAATCGGTTCGGCTTCCAGCCATCCCTTGAGGGATTTCCAAATTCTGGTAATTCTGTTTCCACATATCTTTGACTGCCTGATAATCTTCTTTGCGCACACTTTGTACTTTGTTGACACCAGGTAATGTAGCCGCTGTTGCAACCTGTGTCAGATTTGATAATTCTGTAGCAAGCGGTTCACCTTTTATTTTTGCATCCTGTATCTTTTGCTTCAGTGCTTCAATTTCTTCAACTGATGTCTTATCATTCACTTTAAGAATTGAAGCTGCCAACTGATTACCCTGGGTGCTGGCTTTCTGCAAGGTTTCGTGGAGTTTATTAACTTTCTCTTTATTAACAACTTTGGCAGTATCGGGATTTGCGACTTCCTGCAGAACACTCTTGACATGCGTTGTCGATTGGTTTTGCTGTACCATATTATTCACTGATTGTATGACAGTATTTTCTTTCGACTGCATTAATTGTTCACGGATCTTATCCAGCTCGGTAACTGAGGTACTGTCATTTACTTGCAGGATAGAGGAAGCAAGAGAATTATTATTCTCTTTACTCTCTTTCTGCAAAGAATCATGTAATTGTGTGAACATAGCTCGTTCGGCTGTATTGGTAACGGATGCCGGATTGGCAATATTTTTAAGAACATTTCTTGTCTGAGCGCTCGCTTGTGATGATTGTGTTGCGTTATTGATGGTAGAGAGAACAGAGGAGGCTGTCTTATCACCCCTGGTAACTGCCTGTGAAAGCTGTTCTCGTATTTTCTCAATCTCAGAAGCTGATGTCTTCTCATTGACTGATAACAAACTGCTTGCCAGTTGACTGTTATTCTCTTTACTCTCTTTCTGCAAAGAATCATGCAGTTTTGTAAATGTCTCACGCTCAGTTGCATTGGTGACTGAAGATGGATTGGCGATTTGCTTGAGAACACTTTGCGTCTGTGATAAGGTTTGTGATTTTTGTGATTCACTATTAATTGTTGAGAGGACAGAGGAGGCTGTCTTATCTCCCCGGGTGACTGCCTGTGAAAGTTGTTCTCGTATTTTCTCAATCTCAGAAGCTGATGTCTTCTCACTGATCGATAACAAACTGCTTGCCAATTGATTATTATTCTCTCTGCTTTCCTTTTGCAGTGTGTCATGCAGCTTCGTTAATTTTTCACGGCTTTGTGCGGATGTACTTGAGGTAGAAGCGGATGCCGGATTTGCTATTTGCTCAAGAACTTTCTTGACATCGCTTGTGGATGCCTGAGAAGAACTCCTCGTGAGACTATTGGCCGCGTTCATAATTGAATTGGCTACAAGATTACCTTGTTGGCTTCGCTCCGTAATCTTCTCACGAATTTCCCGATACTGATCTTTTTCAACAGTATTGGTAACTGCTATTGGATTCGATATCTTCACAAGTTGCTCTGAAAAACGTGAAACTTCCTGCTGTTTGGACTGATCCTGTGAGGCAAGTGCTATATCAAACCGCGCAATATCCCGCATGCTTGGAAGCTTTATATCTGCGGTATTCAAAACTGAGGCATTTACGCTGGCATTGTTAATAGCTGCATTTGGAATAAACGCGGGCTGGGAGAAATTTGCTGTGTTTACCGTTGCGTTTTCTACCCTAAGCTCTTTTGCAGCTCCCGTTGGTCCTGGTTGGAGAGTGGTGGGAATATTGAATTTCTTTGCAAATGGCAATGCAATTGCAGCACCTCCACCGCCCTCAGCAGGCGCAGGACTTGGACCACTACCTTTTGGTGAAGTCGCCAGATTTACCAATGTCTTCATAACAGCAGTGTCACCGGGGGCAAAATTCTGAGCATAATCAAGAAAGATCTGCAAAAGTATCCATGGTAAGAGGATTACAATCCACAGCATAATAAGAGATACAACATAAAGTGCAAACGTTTCAGGCAGATTGATACTGTTATTTGGTGTAACCTGCTGACGCGGACCGCCCAAAAGAATATTTACTGCGGTAGGGTACTCAATCGCATTCGCATTTCCGATATTCGGATTATTAAATGTAAGAGGAATGCTACTTCGCCAAAGATATACTAAGCCGTTAAGAAAAATCGCAAAAAGCGGTGCGTACAAGAGCCAACGGAAAAATTCACCAATCCAGATTTTACCAGTATTTCTGACAGGATAATATAAAAGAAGAATCGGAAAAATTGGTGAAACGATAATAAAAAACCACAAAATTATTTTTCGGACTAATAAAAGGAACACCATAACAAAATAGGTTAGGGCCGTTAACTTTGTTAATAATAATGAAATAAAGGCTGATTCGGCATATTTATCCCCGAGTAAGCGAAGTCCTATGAAATTAGTGTAATCCCAACCCACATAGAGCAAATCTTTCTGTGAAATACATATTGGTGGACAGGCTTGTTTGATATCAGAACGAAGGAAAAATCCTTGAATCAAATCGGTAAATTGATAAAGAAATTGTAAAAGCGAATAAGAAAAGACAATAAGCAGAACGACAGCAATAAACCGTGGAATAAAACGCATAATTGTCAGGCTTTTGCCTCTCGTGATAATAATTACGATAGCAGTGGCAAGAATTACCAAAAAAAGCATTGGTACAACGATATAAAGCACAATAAGTGACCAATATTGCTCAATCGGATTATTGGTGTTATCGCATTGTATATTTCCGGCACCGTTGCTGATTTGTTTTACACAGACCCAGTTATAATTTTTGAGTGTCCAGTCGAGAAATTCTCCAGCACGCGCCGCATTTTTACCAATAAATGTCACTTCAGGATCAATCACCCAGCGGGAATCAGTTGGGCCGGGTTGTATTTGGGTTGCTGGTTGTGCAAAAACGGGAAGCGGCGAGGAAAATAAAACAACAAAAATACTGACAAAACTGATAAAAATAGGCAGCAATCTTTTCATATTTAAATTGAAATGCGAATTAACTAAATCCTGGCACATGCAGAATATCCACAAGGATAGTCTTGATAAATACAAAGCCAAAAATTGCGAGCAGTAAGCCAGCAATTGAGTAGTATATCCAGCTTTTGCCGTCATTTACTCTTCTTGGATCCCCTCGCGAAGTCATTATGACATAACCCCCATAAATTAAGGTGATGAGTGAGATACCTGCGACAAAGGCCAAACCTATACCATAAAACTTCTGAGCAAATCCGACAGGATCATTGGGAAAACACCCAAAATCTGTAGCAATTGTATTGAGCGGACACGCAGCCATACTTTAACGATAACATAGTTTTACTACTGATGACAAGAGTAATTTTGACAGGTTCAATATGTAACAATAATGGCTGCTAATAAAAAAATTTTCTAAACAAAGTATTATACTTGTAATAATCTCTTTTGTTACAATTTTTATATGAAACTTTTCTTTGAAAAAGATATTCTCGAATTCAAACATAGTAATAGTATCCTTGCTGGAATTATAGGAATAAACATTGTCTTATTCTTCATTTTTATTTTTTCCAAACACTATCCTCCTTTCTTGATGATTCTTCATATGCTAAGTCTTTTGGTACTTTGGGGACTAGTATTCTATGGAACTGGAATTTTCGAAATGCTCCAGACAAAATGGAAAGAACTATTATTAATTTTTGGACTAATCCTTATTGCTTTTTTCGTCAGGATGTATCGCGTGGATGAAATTACACCTGGCATGTACGGAGATGAAGTAGCCGTTGCAGCACGTGGGCTCCAGTTGCAAGCATTGCCTGACTGGCTACCGTTTGAAGGGACGTATCCGTTCTATTATTCACATCCAGCACCACTGCTGTATCTCACGGCAGACAGTGTCGATATGTTTGGTCATACAAAAACTGCTATCCGTTTGCCGAGTATTATATTTGGCGCATTATCAATCGGTGTCTTTTATCTATTGTTGCGCTTGTTTTTCCCCATAACTATCGCTATTGCCGGAGGAGTTTTTATGATTTTTCAGTATTCAGATGTTATTCTTTCCCGTCTTGCTTACGAACCGATTCCTTCACTTTTTTTCCAGATTCTCTGGGCTATTTTTTTTATTTTGTACGCACGGACACAAGACAACAGGTATCTCATCGGTATTGCATTGGCAATCGGCGGCGGTTTGTATACGTACTATAATTTCCGAACTTTTGCACTTGTCGTTTATGTTCTGACTATTTTGCTCATTTTAAGGAAAAAATGGAGGAGTAATTTGAAGAATTCCCTTATGTTCACTGTTATGGTTTTTGTTGCTTCTATGCCTTTTCTTAGTACAGCAATCATTGATCCGCACGGATTCTGGGGAAGAATTACCGATATTTCTATTTTC
>Ga0207025_1041_pt1 | contig 21132 bp, 17 predicted proteins | sample Alteio_BWMinCont_45_FD_153261 | JGI IMG/M metagenome (GOLD analysis project Ga0207025, IMG submission 153261) | Enriched cells from forest soil in Barre Woods Harvard Forest LTER site, Petersham, Massachusetts, United States -... | ecosystem: Environmental > Terrestrial > Soil > Temperate forest >... | reverse complement strand
TAGCGTGGACTGCCGAAGCGAAGGGGATTGCCTTTTGGTCAGCGTTGAGGATACGGGACCTGGAATTGCGCGTGATGAGCTTCGGCGGTTCGCTCAATCCGCTTGCATGCCGCAATTAAATACCAATGGCAGCGGCTTGGGCTTGGGCTTGGGCTTGGATATCGTTCATCGCTCTGCGGCGCTATTGGGTCATGAGATTGACGTGGCTTCCGTACCCGGCATTGGCACTTGTGCGACCGTTAAGGTGCCCTTGGCCAGATCGACGGAGACTGAGCCACTCGCAATCGGAATGTCGCACCACGAATCGACGCGTCTTACGTGAGCTTATCGACGCTCGCTATCCAATGCAAAGAGGGCATACCATGGCAAAAACTGACTCTGAGAAAAGCGAGCTGAGGCGTCGTCGAGTGCCGCCCCTGATTACACCGACGGATCTCGGTGCGAAGGCATCCGCAGACATCGCGGGCGGCATGAATGCGATCCTTGCCGACGTGTTTGCGCTCTACATGAAGACGAAGAATTTTCACTGGCACATGAGCGGACCGCATTTTCGCGACTATCACCTGTTGCTCGACGAGCAGGCCGATCAGCTGTATGAGATGACCGACCCCATCGCCGAACGAATAAGAAAGACCGGCGGATCGACTTTGCGCTCGATCGGGCATATCGCACGAATCCAGCGAATCAAAGACAACGATGCCGACTACGTCGATCCACTCGACATGCTCGCCGAACTGCGCGAAGACAACCAGACCCTGGCAGCCCGTTTGCGCGAGGTGCACGACGTGGTCGACGAAGTACGGGATATTGCGACCGCGAGCCTCATTGAAAATTGGATTGACGAAACCGAACGACGGACGTGGTTTTTGTTCGAATCGAGTCGCCGCGGTGAATGACCGGTCACTAAGCAATCACCCACTTCGAGCGGTGGCCTGGCTTACCGACAACACATCGGCATCGTGACGATCCGGGAATGTATGGCCGCACAAACTCGGTCCTGGGCCGCGATTCGACGCGCCGCTTCCGTAGCGATACTCGCTGGTCTCTTGCAAGGGTCCTTGTCAAGTAGCGCTGCATCCGCAGACGGGACGCTAACTCTTCGGGGCTCAGCCGCACCCGGCGCGGAGAATACCGGTACGATTCTTTCGCCCCGGGCGCTGCAAGAAATTGCAGGGGTCGAGGCCGAAATCGACCGCACCGAGGCACAGGCAATCGAGAGACTGGCCGGGCCGCCGGGAAATCAGATCCAGCAAATCGAGCTGCTCGGTAAGCTAATGCTCTACGACAAGCAACTCTCGGTAAACCGCAACGAGGCATGCGCTTTCTGCCACACCCCCGAGACGGGGTTTACGGGTCCCGTTTCGGAGCTGAACCGGACCACGGCCTCCTATCCCGGCTCGGTGCGCACGCGATTCAGTAATCGCAAGCCGCAATCGCACGCCTACGCGCCGCTTTCTCCCGTGCTTCACTACAATCCAGGGCAGGGTGACCTCGTCGGCGGCAATTTCTGGGACATGCGTGCGACGGGCCGTCGTCTGGGCAACCCGGCCGCCGAGCAGGCTGAAGGGCCGCCGACCAACCCGGTGGAAATGGGACTACCGGATATTGCCTGTGCGGTCTATCGCGCCTCACAACGTCCCTATCGCGCCCTATTCGAAAGCGTATGGGGACCACAAGCCTTCGCGCTCGCGTGGCCGCGCGATGTGGAACTGGTCTGCGCGCGGCCGGGGCCGCCTCTCGCCGGCGCACCGATGCCGGTTCAACTTAGTCCGCTCGACCGTGGCCGGGCCAGTGTCACTTTTGACCAGATGGCACAATCGATCGCCGGCTACGAAGCCTCAGCCGAAGTAACGCAGTTCACTTCGAAATACGACGCAGTGCTCTCGGGCAAAGCGCAGTTCACGACGCAGGAAAAGGCCGGCTACGAGCTGTTTCGCGGCAAGGCGCAATGCAACGCCTGTCATCGCGACGGTGGGCCGGGCGAAGATCCGTTATTCACCGACTTCACCGCCAGCAATATCGGAACCCCAGCCAACCCGCGACTTCCCTACTACGCGGAAAAGCAGCCCGACTCACTGGGCTATGTCGCCAATCCGGCGGGTTCATCATTCGTCGACCGCGGCGTCGGCGATTTTCTCACCGAGGCGCATCTCCTCAGCCAACCCTCCCCCGTGGATCAGCGGTGGGTCAAGTTGGCGCCCGACAACCAAGCGCGAATTCAAGTGCCCACACTCCGCAATGTGGACAAGCGGCCCTACCCGAGCTTTGTGAAAGCCTATATGCACAATGGGTATTTCACGAGCCTGAAGTCGATCGTGCACTTCTACAACACCCGCGACGTACTTCCACGCTGCCAGCCCCATGACGTCGGTGAAGGCACGACATGCTGGCCTGCGCCCGAGTCGACCGAAAACATGAACAAGAGCCGAGTTGGGCGGCTCGGCCTTTCGGACGCGGAGGAGGATGCGATCGTGAGCTTCATGCAGACTCTGACGGACGGATTTATGCCTGTCGAGGGAAGGATTGTCTCGCCGGCGATTCGGTAGCCTGGAAATCGTCTCGTTGTAGACTGATACTAAGAATTTAAATGTCGGTTCAAGCGTCAAGACCGGCCGCGGCAAGGGTTTGGTGCGCTTTGCGGGCGATTGCTTGATCGATCATTTGTCCGTCGACGCTTCCGACACCCTTGGCGTTCTCGGTTAGGATGGCGCGGGCCTTCGCAACCGCCTCGGCACTTGGCGTGAGCGCCGCGTTAATCGCTGCGATCTGTGCCGGGTGAATCGCGGCTTTGGCGGTGAAACCGAGCGCCACCGCGGTAGCGACCTCCTGCTTCAACCCCACCTCATCGCGCAGCTCGAAGAAAGGTGAATCGATCGGTGTTACACCCGCGAGGGCACACGCCGCAATCAACTGGCTCCGGGCAAAGGCGAGCGGCTGCCATGCGCAGGCCGCCCCGAGGTCAGCTGCCATATCGGCAGCACCAAACAGCAGCCCAGCGAGCCGCGGCGTCGCGAGGGCAATCGCCTCCACCTCGGCAAGGCCGCGTGCGCTCTCGATCATGCCGATGAGTTGAATGTTCTTACCCGCCGCAGTCAGGAGTCGGTCGAGGATCTGAAGATGACCGGCCGAATCTGTTTTGGGCAACACCAGAAAGCCTGGGGTGGCTCTTGATGCAAGCAACGCGTCCAGATCGGCAATCCCCGCCCGCGTGTCGAGTCCGTTGATACGCAGCGCACGCAGAGCACCTTCGGTTGGCGCGTCGGTCAGATATTGCAGGGCGGTGGTCCGCGCCGCAGCCTTGTCCTTTGGCGCAACCGCGTCCTCGAGATCAAGGATCGCGACGTCGGCGCCGGCCGCCGCGGCCTTCGCGAAGCGATCGGGGCGGGTTGCCGGCGTGAACAGCCAGCTTCGAGTGCGGGTAGATACTATGTTTGTCATTGGTAGTCTCCGTTCCTTTCACGCGAGAGTCCTACTCACATCCTAGCAAACGTCACCCAAGTAAACGGAGTATCTCCTCATGACTCAAGTTGAAGCCACTCGGGCTAGAGATTTTTCTTTAGGACATCCTAAAGGCAAATAATGGACACAATAAAGGCAAGCTCACCGTCCGCTTGACAGCTCGTCCAGGCGATACTGGAAGTGCTTGCGAAAGCGTCGGCTTAGTTTGAGACGGACGTTGGAGTCCAGCACGACCTCGTACTCGCCGCTTTCCTGCAGCTCGAGCCCCCGCACCCGTTCGAGGTTAACAATGATCGAGCGGTGGGTGCGGAAGAATGTGCGAGGGTCCAGGTCCTGCTCGAGTTCCTGGATCGTCCTCCGTACGATGTGCGTATCGTCGCCCAGGTGCAGGCACGCATAGTTTTTCGCGGCTTCGATCCAATCGATTTCCGAGGCCTTCAAGAATAGTGTCTGGCCGCGACTCTTCACCGCAATCCGACTGACCGAGTGGGCATGGTACGGATTTCCGCGAGCGAGCCTACCCTTGGCGCGCTCGAGCGCGCGGCTGAAACGCGCGTCGTCCAAAGGCTTCAAAATGTAGTCGAGCGCGCCCGCTTCGAAAGCCCGCAGAGCATAGGCGGCGTAGGCCGTCACAAAAATGACGGTCTCGGGCAAATCCGCGCCCAACAGTTCGAGCACGTCGAAGCCGTCGCATTCTGGCATTTGCACGTCCAAGAACACGAGGTCCGGTCGGGACCGCCTGATCTCCTCGATCGCCTCGAACCCGGATCCGCATTCGATCACCGATCCGACATCGGGGTCTCGGCGCAACAGAAGGTTCAGGTAGCGGCGCGCCGGGGCTTCGTCATCAACCACAAGGGCTCGAATCGAGCCGAGCGGTTTGGCAGGCGACACGTTCATGCCTCCTGTAGCGGCATTGTCACGATGACTTCAACGCCGCCCTCTTCAGCCGGCTGCAGCAAGAGATTAGATCGGTCGCCATGAAGGATCTTAAGACGCGTGCGCAGATTGCCGAGTCCGACGCGGTGGGGAGCGAGCCTCATATCCTCCTGTTCCCATGGGCCGTCATTGTAGACGGTCAAGCGAAGCGTACCATCGCGGGTCATCCCGGCGACTCGAACCTCGCCGCCCGATCGGCGTTTGGATACTCCGTGCTTGATGGCGTTCTCAACAAGCGGCTGCAACAGCAGGCTCGGGACCTGCGTTGCCAGCAGCTCATCGGGAATGTCGATGCTCACTCGCAGGCGGTCGCCGAAACGGATCTTCTGGATGTCGATGTAGCGCTGCAGGTACTCCACTTCCTCCTCCAGCGTGACCTGTGCGCGATGAGAGTCTTCCGAGGCGCGGCGCAGGAGCTCGCTCAAGCCCACGATCATGCGAACTGCCGCGTCACCGCGTTGGTCGTATACGAGACTGGCGATCGAGTTCAAAGTGTTGAACATGAAATGAGGGTCCATCTGACCCCTGAGCACGGCAAGCTGCGCTCGGGCGAGTTCCTCATTCTGCCGCGCCATTTTTTCGCGCGAGTCCACCACATAGGTGGCCGCCAAAATCAGCGCATAGGCGATCACAAACGTCACGATCTGCTCGAGGAGCAAGTCGGACCAGGTGTCCACGAATGTGGGTGGCGAGTTCCGGTGCCACGGGTTGAAAATGACCTGGAGTAATGCCGACCAGCCTCCCGCGGCTGAGCTGACCGCAGCGAACGCAGCCAGATGCAAGCTCATCGCTTTTAAGATCCCGCCTCGAACGATTGGCCATCGTCGCGCCAGCCCGATGATGAACGGCGTCGCAAGCGCCCAAGGTAGCCAGGAAATAAACACAATCAAAAATGGGCGAAGCCAAGCCTTGCCCGCACCCACCAAGTGCATGGTGAGAAGCGTCTGGCTCGCATCGAACAACGCTGCCGCGCACCAGATGGCCGCAATCCAGATCCAGCCGGTCAAGCGTGCGTCTGCGCGAGCGTCGGTCATACCGACACACTACATCAAGTACGGGGCGAAAATCCTGGGCTGGGGCGAATGGCGGTTTTGCTGCAACGAGCGGTCTTAATCGCTGCGGCTGTCGCCAATACAATGTTCGCGACTTCCAATCGGAGCGAAAATAAATGAATAAACGGATTGGCTTCAGCGCCGCGCTGGGACTGGCTCCACTCAATGTCCGCGAGTGTTGAGGCGAAGCCTTCAACCTGCGCCCGACAACTGCGTTCAGGTCCAATTTTCACTTGCGAGAGGAAAGTCGTCACAAGGCACCCAATTCGATTTCCGGTATTCCAGCCGCGCTCCTCTTTCGCTTATCAGGCGGCGGAAATCTAGTGCAAAAATCGGCCAAAAATGAAGCATTGCGGAGGAGATGGTTGCCAGATTGTACCACCGGTCCGGCGAACCATTAGTTTCTGAGACGCGGTGCTAAACCAGAATATTCACGATAGGAGGATCGATATGAAAATTATGGCTATCTTGATCGCAGTCGTCGCGCTTGTTTCCTCAGCGAATGCCTTGGACAACGCAAGTAATTCAACCGCCGCCACAATGGCGGTCGCCGATCCGTCGCGCCCGGCCTCTGACACCACACGGGATGCGGACCGAAAGCCGGCGCAAACTTTAGTGTTCGCAGGCATTAAATCGGGGGACAAGGTTGCCGACTATGTCGCCGCCGCAGGCTATTTTACGCGGCTCTTCGCCAGCGTCGTCGGCTCGACGGGTCACGTTTACGCGGTGGAGCCCACCGCCTTCTTCCAGTTCGAGCATTTCGTTAAGTCAGTCGCGGAGCTGCAGGGCTATGCCGTCACCCATCCAAATGTAACAGTGACGACTGCCGCGGCGCTCGAAGGACTAAAGTTCCCCGAGAAGCTCGACCTGTTCTGGATTTCCCGAAATTACCACGACCTACACGACGAGTTCATGGGCCCGGTCGACATCGCCGCGTTTAACAAGGCCGTCTACAGTGCGCTGAAGCCGGGTGGCGTATACGTAATTCTCGATCATTCCGCCGCTCTGGGTGCTCCCGCAAATGTAACCGAGACCTTGCATCGCATCGAGTCCTCGACCGTGCGCCGAGAGGTCGAAGCCGCGGGCTTCAAGTTCGACTCCGAGAGTTCGATTCTCGCCAATCCCGCGGACCCCCGCACGGCCGAAGTGTTCGACAAGACGATTGGCGGACACACCGACCAGTTCATCCTCAAGTTCCGCAAGCCTAAGTAATTAGCATGACGCAACGCATCCCCTTCGGCCGAACGGCGGTAGTCCTCTTGTCGGCGGTCCTAGGCGCCGTGAGTTTGATACCGCTTTCATCGGTCGCGGTCGCGGCCGGCCTGGCAGACAAATTGGTTGGCACTTGGCGCCTCGTTCGATACACAGATACGGACCCGAGCGGGAAAGTGACCTACCCCTTCGGAGAGAACCCAAAGGGCTACTTCGTCTATGACCCTACCGGCCATCTCAGCGTGCAAATCATGCGAATGCCGCCCCGACCGGTGTTTGCCTCCGGCGAGGACGACAAAGGGACCGACGCCGAGGTGCGTGCGGCATACGACAGCTATGTGGCGTACTTTGGCACCTATCGCGTCGACGAGGCCAACAGCGTCGTCACGCATGCCGTGGAAGGCAGCCTCAACCCGGGCTACACCGGGACGGACCAGCCGCGGCCGTTCACATTGCACGGCAACGTACTCATCATTCAGGTCCGCGACAAGGATGGCAGCTCTTACTTTCGGGAACTCCACCGGGTCAAGTAACCGGCGACGGGCGTCGCCGCAGGAGCGACAAATCTGGCCAGCCGGTTAATCCAACAAAATCAGGAGTGATTTCGAGAAGTTTTGCTGCGGGAATTGCTCGCGTCACATCTGCAAGCGCACTGAATAATCGTCGTTGCTGGTTCGGCGCCATCGTAACTCCCGCGAAGATGAATTCCTAAGATTAGGCGAATCTCAGTATTCGCATCTTGCGAATAAATGGGCTGTAAAATGGCTGCTATATTCCAACGAAGAAATTGACCTCGCTCTGCGGAGATAGCGGTCTATGCAACCCCAAAATAGAATTACCATCACGCAGCAGTATGCCCGGCCGATTTCGAAGGCCGCCGTTCCTACGCCGCTGACCTTGCAGCTTTCCCCGTATAAGCGGCTCTTTTATCGCAGAGGGCTGATTATCACGGCTGCGATGCTTATCATGCAGCCAGCCTTGGCCGCCTATTCCAAGGATGCCCAAGTTGCGCCGTCGTTCACGACCGAGCAGGCGGCTGATGGAAAGGCCGCCTATCAAAAAAGCTGCGCTCGATGCCATGGTGCGAACGTCGATGACGGAGAATTTGGGCCACCCCTGCGCGGAGGACCCTTCGCGGAACACTGGGCCGAGCAACCGGTCTCAGGACTCTTCACTAAGATTAAAAGCTCGATGCCGCCGGATGCCCCCGGCAGTCTTTCGGACGGAACCTATACTGATGTCGTCGCCTACCTTCTATCGGAGAATGGAGCGCTGCCGGGTGCGCGCCTGCCCTCGAATATTGAGGATCTCGCCGCGATTCGGGTACCCGGCGCGGCGCGTGCGGTAGATGTAAGCGGCGGTCTCGCACTTGCGGTCACATTGCCGCCTTGGCCCACGAAAACAGATCTGTTGAAGGAGATGACGCCCGTGAGCGAGGCCATGCTCAAGAGCCCCGCTCCCGGCGACTGGCTGACTTGGCGCCGGGCGTTTGACGACTCCGGCTTCTCGCCTCTCACGCAGATAAACCGGTCCAACGTGGGCAGACTGCGGCTTGCCTGGTCGATGGCGCTGCCGGCGGGGCCCAATGAGGTGACGCCCTTGGTGCACGATGGCATTATCTTCGTGCACGCCTACGGAGATCACGTACTCGCGCTTGATGCCGCAACGGGTGATGAACTGTGGCACTACGCCCGCCCGCTCCCGGAAGGCACTAACCTGGTAATGCAGCGAAACCTCGCCCTGTCCGGCGAACGCCTCTACTTGGGCACCTCCGATGCGCACGTAGTGGCACTCGAGGCCAGGACCGGCCATGTGGTCTGGGATCATCTGGTCGCCGACCCCAAGGTGTGGCGCGTAAGCGGTGGCCCGCTGGTGGCGAGGGGTCGGGTTATGCAAGGGGTTGTCGGAGGCGAAGGGGACCCCGAAAGCGCCGGCGGAGGCGCCTTCATCGTCGGCCTCGATGAGCGAAACGGGCGAGAAGTATGGCGATTCCACAGCATCGCGCAATCGGGCGATCCGAACGAGCGCACATGGAACGATACACCGCTCAAAAAGCGCAATGGCGGATCGGTGTGGACGGCGGGCAGTTACGATCCGGATCTTGACCTTGCCTACTTCGGTCCCGCACAAACCTATGACACGGCTCTGCTACAACACCCGGTGAAAAAGCGCGGTAATTCCAACGACGGCCTGTACCTGGATTCGACCGTGGCTCTCGAGCCGGAGAGCGGCCGGCTCAAGTGGTACTTTCAGCATCTTCACAACGACCAGTGGGACTATGACTGGGCATTCGAACGTCAGCGCGTCGCCTTGGAGGTCGATGGCAAGCTTCGCCAGTTGGTAGTCACCAGCGGCAAGCTCGGTATCTACGATGCGCTTGATGCAGCCAACGGCAAATACGCCTTTTCGATCGACATGGGTATCCAGAACCTCATCACCCGCATCGACCCAAAAAGCGGTGAGAAGACCATCGATGTCAGCAAGTTCCCGGACAAGGCGCAGTCGATTAGCGTCTGCCCCCACGCTGGCGGCGGAAGGAATTGGATGCCGGGCTCCTACAACAACAGCACACACGTGGTATACATCGCCATGGTGGAGACCTGCATGGATCTCATTAAGACCGGCGAGGGAGAGCGAGGTCCGCTGAGTAGCGGCTACCGCTGGGCGCTCAAGCCCTGGCCGGATAGCGACGGAAGATATGGCAGGATCCAAGCGGTCGATCTCGCCACCCGGCAGACGCTCTGGAAGGCAAGACAGCGTGCGCCCCAAACCTCCGGTGTGCTCGACACCTCCGGTGGTTTGGTATTCGCCGGTGCACTCGACCGGCGGTTCAGCGCTTATGACGACCGCACCGGGGAGATTTTGTGGTCGGCGCGCCTGAGCGACGTGCCGAGCGCGGCACCGATCAGTTACATGGCCGCCGGCAAGCAGTACATCGCCATGGTCGTAGGCTACGGCGGTTTTCAGGCCATCAGTTTCCCGGCGCTGGTCCCCGAGATAAAGCGGCCACCCGCACGGAGCTCCTCCATTTGGGTATTCGAAATTTCCCCATGAAACACACACCGACTCTAACCCTCTCGATCGGTAGCACCCAAGATCCGATCCCTATTTACAGATGCCATGGTTGGGTACCAGCGCGCTACACTGGCTTAGCAACTCTCAAACGTATTTCCTTCAACGGTATTAGCACCAGCACCGCGCTCACGACGAACAGTACGGCGGCGGTGTTCTCGACTGCACCATACGCCCCCGGCTTTACCAACAGCGCCGATAGGAACGGGCCAAATGCGAAGGCGCAAATTTGGATCGCCGCGGCGATCGCTGTCAATCGTCCCGTTCGATCGAATGCGGCAACGGGCGCGATCACAAGCGGCGCCGCCATCGTACCAACGCCGTTGAATATGCATGCAATGATCCCAAACTCTACGCCGCTCAAACCCTTACGAAATAGCAGTACGGGAACCCCACTCACCAATATCGCGGCGCTTGTCACCACGATCGGGGGAAGCAAATCACAGGCGATGAGTGCGAACAACGCACCCATGACTCCCGCAATCAGCGACGCGCTTATGCCAAGCGCCACCACCTGATCGGCGAGACCGGTATTTACGCCGATTAGGAATAAATAGGGCGCAACCGCACCCACGCCCACGAAAAACGTTGCGATGGCTCCCAGTGCAACGTAGGCGGCGCCTCCTACCCTTTCATGTTCGATCGTCGTCGTCGCCGCGCCACCGTGATCCAGTAGATGGCGCACCAAAAACGCGGGCACAACAGAAATCACCCCGAGCGTGGCAAATATCCCTTCCGCCCCAATCGTCTGCAGCGCCCGAGGAAACAGCAACACGCACGCTGCGCCGAAACTCAACAATACCGCCAATGCCAACGCAATGCCGCGATCTGGCCTTCTGGCGAATGCGAGCATGGCGTATCCAACGGACGTCAGGACACCCTCAAAAACGCCAGCCGCAAATCGGATTATCAAGAGTGGGACGAAATGAATCGCGGATATGGAGATTAGATCTGCGCATAGCAGGCCGACGGATGCGATAAGAATCAGCCTCCGCCAGCGAAAACGCTCGAGCGCGACGATCGACACGACGGTTGCCAGCGCCATTCCGAATAATTCCGCGGAAGCTACGTACCCAGCGTTGTTCTCTGTCAGTCCCAGCTTCTCAACGAAGGTTTGAACCAAGATCGGTTGAATAGCAACCTGTTGCAGACCGATGGCGGTAACGATTACAGCCCCGAGCAACGCCATGGGGCCCAGGGCCGGCGCGCGCCGCTCGACCTCTGCCACGCTGTTCACAATACCCGCTGAAAGACTAAATACATTGACCGCGCCGCTCCCCGATATCGCAGTATAAGCGACCCGCGCGATGCGTTACTCACCACTATATCCAACGTCGTCGATCTTTCACGTCAATTTCCGCGGAGGGAATCGGATCGATGTGGCGCCAACGTGATCCTTCGTGCAGCGTGTCCCCGACCACCTTGAAATGAAAGGCCAGCATCTCCCGCGCGTGCTTCGGATCGCTCGCCGTCTGTTTGACGGATTCCATGTCCTTGAGGCGCGTTTCGCGATTCTTCTCCTCCATCATGCGCTTGTTCTCAGTCGCTGCGGGTGAAGTAACTTCCCAAAAAACCCGGCGTCTCTCATCCGAAAAGCGGTCGAGGATCGAGATATCCGTCATGCCATTGATTACCGAGGCGAGTACGTCCGCAAGGATAAGACCTGTCCACAGACCCGTGGTCAGACCAAGTCCGCCCAACGGATTAGTCGCGTGGGCTGCATCGCCCGCAAGAAACACTCGCCCCACGCGCAGCCTTTCGGCGCATCGCTGATGCAATGTATAAGGGTTTGCCATCTTTAATTCATAGCGTGAAGAGGCAGGTATGAAATGCGCGTACCGTTCGGGCACGCGGTCCATGAAAGTTTCAACCGGCAGTTCACCGTCTTCCTGATACGTCAGGCGCCAAAGCCCATCGGCATTTACCACCGCGACTATTGCCGAGTAGACCGGATCGCAGACAAAATTCGCCTTCTGGTACCCAAGGGCGGCAAAGTCACAGTAAAGATTGGTCGCGATGAAGCGATTGGGCCACGTGTGACCCTCAAATTTCAGTCCGCAGAACTTGCGGACAGCGCTTCTTGCCCCATCCGCACCAATGGCCCATTCAGCCATCAAGGTAGTGTCGCCCGCTGGTGTGGAGGCCCGGGCAATGACCCGGCGGTCCGTCTGCTCCAGTCCCGTTAACCGGTGATCAAAGAGGATCTTAACTCCCGCTTTCTCGCAGTGTGCCAGAGCGAGCGCGCCGAGCGCGTCCTGGCCGGCATGAAGCCAATATCCAAACGTCACATCCTGCATAAGCTCGGCAGAGATTGACTCATGGAAATTGAACTCCGGAACGTGAACGCCAAATCGATGGATACGAGCCCCCCCTCGATCTAACTCTTCGAGCAAACCGAGATCTGCCAGCGCCAAGAGACTCGCTGCGAAGTAGGCGATTGCCCGAGGCGAATCATTCAATCGTCCCTCTGCCTCGATCACGGTCACACTGACTCCTCGCTGGGCAAGGGCGAGAGCGCTGATCAGACCCACAGGACCGGCCCCGACAATCAGAACTTCCGTCTGAAGCATTTGCAACTAACCTCTAGATATGTCCGAAGCGGATCGCGAATCACTTGCCCCAGTGGTAAGTGATATTTACTCCATAGGTGCGCGGCGGCCCCAATACGCGCTGCGAGAAATAGAGACTGGAAAGGTCCATGAAGTAGACTTCGTAGACCCTGTCCGTTAGGTTTCTCACATAGCCGCCGACATCCCAAGCGCCGTTGCCCGATGTGTAAGTCAGTGATGCGTTTGTTACAGCGTAGGATGGCTGTAAGTCGTCGGGATTGTTGAGCAGTTCCATGTACTGGCGAGCATTCCATTTCGTATCCGTCTCAAGTGCGAGCTTCCCGTCCAATGCCGGCCACTCGTAGCGCGCCTCAGCATTCAGGCTCCATCGCGGGGCCTGCGGCAGCTCCGTCGTCGTAAAACCGCCGGCCGGAAGCGGAATATCGAAAGCCTTGGAACTCAAGTTCGAGGCACCCAAATTCAAGTTAAGTCCTCGAACTGGGATCACGGTGAATTCCAACTCGCCCCCGTTTACGCGGGCGTTCTTATTTTCAACCACTTGCGTCAGTCCGTTGAGGAAGAAGCCTTGATAGTTTTTGTAGTCATAGTGGAAGACAGAACCGTTGAGCCGCGCAGCGCCGTCAAGCAGTGTCGATTTGAACCCTCCCTCATAACTGGTCAAGCGCTCGGTGTCGTAGGGCAATTGGCTGGGATTAGCCACTCCCGCGGTCACGGCGGACCATCCCCCGCCCTTTGCCCCCCAATTGACGCCCCCATAAATCAACAAGTCGCGGACCGGTTTGAAGTCAAGTTCGACTTTACCGGTCGGAATGTCGAATGTCCGGGCCGCGCTCGGGAAGTGCGCTGGATCGTATATGAGATCCTGCGGCTGATAATTCAGATTGAATTTCTTGTCATCATAGGTATAACGCCCGCCGGCGATGACCGTCCAGTGGGGCGCCAGGTCATATTCGATCTGGCCGAATCCTGCGGTCGAAGACGTGCGCAGTCCATACGCCGCGTAAGAGTTTCCGCCGAGAATCGGCGACAGTTCCACGGCGTTGAAATCGTTGGTGTGGTAGTTCAAATAATAGATTCCGGCAATCCAGCGGAGACCACTAATTTCCCCATTGACGCGGAACTCTTCGGAGAACTGCTGGTAATTCTGATAGACCATATAGTCAAAGATGGAGACAGGTTCTGGATCGGACGATTCGCTGTAGCGCTTCTGCAAATGAAGATAATCCGTGACCGAGGTGAGAGAGACATCGCCGATCTTGTCGGTGTAGTGAATCGTCGTGCCCCAGACCGTTCGATTGAAGTAGCCAGGATCTCCGACCGACTGGGTGTATGGGTCTGAGCTGGGATTGCGATAACCGCTCAAATCGGCCCCGGGCACGCAGCCGCCATTCAGTTGGGGGCAATCTCCTGTGAAGGTAGCCGGCACGAAATAACCTCGGCCTTGGGCGTTCGGAGCTGTTGCGACCCAGGAGTAGTCACCGGAAGTCTCGTGATCATTGTTTTCCCCGTGGAGCTTCACGAGGACCTGGCCGCCATCATCTAGTTTAAAGAGCAACTGGGCGCGCACCGCATTTTGATTCTGATTGTTGAGACTGTGCCCGAGCGTGTTATCGATATAGCCTTCGTGATAGGAGGTCGCAAACGAAAATCGGCCATCGATTCCCTCTTTCAGAGGGCCGCTAATGGCGCCCTGCGTTTCCACCGTACCGAAATTGCCGAAGGTCACGTTGAAGAACCCTTCCGGGTCGTCGGTTGGCTTTTGGCTAATATATTGAATTAGTCCGCCGGTGGCGTTCCGCCCGAATAGCGTGCCCTGCGGCCCGCGCAGCACCTCCACCCGCTGTAGATCGAACAAAGAACCCGAGAGGGCTCCGGTGGCGGCGATATACGCGTCATCTGAGTAAACCGCGACCGGTGCTTCTTGGTGGTCGGTGAAGTCGTTCTGTGATACGCCACGGATGTTATAGACGGTGACCGTCGATCCGTATTGATTGAACTGAAGACCAGGAACCTGGCTTGCAACCTCCGTTAGATCTTTGAAGTTCAACTGTGTGAGCGTCTGCGCTTCGAGAGCAGTCACCGAAATCCCGACCGACTGCAAGCTTTGCTCGCGCCTTTGTGCCGTAACAACGATCTCGTCTAGTTTCACGGCTGATTCATCAGTTGTAGTTTGTGCATGCGCGCCAAGGGCAACGATCAACGATAATCCGAGAATCATCGACATTGTCTGCGCGCTGACTGATCGTAAAGCCAATCCCATCCTTTCACTCCGCTGCGAGCGAGAGCTCGTCGTGTCTTTCTGCCGGTCTTTGCCGAATCGGGTCATAGTGCTTACTTTCGTAGGTCAATTGACTTAGAATGACTTTTAGCTTGTCGGCAATCGCGAGTCAAGCGAAACTGTGGAAAGCGCCTGATGCTGCAACGCAGCGAGAGAGTCCTAGACCAACCCCGGGAAGATGCGGAGGCTATTACGGTGATGTTCGGTGCAAAAGAATCGCGACCTTACCAGCAGAACAAGCAATCTCGACGAATCCTCGCGGCGGCGCGGGAAGTGTTTATTCGGGAAGGCGCCGCGGCCTTCAGTGCCCGAAGAGTGGCCAAGGCGGCAAAACTCAGTCTGGGCTCAGTGCAACACGTTTTTGCGACGACCGATGAACTCATCACCGCAATGCTCGAGTATGTCGACGATGAGTACGACGCCGCCTACCGAGCGATGGCGGAAAAGCTACCCTTCAGCCCCGAACAGCGGCTAACCGCCGCACTTGATTATCTCCTACAAGACATTTGTAAGGCGGATACACGCAAGTTTTGGTTCGGATTTTGGGCGCTCAGCTGCCACAACAAACATGCCGAGTCGCTTTTGAAGCAAGCCTACCAGCACTACTGCAACAACGTCGCAGGTTTCATCGGCGCTGCCCGCGCGCATTTCTCGGACGCTCGCTGCGGCGAGCTGGCCGTGCAAATTGTCGCGCTGATTGACGGGACCATGCTATTTACGGGAATGGAAAAAAAGACATTGACGATTCGGTCGCCCTTGATAAGTGGTCTCCGGACGACCATTTGGGGGATGCTCGACTCGAAGGAACGAGTGTCTTCATGAGGAAATCTCGAATGCCAGAGGCCGTTACTCCGGGCCTTGACGCCATGTCAAAATTTTTGAGAGAGCTCGACTCCGTAGGTCCGGGGTATCCCTGTGGTCCAACGTAGGCCACCCGACCTGGGAGCCCTAATTGTCGGCATGATTGCGCATGGATCGCGACCCTGAACATCGGCTTAGGCCAATGTTCGTACCTGATCGTCGTCCCGACATTGCTTCCCGAAATCACGCTCCGTCAAATGAGCCGAGAGGTTCCGCTAAAAGGCGGCGTAATCGTAGGTTTTTTCTAGCGAGGCGGCGCGCCGAAGCGGTGCGTCAAGCGCGCTGCGCGTCGTCAGCGATTCGCATATCCTCGGCCGTTCGAATTATGCTCAAACCTACCAGAGCTTCGTCAAAGCCGTTAGCGCTGGAACGCGAAGCATCGCTCTGTCCCACTCAGGTCTGCCGGAGAAGCGCTTGCGAATGAAATCTATGAACAATTTGACCTTTATCGTGCCGCGGTGCGTGGACGGATAGATTGCCAGCAGATCGAGTGGAGGCATCTCGTAATCGGTCAAAAGAGGTAACAGCGCGCCGCTTATGAGATCCTCGCTGCAAACGAGGGTCGGCAGGCAAGTGATGCCCGCGCCTATACGCGCAAAGTCCCGCAGCAGGTGGACTGAATTGCTGCGCACAAACGTGGGAAGCTCAATGATTTCCTCGTCGTCTCCGCGTCGGAAAGTCCAGCGGTTTCTAGTCGGGTACGCAGAGTACAGGCTGAGTTCGTGTTTCAGAAGATCGCTCGGCCGTGAAGGCGTTCCGCAACGTTTTAGATATTCCGGGGATGCGCAAAAAACCCGACGCACCGTGAAGAGGCGTCGTTCGATGAGAACTTCCGCGCCGGGCCTGAATATTTGCAGAGAAATATCAAAGCCCTCATCGATCGGATTCACCGGCTGGTCGCTGACCGTGATGTCCAAACTGATGTTTGGATACTCGAGTCTGAAATCCTTCAAAGCACGTGCAAAAGGTCCGAGCGCGAAGCCCGGTAGTACCTGCAATCGAAGCAATCCCGACGGACTATCTCTGATGGATCTCATGCGGTCGGTTATCGACTCGACACGAGCCAATAGCTCCACGCACTCGTCGAAGAAATCTGAAGCGGTTTCCGAAAGCGCCACCTTGCGGGTCGAGCGATGGAAAAGTGGCGCTTGTACGAAGCGCTCCAGCTGCTTGATTCGGCTCGTAATTACAGAAGGAGTTACACCGAGCTGTCGCGCAGTCGTCGCGAAGCTATGTGTTTCGGCGACCCTAACAAACGCCTGAATGCAAAGGAGTCTATCCACTAGTGTGGGCCCCCCGGTATTTGCGATTGGCGAATAATGAGCCTATGCAATCACGTTATACCCTCCACCACGCCTACAACTCAAGCGCCATGAATATGCGCCCGGAGCTCCCGGGGATCGAAACGCGGCATCAGGCTGGACCGCGTCCGGCCGCCAGAGGTTCAGCGCTGGCGAGCGGTAGTGCAATGACGCCGGCCGGCGATTGCAGTATTTGTTCTTTGCAAATAATGCTCCGATTTGAAGGCGATATACTCAAAGCCAGTGACATCGCTGAAATCGGGGGAGCGAAATGAACGAGGGCTACCGAACGAAGTTCGGATCGCTGCTGGACTACGAGAAAGGCCGCGTGGAGCCTATCGCCGATGATGTCAGAAATTATGCGTTCTCCAATTGTTTCGAGATCGCCAATAAAGCGAGGCCCTACGAAAAAGTCGTATTTGGCCAGAATCAAATCTATGTCCTTGAAGTCCTACGCGCAGAGGGCGTATCACCTTGGTACACATGCGCTCACGATGAATTCGCTCTCTGTATGGACGGTGAGGTCGAAATCCATCTGACAAAACCAGGTCCCGTGCAGGCGGTCATGGACTTGCAAAAGAACGGCGCGGTTCTCGTGCTGACCGAGCCGACAGGTCCCAAGATGGGATGGATCAGAGTCAAGCGCGGCCACAAAGCAATGTTGCCGGCCACGAGCTGCTACCAATTTCGTAGCCCGCGACCCGGTGTGCTCATTCTCCAGACCTGCAAGGGTGATCTATCAATCGAACGCTGGGCGGATATTTGCCAATCGAAGTAAGCGAAATTAATTCACAGGATTTACATTGAACGCGCAGACTAGAATCACCCATCATGCGGCCTCCCCTGCCGCTCTACAACGCAATAGTGGGCACGGCTATTTGGCGTTCAGGCTCGGCGGCTTCGAGTTTTGCCGCGACGAGTACTTTGCCCACATTCGCTGGGAAACTTGGGATAGTAGGCCAATGAGCCACTCGTTGGACGTGGCCATTTTTTTGCGGGCGCTTATGCGCGACGTTGCCTGGGGCTTTTTTTACGGCTGGGTCAATTTCGATGAAGTATTTGGAACTCTGAATCACTACACCTCGGTTGACCTGTATGCGGGAACTTACAATGGCGCCATGAAGTCCGCTGGGATCGACCGCCTGGAGACCTTTCCCACCGGACAGATCCGCACCGTGTTCGAACAGATGCTTGATGATTGGACCAATGAAGGCTTCGATCCGTTTGCAGCGCCCCAGGAGACTGGGTTGGCCTACGGCCCTAAGCGTGGCAATAATCGCAGCGCAATTACGCGAGCTCGTGAACTGGCAACTCGTTGCGTAGGGCTCAAGGGCGATTTGCCCTTGCGGGCAGACCACACGGGAGCGCCGGTCAATCGAGCTTTTGCAGACGTGCCGCAGGACGAGCCGCTAATTCACGCCGAACCCGGCTTCGAGGATCAGGTTCATGCGTTCAACTTATTCGCCTTTCTTTCGCGCTCGCAGGTGACGTGGAATCCGTCGTTCACGTCCGTAGTTAAGCATAGTTATATGTGCCCAACGACAGAAGAGCACATTTTGCCAATCATCCATGGTAACGATCGTGTCGAATGGTTCTTTCAAATGTGCGATGAGATCGACTGGAGTTGCGCGGACAAAAACACCGGAAAACCGCTGGCGCGAGTTATTATGAAGGCCGGAGATATGGCAGCCATGCCGGCGTACTGCCGTCATCAAGGTTTTAGTCCAAAACGCTCGATGTTGTTGGTGTGGGAAAACGGCTCACCCAGTCTGGTTTATGAGATTCAAAAAGGGGAGTCTCCCGAAGTACCCGTCGAGTTTTGAATCATCACCTGCCGATCTCGACTGTATGCCGTAAGCGGTTGCCTTGACCGCCTGAGGAACTGCATGCCGGGCGCCCATTCACCGTGAGGAGTGTGCGTCCATGATTTATCATGTGGTTATGTGGCGTCTGCGCGATGAGGCTAGGCGCACGGAATTTCTCCAAATCAACGATAAACTGCAACGAAATGCGCAGGCAATGCGTAATACAGTACCGGGGCTGCTTCGACTGACGATAGGCCTCAATCGAGCGGGCGCGCCCGACGCGGCAGACCTGCTGCTCTACAGCGAATTTGACAGTTGGGATGCCCTGAAATGTTATGAGGTTCATCCACTTCACGATGAACTCAGGGGAATCATTGGTCCGCTTCGTATTGAAAGACGGGTCGTGGACTTTGAAACCGACGACTGATCTGCGCCCTTTTGTTTTCGGATGCGGCGAATATCCTCGCGGCTTGATGTTTAGCACTCGCTCAGAGCCGGAAGGGCTGTCCGGGATATCACTCAGAATTCGCGTATCACGAACAATCGATTCGCCGCTGCACTGTATACTTTTTTTTCGGGCCACTCGAGCGATGCATGCATGAACGATATCTTTTCAGCATCACCCATCAGAACTCAGCTTTTTATCGGCGGTCAATTTGTCGACTCGGCGGATGGCGAGACACTGGCGACGATAAATCCCCACGACAACAGCGTCATCGCCGAAGTCTCAATGGCCGGTAGAGCCGACATCGACGGTGCCGTCGATGCAGCCCGCGCAGCTTTCCCCGCGTGGAGTGCGATGAATGCAAGCGATCGCGGTAGATTACTCCTGCGCCTGGCGGACAAAATCGATGCGAACGCTGAGCTCTTGGCGCGACTTGAATCGACCGATACAGGCCATCCGGTACGCGACTCGCGTTCATTGGACGTACCACGAACGGCGCTGTGTTTTCGCTATTTCGGAGGCATGGCCGATAAATTTGAAGGCAATGTAATCCCTGTCGATGCAGGCTTTCTAAACTATACCTTGCGCGAACCCCTCGGCGTCGTCGGTCAAGTGGTCCCGTGGAATTTTCCTCTGATGTTTACGAGCTGGAAGTTGGGCCCCGCGTTGGCCGCAGGGAATTGCGTGGTAATGAAACCGGCGGAACTTACTCCGCTCAGTTCGCTAAAAATCGCGGAGCTGATGGCCGAGGTGGGTTTTCCTGCCGGGGTTGTCAATGTCGTACCGGGATTGGGTTCAGTAGCGGGGCAATACATGGCAGAGCATCCCGGCATTGCCAAGCTATCCTTCACCGGATCAACTGCTACAGGCCGACGAGTCGTGCAAGCATCTGCAGGAAACCTAAAGAAAGTGCAGCTCGAACTCGGCGGGAAAGGCGCGAATATAGTGTTCGATGATGCGAATCTGACAGCCGCCGTCAGCGGTTCTGCCTTCGCCATTTTCCACAATCAGGGCCAAGCATGTATTGCCGGATCGCGTCTTTTATTGCATGAGCGTATCGCCGATGAGTTCCTTGAGCGCTTCAAGTCGCTCGCTCAATCGATCCGCATCGGGAACCCGCTCGATCCGGATACCGAAATGGGTCCACTCACCAGCATGCTGCACCGGGACCGCGTCTTGAATTATGTCGCGGTGACCAAAGAGCAGGGTGGCGACGTGTTATCGGGTGGCAAAGCACCAGCCGATGACAGCCTATCGAACGGATTCTACGTCGAGCCCACGATCGTGCGCGCCAAATCCTTCAGCGACCGCGTTGCGCAGGAAGAGGTATTCGGTCCGTTTGTCACTGTTCTCATCTTTAAGGACGACGATGAGGCGATCAGGATTGCGAATAGTACCGAGTACGGACTGGGAGCTGGTCTGTGGACCCAAGACATCGCTCGCGCGCATCGATTCGCTCGCGACTTGCACAGCGGCATGGTATGGGTCAACAGCTACAAACGAGTACATCCTGCATCGCCCTTTGGGGGCGTCCGTCAGTCGGGATACGGACGAGAGATGGGATTCGAAGTGATGCGGGAATACACGCAGGTCAAATCTGTTTGGATCAACGTCGACGCCCCAATATCCCCATGGTATCGGCGATAAGGAAGTTTGTTTATACCGCAGTTAACTTCGATGATTTCATCTTTTACCTATCAGTCGCGTCCCGGGCGGGTGATTTTCGGCCAAGGCACGATGAAGGCACTCCGCGACGAGGCCGCGGCGCTCGGATTGCAAAGAGTACTCGTCCTTTCGAGCCCGGAGCAGCGCTCCGCGGCCGAAGCGCTGTCGGGGCTACTTGGTGATCGCGCAGCCGGGCTGCACCCGAATGCGATCATGCATACGCCTACCGAGGTGACCGAGACGGCGCTACAGGTTGTTCGTCGCGAGAAAATCGACGGCCTCGTGGCGATTGGCGGCGGTTCGGCTATAGGTCTCTCAAAAGCCCTCGCGCATCGCGCGGACCTTCCTCAGATCGTGCTGCCGACCACCTACGCAGGTTCGGAAATGACGCCAATCCTCGGCGAAACATTCGGCGGAGTCAAAAAGACACTCAACCATCCGTCGGTACTCCCGGAGACCGTTATTTACGATGT
>Ga0207025_1029_pt3 | contig 21137 bp, 23 predicted proteins | sample Alteio_BWMinCont_45_FD_153261 | JGI IMG/M metagenome (GOLD analysis project Ga0207025, IMG submission 153261) | Enriched cells from forest soil in Barre Woods Harvard Forest LTER site, Petersham, Massachusetts, United States -... | ecosystem: Environmental > Terrestrial > Soil > Temperate forest >... | reverse complement strand
GATTCTGGGGATCCGGTCGCCACGATGGCAGGTGTAGCAGGTCACCTCGCGCTTTCCCCAAAGTTGGTCTGATTGATGAGATTCACCATCAGAACCATCTTGCGCGTCGACTGTTTGAGTGGCGTGTCGTCGGCATATCGTTCCCAACTGCCGGCGCTAGCATCACCGTGGCAAGTCGTACAGTTTGCAGTTAAGGCGACGGCAAAGAACCCCATCGTCTCTATAAATTCGCTGGCGGGCAATCCCCGGAGCACTTGAACGTTTTTGAACGCCTGTTCCGCCAGTGGCTGTTTCGGCGCTGGCTCAGCTTGGCCGCTCGCTGAGGCGATGCCCAGCATGCCGGCGATTATGGTTGCTACAACGCTAAGAATGCTCGACCTGGATCCAACTTTCATATTGATGTTGTCTCCCTTCCTTTACCTACGCGAACTATGCGCGCGATCCTGCAAGCGAGGCAGGCGCCTGGATTTGCGCGCTTTCGGTCGTCCCTCAATTCAGCCGGATATAAGCCGGGAAGTCCCGTTTTGGTTGACCGGCAACCTAAAAAGTGAGCGACCGAGAATACAATGCTCGGCCCCAGTTTTCAATGCGAGTGCAGTAAAATCCGCGTAAAGTGTCAACGGGAGGCCGAATCAAACTAGCTCAGCGCTGCACGCCGAATGAATTGCCTGTGAAAGGTGGGCAATGTATATTGTGAAGTTGCTGGGCTCTCGACGCTCTTCACGGTCGCATCACAAGTAGGGAGGCAGTATTGAAGTTGGGATCGAGGCAAAGGGCCGTTAGCGCTCTAGGAACGATCTTCTGCCTACTTCCATTGATTGCGAGCCAGGTTCGAGGCCAGGCCGCCGCGGCACAACGCGGCGCGCAAGCCACGCCAGCACAGAAACCGCTAATGGCGGAAGACATCCACAAGAATATCCAGGTGCTCAAGGGCCTTCCTGAGGACGAATTCATGGCCACCATGGGGTTCTTTGCTGCCTCTCTGGGCGCGAACTGCACTTATTGCCACGTCGAGGAGAGCAGTGGTGATTGGTCAAAGTACGCTCAGGACAACGCCAACAAGCAGACTGCACGCAAGATGATTCTGATGATGAACGCTCTTAATAAGAGCTACTTCGGGGGGCGGCGCGGGGTGACATGCTACTCCTGTCATCGCGGCGACGAAAGCCCGCGGGTCACGCCCAATCTGGCAGAGCAGTACAGCGCTCCGCTTCTGGAAGAGCCGGACGTGATTACGGAGCAGGCGCCCGGGGCGCCTTCGGCAGACCAAGTTCTGGACAAGTATATACAGGCGTTGGGCGGAGCGCAGCGTCTGGCCAGCCTCACCAGCTTCGTCGCCAAAGGCACTTATCAGGGATTCGACGAGCCGGAGAAGCGTCCGGTAGAGGTCTATGCTAAAGCGCCGGGACAGCGCACAGTAATCGTCCATGCGGCCAACGGAGACAGCACCACGACCTACGATGGCAGCGTTGGGTGGATCGCGGCACCGGATACAGACCAGCCGGTCCCGGTGCTCTCATTGACTGGTGGGCTTCTGGATGGCGCCAAAGTCGACGCAGATATGTGTTTTCCAGGGCGGATCAAGCAAATTCTCGGCCAATGGCGCGTCGGCCCCCCAGCCACGATCAACGATCGCGACGTGCAAGTCGTCCAGGGAACTGGTGCGGGAGGCTCCCCAGTGAAATTATACTTCGACCAGCGATCGGGCCTACTAGTGCGGCAGGTGCGCTATGTGGATTCGCCTGTGGGCCTCAATCCCAAGCAGATCGACTATGCGGACTACCGCGATGTGTCCGGAGTCAAAATGCCGTTTCGTTGGACGGTAACCTGGACGGATGGGCGTTCAGTGACAGAATTGAGTCGAGTGCAACCGAACGTAGCGATAGACGGGGCCCGATTTGCTAAGCCGGCTTCGCCAAGGCCCCAGAAATCTGCAGCGCGATAGCGCGCTTGGGCTGAGTCGCTCTGAGTGCCGCTTGCGCCCGCCGGGGCACGATTTGCGATACTCTTGGCGCGTCGCTTCGTAAGCACCGATGATGTTGTCGCGAACGTTTCATCCTCCAAGCTGCTGGAGGAGAAGTCGGGGAGAGGTGTCCGAGCGGTTTAAGGAGCACGCTTGGAAAGCGTGTGTTGGGGAAACTCAACCGTGGGTTCGAATCCCACCCTCTCCGCCACTCAGTCGTTATTATCGTTTCTCCAACCACTATTACGCTCGAAATGTCGCACTTGCCGCCCACACTGGGCCGATTTGCGCTCGTCAGAACAAACCAGAGATTCTGAGAGAGCGGCGGAATGGAGGAATTGAGGTATTTTCTCTGGTGCTCTAGTGAGTAGTTGAGTTTCGAAATACCAATCCAACTAGGGGTTCGCATTGCCTGCGCAGGCGCCCGCTCAGGCCATGCGAACCTTTCTCCGCTTGGGATCCGCCTTCAATAGAACGCTGTTTTCCGGCCAAATTTGAGCGAAGCTCGGGCGAAAGAGGCCGAAACTCAACCATGAGTTCGAATCCAACCCGCGCCGCCATCCAGTCATCACTTATCGCTCTTTCTACTACCTTCGACTGAAAACATCGTTTTTCTCGCGCCAAATGCGGCGATGTGCAATATTGAAACCTAACGACCTCTCTCTCGGGAGCCGTAACAGAGAGCGATGTGGCTAGATTTCTCTGGTGCCCTAGCGAGCAGTTGAGTTTCAAAAAGACGCTCTGTTCGCCACTGTTTCACCGGGCGCTAGGAGTATGCACAGCTTGAGAACTGGGAAGAGCGTTTGGGAGTCGCGAACCCAAATGGTGGAGTTTCAGAGAGGCACGCTGTTCGCCATTGTTTCGCATGACAGCGCGGCGATCATCGAAACAAGAAGTATGCCGTCGAACGCAGCGCTCGAAACTAAACACGGTTCCGCACAACCGACTGAGTGCGCTCGCCGAGGCGTTGACAGCCAAACGGCTACCACTACATACGCCCACCCAAGATGCGGTCGATCTGCCGAAGATGGTTCAAGTCGTGTGCCGCTTCCAAGCGGACGAACTCCTCGACCGTTTGCCGTCCGCGTACCTCGTGGACCCCATAGCACTCCACCCACCGTGCGCGCGGGACCGACTCCAACAGTCGCAGGTTGCTCTCGCGCAGCGCCCGAAAGACCCCTGCCGAAAGGCTCGTATCTTGCTGCGCGTAACCCAAGCGCTCCGCCCATACGGCCTGATCCCACCACGTTAAGGCCACGCCCGGATTCGCCAGCATGTTTCGCAATCGCCACCCCATCGCCAGCTCCGCGTCCGCCAAGTGCGCTACGATCTCGGCGATTGACCATTTTTTAGGTGCAGGACGCCGGATCAACTCCTCGGGCGCGACATCGCGCAGACGCCGATCGAGTTGCGATGGGGTGGCTTGTTGTACACCGATGGGCTCCTCATCGCCAAGATAGCTCAGGACTCGGTTTCGGTATGCTTCGAACGTCTCTGCCATTGGTTTCCCCTTGCCATTACACCGAATAGCAGGCTGAATGGCAAAAGTAGCTTCAGAGTACGCATGGCTGGGTCTCCGTGGCGGATTCTACTTCAATCTGCGTTTCCGACCTACCTCCGCGCGTCTTTCAAGAGATTCAACCCAAGCTGAGCGTTTCGGATCGCTGCCTGCTCTTCGGGGGAACCGTCACCTGCATTCAATTTCATTTCTTCGACGCGGCGGTATGTTGCGGCTGGTAGAAAAACTCCAGCAGTCTCGCGCCGCGATTTGAATTCTTTGGCCTGTTAACCCTGGCCGCATCGGCCACGGGCTGCCAGAACAGCGGAGACCACGCGAGCAACACCAAGGCCGCGACCGACAGGATCGTTTTCATTTCATCAACACCTTGCCTAGCGTTGGCCCTGCGGATTCTCGGCGAATCGGTAGGGCGGCTGGGCTTTCCGTACTCTCCCTTCCGCAGTGCTTACAAACCTTAGCCTCTCTCTTGATCGTCTCGGCACAATAAGGGCAGTTCCTCAAATCTCGTTGTACGGCTTGGTTCCGTGAAGTCTGACTGATGTTCTTGTACTCGCCCCGTTTAGACAAATACAGAGGAAATCCAATAATCCACAACAAGAGGCAAGCAAAGAACCAGCCGGCTGGCCCCATGTCCGCGAGTCCCTTTAGTTTCCCTTTCTCGACACCGATGGACTTTGCGTCGAAATAGACCCAGATAGCTGTGCCCGGTATGATTAGCCAGATCACTTCTAACATAGACCGCCTCCCATATCAGTGCTGTCCTGGAACTGTACCTGCTCGCGGAAGAATGATTTTCAGGTTTGGAGATGACCGCAACAATGGGACTTTACTTATCAATTAATGCCTTTCACGGACGCCCGCACAGGCAGGAGTACGAATCAGCTACCTACGAAACACAACGAAGGAAGGTTAATTCTAAAGGCAACACCTGACGTAGGTACTCTTGAGCCGGTCAGATTTGGCTTCCAAACTTTGGTTGGAGGACCCGCCGATGAAGAAATGCAAATGTGGGAATGATGTCGCGCGGAACGCCAAAGCTTGCCCGAAATGCGGCCATCGATTCACGGGCACCTTCACCAAATCGCTCGCTGTGCTCTTCGGAATCATCGTTGTCATGGCGATAATCGGCGGCGCTCTTGGAGGTGGAAGCGGCGATTCAGCGAGCACCACAAACGCCACGAATAACCCGGCTGCCCCACCACCTTCGCCAGAACAACGAGCGGCGCAGGAAGCGGCGAGACAAAAAGCCGCAGCTGATGCCCAGAAGAAGGAGACTGCATTTCAGCATGCCGTTGCGGGTGCAAAGCAATTACGGGAATCGATGCGGAATCCTGATTCGTTCAAACTCACCCAAGTATTAGTTATGGGCAACGGAGCGTCGTGCTATGAATTTCGCTCACAAAACGGATTCGGCGGAGTGAACGTTGGGCAAGCAGCCCTCTCTGCTAAAGGTCGGTTTAGGACGAGCGAATCCGATAACTTTTCTCCGCTCTGGAATAGGGAGTGCGCCAACAAGACCGGCGAAGACAAGACTTGGGAAGTTGGATACGCAGCAGGATTCCACGGACTGTCCAACAATTAAACCCGGATACTCGTCCAATTCAAGACTGGACAGGAGGAAAAACATCCCATGCGACGACGGCTGATTGCTGCTCTAACTCTGCTCGTGCCCGCCGTTACGTTGTTGCCCGCCACCGGACACGCTCAATCCGTCGATCACATCAACCGCTGCACTGCGCTATTGGACCGAATAAATCGCTTGGAAATGGACGAGTCCAAGGCAGACGAGATGATTGATTACAAGAAAGGAATCCTGAAAATCGAGCCAGGAGACCTTAAGAACTTTTTTCTGCCCAGATGGGAAGTATTGGAGAGGCAGAGGTCAAGTCAAGATCCCGAAGCGGCTCATAACAGCCTCACCAGCCGATGCTCGCCAGAAGCGAAAAACCGAAAATTTCCTTCTGCTTTTGAGTCAATTTCCGGGCGAACAATCATCCCCTGCAAGAGGAACAGTTTTCATAGTCTCCTGAGGCCTCATTCTTTGAGTTCCGGGAAAATGCTCTATTTGCAACGGACCTCTTGAAGACAGGGGAGCCCTCATTCGTCGTGAAGCAAAACGGCGCACGACGTAACGTACCCCATGATAATCTGCACACTCAACAGCCGCTGAAGCGGTAGAGCTGGAGAGCTTCCAAGATCCAAGAGACGTGTCGTATCACATATCCGATCCGGCACGTCGTGTATCAGAGCCGTAGCCTTAGAATCGCGAATGACGAATGCCTAATCGACTTCCAAAAGGATGGGTCAGAACGACGCTGGGTGAGGTGTGTGCCATGAATCCACGGATACTATTCCACGAACCTCTGCCCGACCACACTGAAGTCAGCTTTGTGCCCATGGCTGCCGTCGAAGAGGAAAGCGGCCGACTCGATGCTTCACAGACTCAAACGCTTGGGTCCGTCCGAAAAGGCTATACCTTACAGACTGTTCGAATATTACCGCCAGGAAGCCGAAAAACTCGGATACCGAAGCGCGCCGGAGAAGGGAACGGTACGACTGCCGGGATGGACAAGGGCATTTGGTCCCAGGTGATAAGGGGAATCGACTCTGCCCCGCCAGTTTGCGCCTTTTTCACCATCGGCCACCGCCGGCGGCTGATTTGCATTGGGTTGAGAAGATTGCCCTCCTCAGTCTGTGTGAGTGCCGTTTGTTCGATGGAGTCAGCCTGTCCCCAGAATATGAGACGGATTTATGAACAACGAATTCGAAACAAGGATTAGAATCTGGCATGCGCTTTAAGGGCTCATTGGCGACAGTGCTGACCACCTTCCTGCTAGCGATGTCGCCATGGGGCTCGGCCTGTGATCTATCTTGTTCGCTACAAACGCTCCGCTCTTTAGGCTGCCAATCCGCGGGTAGCTATGCAGATCACCAAGAGACCGAAACCATGCCGGCGGGAATGGACATGAGCCAACAAAGCCATGCGGGCCTCGCCGAGGCCCACTCGGATTCCCAGTCCGGAACGGTCCTGCTCAACGATACCTCTTGCATGCATGAAAAATGCAGTCAAGCTTCCGTGTCTGTATCTGCCGTGCGCTCGGACCATGGCCAGTTCAAACGCGCTGATGTAACGGCGGTCAGTGCGATCCGGCCTCACGTGAATCTACTTCTCCCCTCCTGTATCAGGAGCGAAACGTCACCGCCTAACATCGCCGCAATAAGTCCTATCTCGATCCATCTCAGAATTTAGAACTGCCCCGAATTTAGGCAGCCAGAGAAATATCCCGTTCGCCATCGCGACGTATTGAGTCGTTGTTCGCCTAACCTGGCGGTCAACTTCGGCCGCGGAGTCTCTTAAATGAATCGTCTTGGGGCGGTAGTTGTTGTGCTTCTGATTTCACCCGCGCTGGCCGCTGCGCAGCGGGGCGGCGGGCAGCAAGGATCGCCGTGCATGCCGGACATGCGAATGCCCGGATGCCCCGAATCGTTCGGCCAGCAACCCGGCGATCAGCAACCGAGCGATGAAGGATCGGCGCAGGGTGGCAGCCATGAAGGAACCCCGGGTATGCAGATGGGCAAGACTGGCTTGATAAGTATGAAGGGCATGCAGCCGCAAACGTTCCTCCAGGCAGTTGCCCACCACGCCACGTCGGGCACGAGCATGGAGCCGAACTCGACGCCGGCGCCCATGCTCATGACAATGAAAAAGTCATGGATGTTGATGTTTCACGCGAACGCTTTTGTGGTCGATGAACAACAAACGAGCGCACGCGGACGGGACCGGTCTTTCTCTACTAACTGGTTTATGGGCATGGCTCAACGAGAGCTCGGGCGAGGGATTTTTACGATGCGCGCCATGCTCAGTTTTGAACCGGCTACGGTGTCCGAAAGGCGATACCCGCTTCTGTTCCAACAAGGCGAGACCGCTTTCGGAGTTCCGATCGCGGACGGTCAGCATCCTCACGACTTCATTATGGAATTGGCAGCGCTCTATGATCTCAAGCTGAGCGCGAAGACTTTGTTGTCTTTCTATTTCGCCCCAACGGGCGACCCTGCAATCGGACCAACAGCCTATCCACACCGTGGTTCTGCACTTGAAAACCCGGTGGGCACGCTCGGCCACCATCAAGAGGACTCCACCCACATCGCAGACGATGTCGTCACTGTTGGCCTGACGTATCGCATCGTGCGGATTGAAGCCTCAGGTTTCCACGGCCGCGAACCGGATGAATTCCGGTGGAACATCGATCAGGGAAAGATCGACTCCTGGAGCACCCGCTTTACCGTTCAGCCCGGAAGGAATTGGAGCGGGCAATATTCGTACGGACGCATCAAGAGTCCGGAAGCACTCTTCCCGACCGAAGATCAAGAGCGCATGACGGCTTCGGTCATGTACAACCGCCCACTTCAGAACGGTAACTGGGCAAGCACGATCCTGTGGGGGCGCACACGGTCCCTCGAAGATAATTCGATCTTTAACAGCTACCTTCTTGAGTCTACGGTTCGGTTTCATACCCGCAATTACGTGTGGACCCGTATCGAGAATGCTGGGCGGTCAAATGAACTGATCCTGGGCGAGAATCCGCTGCCACTCGGCTTTATAGAAGAGCCGATCGGGCACGTTCAGGCGTATACCTTCGGCTACGACCATGACTTCGATCTGGTGCCGCACCTTGCCTCTGCCATCGGCGCGCAATTTACGACCTATGGCGTACCGGACGTATTGAAACCAATTTACGGTTCGCATCCTCTCGGCGTCGCGATCTTCATCCGGCTGCGGCCATTCTCGGGACCGGAGAGATAGTATGAACCTTCGCAAAATCGCTTCGTTGGTTCTCTTGGCCATCGGAGCCATGATCGTCACGCGGGCTACTCCGTGGCGATGTTTCGTGACAAATTCTGGGTGAGTTTCGCCCTCACCATTCCCGTCGTATTTTGGTCCACCGACGTTCAACACTGGCTTGGTTACAGAGCGCCTTCCTTCCCCGGCTCGAAGGTTATCTCCGCCATCCTCGGAACAGTGGTCTTCGTTTATGGCGGCCTGGTCTTCATCCGCGGGGCAGGGGGCGAACTTGCCAATCACAAGCCGAGCATGATGAGGCTCATCAGCTTGGCGATCGTAGTCGCTTTTGGAACTTCGCTTGCCGCGGCATTCGGCCTCTTCGAGATTGATGTTTGGTGGGAACTCGCATCACTGATTACGATCATGGTCCTCGCCCACTGGCTGGAAATGCGGGCCATTTCCCAGGCGAGCGGCGCGCTCAACGCGCTCGCCGCCCTGCTCCCGGACACCGCTGAACGCATAAAGGGCTCAGACATTGAATCTGTTCCACTCTCTGAGTTGCGCGTTGGCGACATCGTTCTTCTCTGGCCCCGGCGGTCGGGAAGCCTCTCCTATATGCGAGGACCCCAAATACCTTCATCGACAGGCGAATAACCAGCGCGAATACCGCAGATGAGGCAGTAGTGGCAATTTTCGCAGCCGAATCGGCCAGTGTTGTGCGACTACTGCCCCAGAATTGCGGAATTAGCACTTCTCACTGCAAACCGGCGGAGGTTGCAGAAGCGTTGTACGCATGCACGTCTGCTACTTCAATCGTCTTCTTCGAGCGATCGTAAGTTCCTGCGACGGTTACTCTCGATCCGGCGAACAACGCCGCTTTGGTTTGGTCACTCAACGGGTATACACCCTTCGCGGTGACTAAAACGTATTTGCCGCCCGCGCCCACCAGCCTTTGGGCACAATCTCTTTCGCCGTGACAATTGAGCTTTTTCATCCACAGACCAAGGCTGGATGAGCCTCCGGTGGAGGCAATTTGGCTAGCGGTGATCACTCCGCTATAGCTTTGGTTTTGAGCGGCGGCGAAACTCACCGCAACGAACATCAGCGTGCTGGCAAGAGATATTGAAAGGATCGTTTTACGCATGTTGTTCCTCCACGTGTGATCTTTTGAACGAGTGCGGAGCCGTGTGGGTGCTTGCGTCTCCGTCACACCGGCAACGCTAGCTCCCGGCCCGTGAAAAAGGCATAAAACGACCCAAATAAAGTTTGTTTGGCACCGCTACTTGAAGGGAACGGCGCTACGAAGGGAAGTGGAGGAGCCTGCGACTTTGAAAGTGGCCCTCCGCAAATATGGGCCTCTTTGGCGGCGTCGAACTTGAAATTCCGGTTTCACGGAAGAAGACATCGATGGAGTAGTCTGAGTATGGCTTCCCATCTACTTCCACATAGGGATATACCAAGTAATTAAGTCGTCCGGCCTGCGGCACCGGAACAACCGGAACATCGCGCCCCATGGAAAACATCACGCGGTTGGCGTCGATTGCTCCGAAGAAGTAACCGCCCCTCTTGAGTTCCTGCCGAGCTTCGGCCGCATCGAGTGGAATCCAGCCGAGGCCGTTCACAAAGAATTCCGCCCAGGAGTGGTAACCCAGAATGGAGCCTAATTTCTGTTGATCGGGAAACGAAAATCCAGTTTCAAACCGTGCCGGAATACCGGCGGCACGAGCCATGGCAATAAACAAAGAATCAAAATCGCTGCAGTTGCCGTGGTGTTCAGTAAATGCCCAAACAGCATCACCCTGTTCCCAGCCGCTGCCAACTTGCCCGCAATCCATGGTAGAGAGCACATACTCAAAGATCTTGCGTGCCTTTTCGAGAGGATCAATAAGTCCCTCGGTTTGCTCGTGTGAAAGACTTCCGATAACGCCGTCGATAGGAACCAGGCTGTCCGGCTGCAGAAATGGCTCGACCCCTTTAGGGAGCGGAGCTGGTACGGACACAGAAGATGTCAAATCCGTGCGGCGCTCGAAACGGACCACGTGAAAGGTCAAGCGGATCTCGACAGGGACCTTGACGCGCGAAGGGCTTACCGTGAAATACGCATAGCGGTCACCGTATTTGGAGCTTTCGCGAACGTGAATTTTCCCCGGTGCTTTCAATTCCAGTTGGGAGATCGTTTGAAACTGGTCCGTGTCGGGCAAAGGCACCCGCACGTGCAGGCGGCGAGCGTTTCCAGGCGAGTCCAGCTTAACAACGTAGGAAAAGTTAAAACTGCGCGATACTGGCTTGGAAACAGTGGCACTAGTAGCTGTCCCAGCTTGTGCGAGGGCGGCCACATCAAGACACCCGAATGCAAGCGCGATAAACACCCCCAGCCGAATCGTCGCTCCGGCCCTGGCAATCTTAGCGTTCGACTTTTCCCGTCTGGCCGGCCCACGGGGCTGGCGATGCCCTTGCTCGGGAGTATTCAAGTTGACTATCATCGTGCGCCGCTCACATAAAATATTTATAAATATAGCGGCTCGAGGCACAGGTCATTGCACTAAACTTCCGAAGCGTCCAATCGAAAAAAGTAATGAGGAAAAAAGAGGAAGAGGTGCCGTCGACGGATTATGACTCGGCAGCAGAGGGATCGTGAAAGCGATACCCTATCCACGGCTCAGTCAGGATATACATCGGATTCTCCGGATCGCTCTCAATTTTCTTACGAAGCATTCTAACGTAGGATCGCAAATACTCGAGCTCGCCGCCATACTCAGGACCCCAGATCGAACGCAGAAGCTTTACGTGCGTAAGGGGAAAGCCCGAATTCTTCATCATGAATGCTAGGAGATCAAACTCTTTGGGTGAAAGGTGAACCTCCTCTTCATCCCGCCACAAGAGTTGCCGCTCCAAATCGATCTTTAAATTCCCAATTTCGAGGAGCCTGGGTTCGGTCTCAACCTGGAGCCGAGTCCGCCGAAGAACAGCCTGAAGACGTGCCCTCAGCTCGCGAAACTTAAACGGTTTTGTAACGTAGTCGTCCGCGCCGGCTTCCAACCCGCGAACTTTGTCATCATCGAAGTCCCGGACAGTGATCATCACGATGCCAGCGTGAGGCGATGCCTCCCTAATTCGACGGCAGGCGACGATGCCGCCGATACCCGGCATATTAACGTCAAGCAGAACCAGGTCAAAAGGATGGCCTTGGATCGTTGCTAGCGCCTCTTCGCCGTTACGAGCTTCTTCAACGTCAAAGCCACTCGCAGTCAAGGAGGTGCGAAGCGTTTTGCGCAGCGAAGCCTCATCATCCACAATTAGGACACTATTTTGCTGCAAGGACATGATTCGCCGCCTCTTTCGTAGCGTGTATTCTCAGGCAAAAGATAATCCTGCCGGCTGGCCGATCCTGAGTCTCCAGATCCAAAGACCCGCCGTGGGCAACAGCAATCTTTCGCGCGACATACAGCCCCAAACCAGAGCCCGATATTGTGCGTCTGACATCCGCGCCGCGATAAAAGCGCTCAAAAATCCGCTCTCGCTCACTATAAGGGATCGAGCTGCCGTTGTTTGACACTTTGATGGCAACCAGCTCACCCTGCCTCGCGATTTCAATTACGACGGTTGAACCTGGTAGGGAATATTTGCAGGCATTCTCAACTAGCTGGTTCAGAGCGATCGGAAGCAGTTCGGGATCGGCCAAAGCTTCGATGGTTTCACGCGAATGTGTCACAAGAATTCGCCGGTCCGGAGACCGTCGTGAGTACTGCCTCGCAGTTTCCTTCACCAAGGAGCCGACATTGACAATCTCCATTCGCGGGTTGATTTGTTCGCGATCCAAACGGGCAGTACGAAGGAGCTGCGAGGTCAAGCTTGTAAGTCGCAAAGCTTCATTTTCGACCGTATCGGCCATCTCGTCCTGCTCGGACTGGAGAGGCCCGGCCTCGCGGATGCCACCAGCTGCGGCCAGTATCGTGGCCAAAGGTGTCTTGAATTCGTGGGCCAGAGCATCAAGCACCGCCGAGCGATAGAGCTCCGCTTGAGCAGCCGCAGCAGCTGAAGTGGCTTTGCGAAATGCTTTAGTCCTTTCAACCAATGCGGCGGCAAGTGCCGCGAGAGAGCCGGTTGTCTCCTCCGGCTCTCGCAGACCTTCAAATCCGATCGCTCCGGTCATTCTCGCGCTGCCCCCAAGGCGAAGGCATCGGACGGATACGCGTGACTCCGTATCGTTCTGGTCACGACCACTGATAAAGCCCTCTCGGGTCTTCGATGCCAGATCCCTCTGTGAGGAGCCGATGAGATGAACCTCGGCTGTCTCAGCGTCAAATGCGCAAATCGCCGTAATTCCGAAGAGTTCTCGAAATGGCTCCAGGAACTTCTCGGTCATCATGGCGTCCGGCTCCAGAGCGAGCAATTGCTGCGAGAGCTTGTAGAGGCGATCGAGTCGACTCTTTTGAAGCCAGGAAGATTTGGCTTGCTGACGTTCCTGAGATACCAGTCTCGTGATGACCAAGGCCGTAAGGACAAAGGCCACCAGGGCAAGAGCATTGAGCGGGTTGCTCATGTAGAGCGAAAACAGAGGTTGGGTAAAGAAAAAATCCAGACATCCAGCGGAGAGAAGCGAGACGATGGCGGCAGACCGAAAATCTCCGGTCATCGACTGCACGACAACCAGAAGCATATACAAGGGAATCGCGGACGCCAGGTCGATATGCAGCCCAAAACATATGGACGTCAGCAGGGCCACTGCAACGCTACCGACTCCTGCGCGAATGACTGTTTCTCTAAGCTTGCGAAGTGACACTTCTTTGTCTCCGCTTTAATTCGCATCTGGCACGCGCTGAATGACTCCGGCGGAGATGCTGAGTCCCTTTCAGGCGTAGTACTAATATCCCGCTAAATTTATAAATAAGTCATAAACGACCCTGCGTTCTCTGGGTGCCTTCAAATTCCCTCATACGTTTTATGCCTTTTTCATGGCTTCTGTTTCACGCTCCGATACGTTCAGTCAAATCCGCGAGGCGCTGTGCTGCGGAGCTCGCGAACAGAGGGGATCACGATCATGCACACGAACCTGAAAGTGACTCTGGCGTTGCTACTCGTTGTTGGCTTGCCGCTGCACTTGAAAGCAACTGCTCAAGCCCCATCGGGCGAGGTGCTCAGTAAAAAGGTACTTCGTGAGCTCGAACGGTCGGCGACGACGGCGTCGGACCATGAGCGACTCGCGGCCTACTATCAGTCTCAGGCTCAGAAAGCACAGCAAAACCTGGCAGACGCAGAGGAACTGGAGAAGAAATGGGGGCCCATGGAAAGCGCCTCGAAGGTACCTGACCCGTACCCGCACGCGCGGAGACTTGTATTGGAGTACACCGCGCAAGTGCAGAAGTACTCCCGGCTTGCGGCCGATCACCAATGGATAGCAGACAAGTACGAAATTGCCGCGAGGGCGCTCAAGGCGGGAGGCAGTGCCGGCGAGAGCAGCACGAACGAGAGCGGCGCGACCACGAACCGCTCCAGCGCGCGAAATGGATTCACGCTGGGTCCCAAGAAGTAGGCAAATTAGTGCAATGTGTGTCACCGCTTGGATTCGGATCGCGGATCCAGGCGAACTGATCAAACGGAGCGCGAGAGCGATGACGGCTCCATCCAAGGTGCAGGGAGTCTGGCGAACCTGCCAGAGGTGTGCCTTAGGAACGGTCGGCGTGTTACTGCTCACCTTGCTCGCGTTCCGGCTGCACTTCAATTTCCTTACGGCCAGTTTTTGCTACCTGATTCTCTTGGTCGTGCAGTCGCTGGCAGGCGACTTCGTTTCGTCGGCCGGCGTCGCCCTGGTAGCGGTCGCCTGCCTGGATTACTTTTTTGTTGACCCGCTGTTTTCGTTTCAGGTCGACAGTCCTCTGTACGTGGTGGGCTTGGGTTCGTTCCTGATCACGGGTTTGGTCATTACCAGGCTCGTGACGGAGGTGCGGGCCAAGACTGAGCTAGCCCGTCTGCATCGGCAAAAACTTCACCAACTTTACGAGTTCGCTCACAAACTTTTGACTTTGGAACTTAAGCCGAAGTGTGAGACTCAGATCCTTGAGCCGTTTTGCGGAATGTTCGGGATCAAGGGGATTTGTTTCTTTGATGCTGTTGGTGCCGAGCTGTACGTTGCCGGAAATGCCAGCGATGACCTTGAAAAGAACACCGGTCACGCATTCATCCAGGGGAAGGACTCCGAGGACCCTGACGGAAAGTTCGCTGCGCGTTGCATTCGGATCGGTGGCCGGACGATTGGAGCAATTGGGTTCGAGGGTTTGGAAGATCCCGATCTGCTGGCGGGACCGCTAGCGACCCTTGCGGCAGCCCATCGGGAGCGAACGCGCTCCTTCATCCACGCAAGTCAAGCCACTGCCGTCGCGCAGACAGAGTCGTATCGGTCGGTCATTCTAGACGCGCTTGCACACGAGTTCAAGACGCCTCTTTCGACCATTCTGACGGCCGCCGGCGCGCTTCGAGAGGCCCCGTCGTTGGGCCCGCAACATCATGAGATGACCGAAATCGTGGAGTCGGAGGCCGCCCGCCTCAGCCGTTTGACCTCCAGGCTGATCCGTACAGCGCGGCTGGAGCGCGAAGAAATACGGCCGTGGATCGAACTCATCGATGTTTCATCCGTCGTTGCCGACACTGTGGAGCAATATGCGAGACTATCGGCGGGTCATCGCATTTCCGTGGTCAAGGAGTGCGATTCCAGCGAAGTGATGGCCGATCCCGAGCTCCTGCGGCTTGCGGTAAGCCAGCTGCTGGATAATGCCTGTAAGTACTCCACACTTGGCTCAATCGTCACTCTGAGTATCTCGCGCGAGCACGATGAAATCGCGATTCGTGTTCTCAGCAGCGGAAATCCCATCCCATCGTCAGAACGAAACAGAATCTTCGAGCGATTCTATCGTGGTGTGGATGGCCGACGCGTGGGCCCAGGTTCGGGGCTCGGCTTGTTTGTGGCTCGCAAAATTGCTCTGGCGCTTGGCGGCAGCATTGAACTTGATAGTGACAATCCGGGAGCTGCACATGGGACAGTTTTCCGCCTCGCACTACCCGTTCCCGAGAGGGAACGTGACGACGTTGCCGCCGCCGTTTAGCGTCCTGGTGGTGGACGACGAAGCGGCGTTGCGGAGAACCATCAGAGCTTCGCTTGCCACGAGCGGATTCGCCGTGGAAGAGGCAGGGACCGGAGCAGATGCCATTGGAGCTGTCCACCGGCGGTCATTTGATCTGGTGCTGCTGGACGTGAACATGCCGGGAATGAGCGGCGTCGAGGTCTGCCGGCAAATCCGGGCCGTGGCTCCTCTGACGGGAATCGTCATGGTTACCGTCCGCGATGCTGAAGAGGACAAGGTTCGGGCTCTCGAAGCTGGCGCGGACGATTATGTCACCAAGCCTTTTCGCTTCCGGGAGCTGATTGCACGGCTGCGGGCCGTCCTTCGAAGGTTGCACGCAGACACTAGCGGGGAGCGCGGAATCTTGCAGACCGGCAACTTAAAAATGGACCTCGAGCATCGCCTCGTTTGGAAGGCCGGCGAGGAGATCCGGCTGTCGCCCAAGGAGTTCGACCTGCTCTCGTACCTGTGGAAAAACCAGGGCGCTCCACTGACGCACACGAAACTCTTGCGAGCGGTGTGGGGCCCGGAATACGGGAATGAACTGGAATATCTGCGAACGTACGTACGCATGCTTCGCAAGAAGATCGAGGATGACCCGGCTAAGCCCCAATACATTCTGACCGACCCGTGGGTCGGGTACCGATTTCGCAACCCTCCCGAGGATGAAGCCGGTAACCGCTCGGAAGACGATTGAGAACCAGTGTGGAGTGGGTATTTAGGCCCTGATCGAAATCAACTCTGATTTTCTCGTGAGGTATTTATGGCTTCTTCACGCGCATTTGGCAGGGTAAGCCCGGATATGCAGTCTGTCGCAAACGCTTTGGCGCTCCCTAACGTCGCCTTCCCGCCAGTTGACGCTATCCCGAGAAATCCGGGGATTTCCGATAAGAAGCTGTACGACATGCGGGTCGACAAGCTGCGGGCGGCAATCCGTAATAATCAGGTCAGTTTTCCATCCCAAATCCCAACTTTTCCGAAGCACACCCGGCCAGACTTGCAGCGTCAATTGGTTCAGCTCTACTTTGTGCTCGGATGGAGCCGCCCGAGGATCAGAGCACGGTACGGCCTGGGCGCCCAAAGATTTCAGCAAATCCTGGGCACTTGGACAAAACGCGCTATAGAGCTGGGCTATATTCAACTGATTCCTCCAGACCAGAGATTCATGCTGCCTTCGTTTCGTCCTCCGATCAGAGTCGTTCTTTCACGCGCATCTAACGTTTCCCTCACCTCTGCCATTTCATCATTCAGCCGATTTGGCAAATCCCAAAACGGCAGCCGCCGTGCTTCAAACGGGCGGAAATTGGAAGGTAGCTGCAGGCCTCGTACAAAGTGCGACTCGATCCAGATTGCAGAAGTACTGAAGCACCTTCAAGCCGGCCGTACGGCAGTTGAGATGGCCAACGAAGTCGGCGTCACAGTTACCACCATTCGCATCTGGAAGCGGCAACACGAATTGCGCTTGCTGCGACGCGAGAATAGGGAACTAAAAGACCTGCTAGCAACGTTCGGCGCAATCGAAAAAACTAATCGGCCTCATTGAAACTATCCTTCCTCACCTTTCATGCCTTTTTTACGCATCTGAGGACACCTTAGTTCCGCGAAGCTCTTTTGGTCCAAGCGCAGGGATGCGTGCTAGCAACTTGCGTGTGACGCGGCAGTTGGCAAAACCTCGCGTCTCTCTGATCTTTGGGAGAGGACTTTCAAGAGTTCCGCAGGAGGAAGGACAAAATAATGAACGGCTACATAGGGGTGTCAGTAATCAGGCATTTTATTTGCTGCCGGAGAATGCATGACACGATTGGAAAATTGCGGCGCAATGTTCGTGCCATGATGGCTGTACGTGTCAGCGCCGCACTCGTGCTCGGATTGCTCTCGCTTCCGGCACATGGGCAGGTAGCGGATGGCCTTGTTGGAGGGGTCACTCGCGATCCTGCCGGTAAGCCATTGGCGGAAGTGCAAATTGTCGCGCACAACCTTGACAGAGGTACCGACCAGTCCACTGTTACCGACGCAGACGGCATTTACACCTTCACGCATCTGGAGCCCGGCAAATACGACGTCGCAGCAAGTAAGAGTGGATTTCAAAAAGCGTCCGCAAGGATCGACATCGCAGCGCGCGAAATCGTTCGGATAGATCTCCCGTTAGAAGCCGATGTCTCTCCAACAATCACGAAGTCGAGCGCTGAACCATTGACCGAGCGCGAAAAGGAACTGCTCGATCGAATCGATCGTCTGGAGGTGCGCCTTGCGGCAATGGAAACGAAAAACGCCAGTGAAACGCCGGCAGAACCCAAATCCGCTCCGGCAACCAAGCAGTTAGAGGCTTCGCTGAATCCGGCCGACGTTCCTGGTCAAACTCTAACCGCATCCGCAAATGCCGTGCCGGCTCCAAAAGCGGCGACTCCTGCTCCTCAGCAGGCCGCTGCTCCCGCACCCGCAATTCCAGAGGCCCTTCAAGAACCCGAGGCCACTCCGGGAGTGGACAATGTCACTCCATTCGCATACGGAGACTTTACCTGGCTAAACGGTACGGGCCGCGGCACGTCAGTTTTCACTACCAAATTTTTCACTCCGGAGATTCGGTTCGATACCCACTTCATGGAGGATTTCAATCAACCGCGCGACCACACAATGGGTGGCGCGACTGAGTCCTTCCGCTCCGGCGAATTTCAGGTGGAGCAGATCAGTTTCGGCGGCGATTTCCGCTGGAATAACGTCCGCGGCAGGGTCCTGACCATGGACGGCTTATTTGCTACCACGACGCCCCGCAACGACGCCAGTGCGGGCGTCGGCCAATGGGATGTCCGCGGCGCTTACAAATATGTGTCCGAGGCTTGGGGCGGATACAGCTTCAACGTAAATCACGGGTTGAACGTCGATGCGGGAATTTTCGTTTCGTACATCGGCCTATTCAGTTACTACAACTTTGATAACTGGACTTACCAACCCTCATTCGTTTCGTCCAACACGCCATGGTTCTTCAATGGAGTGCGCATTCAGTGGTTTCCTACGAACAAACTCAAAATCGAACCGTGGATCATCAACGGATGGCAGTCTTATAACAAGTTTAACAGCCGGCTCGGACTTGGAGGCCAGATTCTCTGGCGTCCCAAGGAATGGTTGTCGTTTGTCTTCAACAACTACGGCATGGGCACGGACACACTCTTTAATGGTGCCGTGTCGCGTATTCACACCGACGACAGTGTCGAGGTCCGATATTTCAACCGGCCGGATAGCTCCGGTATCTCCAAGATGGCTTTCTCTCTCACCGGGGACCTTGGCTGCGAGTATGGCGGCGGCGCGAGCTGCTATAAAAATACGGCGAATGGCCTCAAGACAAGCTTTGCCGGCTGGATGCTCTACGACCGATTCTGGTGGGGTAAGGACAAGCATGCGATTACGATCGGTGGCGGCATGATGGACAACCCCGGCCGTTATCTGACTCTCCTCCCGCCAATCAATGGTGCCGATGCCATTTCCGGTTCGCCGTATTTCACGGAGAATTTCGGCGACACATCCAAGATGTGGGATGGCACGATCACTTACCAGTGGATGCCCAAGCAGTACATCACTTGGTGGGTGGAGTCTGGTTTTCGCCACTCAAATGTGCCGTATTGGACGGGCCGCGGCGGGATCACTCCTCCAGGCGGCAATAACGGCGCTCCCAACCAGTATGCCTGCAGCAATGGTGCGGCTTCGGGGATAACGTCGTCCGGAAACATTGCGAATGACCTCCCGAACGTCGAAGCTGTTTGCGGGCCTATTACCGGCAACACCGGCATAAGCAGCGTTTGGTTCCCAGATTTGCGCAAGAGCCAAACGGTCGCCAGTGCGGGCGTGATGGTCAGATTCTAGTGCGAATCCAAGAATCGGGGCCGCTGCGGCGGCCTCGATTCTTTCCAGTGCCAGAAACGAGCTATTTAAAGGCCATTGCGTATTTATGCCTTTTTTATGGCGGACCTCTAGACTAATGAAGAATATGAGCACGAATCGCGAAGCGGAAAAAGGGACGGCGTGCAGCACGGCGCTCCGTTATGTCCTGGTTTTCCTTCTCGTTTTTTGCACGATTGCGGTTCTTTTTGTTGGAGCGGTTCGTGCGTATTCGACGGCTACGCTGCGGCATCCGATGCGAACAGTTCTCGGGCCTCTTCAATCCGCGATCCTGGGCGAATTGCCGACCGCTGAAGATGTCCCCAATGATACGCAGGAGATCGTCGGTATTGACGGCGATCGCGGCTTAGACGCAGCCGCTGTCGTTAAGCAGAATCTTTCACTGGCCACGCGCTACACCATCCGCTTGCGCCCCGCAGGTGGTACGGACCAGTTTATCGCGGTGACGGCGCCGCCCGGCGGGCTTCAGTTCGAGGTCCGTGATATGACGGGGGATAATGTCCGCAACGACTTGGTGCTGAGGCCCGCACTGGTCCACTGGCCGCTAATCGTATTGCTCAATGATGGCCACGATCACTTCACGGTGGCCATTTCGGCTACTCTGCCAAGCTCTTTGGATTCCGGCAAGCGGGCGTCGGGAGCGCAAGAGGTCCCCGAAACCGTCGCGTTAGTTTATTCGGCCTCGAGGGCGAGCCGTCTGGCGGGTAATGGGCAATCTGTTCCCAAATTGCGGCAACACTTCTTTTCTCCTCTCACACAGAGGCTGACCAACCTAACGGGCTACACATCCGTCTCTGGAAGAGCACCTCCCTCCATCGTGACTCGTACCCAGCGAATTTAGCAGTCACACAGAATCGTAGTTGGCCGCATCGGCGACGTGGCGTGTATCACGCAGCCGCACAGGGTACGTGTACCCCAATTACCTGGGGCATTCGTATTCGCGGCGGACTGGAGCGTAGCTATGAAAAGTAATGTCAAGGCAATTGCACTCCTCCTTTCATGCGTTTCTCCGGTGGAGACTTTCGCGAGTTGCGGGCCGGCGACTGAAGTCGGCGCAACGCCGGCCCTTTGCCTGCGCCCTGAAAAATCATGAACTTAATAACCATCATCGGGGGAAAGACCACGTCGCGACTTTACCGAAGTGTGCGCAACGCAATTCTCTTCGCGGGATTATTGCCCGCCACTGTGCACGCACAGACGGCCCTAACCGCTTTTACTTGGGAGCAAGTCAAGGCGAAGTTCGAGGCTGCGAACCCTACATTAAAGGCCAATCAGGCCAATATCGACGAGTCGAAGGCCGAGGAGGTCACCGCCTTTCTCCGACCCAACCCGGAGGTCTCCCTGGCTGCAGACGGAACTCAGATCACTCCTATTGACGGAGTTTTGCAGCCGACCAAAGGCACTACGATTACTCCTGGCGTGAGTTACCTGCACGAACGGCAACACAAGCGGGAGTTGCGCCTTGACAGCCAAAAGGAAACCACATCCGTCGCCCAATCCACCTACACCGATCAGGAGCGTGGCCTGATCTTCAATCTCCGAAGCGCGTTCGTTCAGCTCCTGCAGTCGAAGGCGGTGCTGGAGAACGCGCGGCAGAACCTGGCGTATTGGGACCGCGAACTGGACGTGAATCGCACGCGTTTGGACGCCGGCGATCTCGCAACGGTGGATTTCAATCGTCTAGTGCTACAGCGCGTGCAATTCGAGTCGGACTACGAGACCGCAATGGTGGGCGTACGAACGAGCAAGATCCAGCTGCTGACACTGATGAACGACCGCACGCCCATCGAGCAGTTCGACGTCACCGGCCCCTTCGATTTCAGCGATCAGCTAATGCCGCTCGAGGACTTTCGGACCGTT
>Ga0207025_1040_pt1 | contig 21864 bp, 21 predicted proteins | sample Alteio_BWMinCont_45_FD_153261 | JGI IMG/M metagenome (GOLD analysis project Ga0207025, IMG submission 153261) | Enriched cells from forest soil in Barre Woods Harvard Forest LTER site, Petersham, Massachusetts, United States -... | ecosystem: Environmental > Terrestrial > Soil > Temperate forest >... | reverse complement strand
CGTCAATGTAGCTTGCATGTACTAATTCTTCGATTTGTTTTTTCATATTAATTCGGTAGTTTTTGCATTTCTTTCATTGCTTTTGCGACAATTTCGCTTTGCTCTTTTTCAGTCAAAACATTGCTCAAGGATTTTTGCAATATCTCAACAGAAAGTTTTACGACATATTTATTTAATTGTTTTTGCGCTTCTGTTGTTTCTAAAGCAATTTGTTCTCGTGCGTCTTTAAGCATTTTATCTGCTTTTTGTTTGGCATCTTCTTCTGACTTTTTAACTATTTCGTCGGATCTTTCGCGGGCTTCTTTAATGACTTCATCTGCTGTGGATTTTGCTTTTTTAATAACTTCTTTTTCCTGATCTTTGGTTTTCTCTAATATTTTTTCATTTTCTTCTGCCTTATTAATACTCTCCTTGACTAATTCCTCACGCATTTTAAACACCTTAAAAAGCGGCGGGTAGAGATAACGCTTAAGTACGTACAAAATAATCAAGAAATTTACAATTTGTGCTGTTACTAAATACGGATCAAGTCCAAATGTTTTTAAAATTTCCATAATATTAATTTCAGAAAACTCTGAAGACTCAGTGCATCAGTTTATCAGAAAATCTGAAAGTCAGACAATCTGAGTGTTTCGAGTTTTCTGATTTACTTTAAGAAAGCAAAGACCAGAGAATAAATAGCCAGAGCTTCAGCAAAACCCATGGAAACGATCATGATAGGAATGATCTTGCCCTGTGCATCCGGATTTCGGCCTATTGCTTCAACAGCTTTTGCGCCGATAAGACCAATTCCGACACCCGGTCCAATGGTTCCAATAGCAGCGATAATTCCGCCGGTTAGTGTAATTGTCATTAAAGACTTTCCCTCCTTTCCTTAAAGTTTTTCAAAATATTTTTCATAATTTTTTAAAGCGCTTGCATTATAAAATTTGTCAAAGAAAATGTTCCAACACGCACTCTATTATGTACTACTCTATTCTATTCCGCTATGTGCGGTGGTAAAGATTGACATAAATGCCATTGTTAATAGCGCAAAGATTAATGCCTGGATAAACCCAACAAACATTTCGTAGAACATAACAACACTAGGAATGATAAACGCAAATACCGCGGTAATAGATGCAAGTATTATTCCACCGACGAATATATTACCAAAAAGACGAAAAGAAAACGAGATGATTTTTGTAAATTCTGAAATTAATTCCAAAAGACCTGAGAATAATGCAATCGGATTAAGAGAAAAAAATCGGTTGAGGTATGCTTTCAAGCCGATTGTCTTGATACTCATTGAATGCGTTGCAATAATAGAAATAAGTGCAAGTGCAAGGGTTGTATTGAGATCTGATGAGGTACTTCTTATAAGTGGTGCACCATTGACTGTGATAGCTGTAATGATAGGAATGAGTTCACTGTAGTTTGCAATAAAAATAAAAAGGAAAAAAGTTATCACATATGGAAATATTTTTGCCGTATGTTCTCCAGCGGTTGATTCGGTGAGAGAATGGAACTGTTCAACAGCTAGCTCAACAAGTGTTTGTAAAAAAGTTGGAATTACAGAAGTTTTTTTATTTATATAAACTACTAACGAAAGAATTATTCCATCAACCAAAAGTGTATCAATTACTGTATTAGTAATAGGAAAACTTCCTATATAAAATAGTGTTTCAGGCGCGAGTGTGACTGTCATATAACAACAAAAAACCTGTTTACCAACAGGCAAGGTATATTTTAATTTGTCTTAGCCTGTAAGTCAATAAGGAGAGTATCAATCGGTGTTACTTTGTCGACAAGAACTGTTGGTTTATCATTCTTTGTGTCAAGTTTTCCTTCAAGAACGACAACGGAATCTTTTATTAAACTATTTTTATATAATTCAAAAATTCTTGGAAAGATAACACTTTCGATTGCTTTACCTTTTTCATCAGCAAGAGTGAGAAATGCCATTTCATTGCCAGTTTTGGTAAAAATCCGTTTTACATTGTCCAGAATGCCTCCTACAGTAACGCGAGTTCCTTCCACGTGCGATTCAAGTTCTTCAAAATCAACTGCACCAAAAGAGGGGAGATAGGAAAGTTTTTCAAGATGCGGGTGAGATGTTAAAAAAATACCCAAGAAATCTTTCTCAAACTGCAATTTTTCTTCTTCAGTAAAATCCTCTATCTCGGTGAGATTAAAATCAATTGAATGAGTATCAACTGTTTCCGTTTCATCATCAAATAATGATGCTTGTCCATCAGCTTTATTTTTTTTCATTTGATTAATCTTCAAAACTATTTCTGGGAATGCAACAAGCATGGATGCACGATTGCCAAATTGGTCCATTGCACCTGCTTTTATAAAACTTTCCATCGTTTTTTTATTAATAGTTGATAGATTTACTCGCTGACAAAAATTTTGAAAACTGCTAAACGGTTTTTCAGATCTTGTGTTAAGAATATTTTGGATTGCTGCTTCACCAACATTTTTAACTGCCGAAAGGCCAAAACGAATCGTATTATGATCTTCAATACTAAAGTCACTTTGAGATTTGTTAATATCAGGGAGTAAAACTGGAATATCCAGACGTTTACATTCAAGAATAGCTTGTGCAATCTTCTCATTTTTAGCTGGTCCTGAAGTTCCCCTCGATTCAGCAGTAAGAAGCGCCGTCATAAATTCGACAGGATAATTCGCTTTGAGATAAGCAGTTCGAAAAGCAATAATCGCGTAGCATGCAGCATGTGCCTTATTAAATCCATAACCAGCAAAAGGTGCAATCAATTCAAAAAACTCTTCTGCGCGCTTTGCAGTCAGACCATTTTTAATTGCCCCCGCAATAAATAACTCTTTTTGCTTTTTCATTTCACTGGGAATCTTTTTACCCATCGCTTTTCGGAATTTATCAGCTTCAAGCCACGAATAGCCTGCGAGCGTGATTGCAGTAAGTAATACATCGTCCTGATAGGTGAGAACGCCATAAGATTGCTGTAGAATATCTTTGAGCCTCGGGTCAGGATAGTTGATAAGTGACGGATTATGTTTTCTTTTGATAAACTCAGGAATAATTGCCATTGGTCCAGGACGATAAAGTGCCACCATTGCTTGAAGGTCAAAAATTGATGTGGGTTTCAATTCTTTAATGTAGCGTCTCATGCCCGCAGATTCAAGCTGGAAGATACCCGTTGTTTCTCCTTCAGATAAAAGTTTATAAGTTTTACTATCCGATAAATCAACTGTATCCAAATCAATTTCTTTTCCCTGATTTTCTTTGATAAAGTTCAGACATTCTTCAATAATCGTCAAGTTTCGAAGTCCTAAAAAGTCCATTTTCAAAAGACCCACGCCATCTTCACCAACCGTATACATATCATATTGTGTAACGATTTTTTCGCCATTCGTTTCTCTTTGCAAAGGTGTATATTCAGTAAGTGGCTTGTCTGCAATCACAACACCTGCAGCATGAACCGACGCATGACGTGCTACGCCTTCGAGTTTTTTTGCCAAGTCCAAAAGACGTTTTGTATCCTTTTCTGATTCATAAGCATGCCGTAAGTCAGGGCTTTGTGATAGAGCATTATCAATTGTCATTGCGTGCCCTTGCCAACCAGGCGGAATCATTTTGGAAATGCGGTCAGGACCCGCATAAGGCATGCCAAGTGCGCGGCCTGTATCACGGACTGATCCACGTGCTTCCATAGTTCCAAATGTAATTATTTGCGCAACTTTTTCTTTGCCGTATTTTTCAGTCACATATTCAATCACTTCTTCGCGTCTGGTATCAGCAAAATCCAAATCAATATCTGGAGCTGAGGGACGAAGCGGATTCAAAAATCGTTCAAATGGTAAGTTGAAGAAGAATGGGTCTGCATCAGTAATCTTCAGAGCATATGAAACAACAGATCCTGCGGCAGATCCTCTTCCCGGGCCTACAGCTATGCCATTATCTTTGGCCCAGTTAACAAAATCAGCAACGACGAGAAAATAAGTTTCATATTTCTTTTTGGTGATAACTGAGAGTTCGTAATCGACTCTCTCTCTAATTGCAGGGTTTATTTCTCCATAACGTTTTTTTGTTCCAACGTATACGAGTTTTGTTAAATAATCAGCAGCTGTCATATCATCGGGGACTTCAAATATGGGCATATGCCATTTGCCAAGTGCTATCTCGACATTACAACGCTCTGCTATTTTATTTGCATTTTCGATTGCATCCGGAAGATCGATAAAAAGTTTCTCCATTTCTTCAGCAGATTTAATATAGAAATCTGGAGATGAAATCATAGAGAGTTTTTTCTTTTTATCATCAATTGTAGTTTGAGTCTGGACACACAAGAGAATTTCCTGAGCTTCTGCATCTTCTTTTCGAGTGTAGTGATTATCATTGGTTGCGACAATTGGCAGTCCAAGTTTTTTTGAAAGTTTTATCAATTTTTCATTTACTGGTTCTTGTGGGGGAACATTGAGGTGCTTTTGAATTTCAAGAAAAAAATTATTCTGACCAAAAATATTCGATAGTTTTATCGCTCGCTCTTCAGCTTTTTCATTTTCATCTCTAAGAAGCGGTTCAGAAACGTAGCCATTGACACAAGCGCTTAGACAAATTAGTCCTTCATGGTATTTTTCCAAAAGATTGATATCCGTTCTGGGTTTATAATAATAACCTTCGAGATTTGAAATCGTTACGATTTTCATCAGATTTTTGTAGCCAGTTTCGTTTTCTGCGAGCAATATGAGATGGTTATAATCTTTATCTTGTGTAGCATCTTTGTCATGAAGTGAGCGTTTGGCAACATATATTTCACACCCGATTATGGGCTTAATTTCTGCTTCCAGACAAGCTTTATAGAATTTAATAGTCCCATACATATTGCCATGGTCTGTTATGGCCAGTGCTTTCATGCCTAATTCTTTTGCATACTCAACCATGTTTTTTGTTTTTTGCAGACCGTCAAGGAGAGAAAATTCAGAGTGATTGTGAAGATGAACAAAATTAGCCATTAGACTACTTCTATTATAGATTTATGAGTGTTAATTGTCGAGGGTCAGGAGAGTTGTTTTTTTATTTGCACGAGTATAATTTTTGTGTCAACTTTTTTACCTATTTTTTTCATCGTCTGTCCGAGGAGAAACATGAGCGATGTTTCTTTGCCATTTTTATAATCAGTTACTGCTTTTTCATTTTCACTGATAACGTCAGAGATAATTTTTGCTAATTCTTTTTCATCAATTGTCACTGTTTGTCTTCCTGCAGATATTTGTTTCAAAAGTTGTTCAACAGAAACTTTTTCATAATCAATTTTTTTATTAATGATCCAGTTGGCTAACGTTTTAGGGTTTAGGGTAGAGGGTACCACAAGGGTACTATCCACTTTGTGGTGTCGTTTAGGGTGAAGTTTATTAATAGTTTGAATACAATCTTCAAAGTAATCAGCCAATCCTTTTTCTCTTGTAAGAATTTCAGCGTCATAAGTTGGGAGTGCATATTCTTTTTCAAAACGAGCCAACTTTTTATCCGGTAGTTCTGGCACTTGAGCTTTGAGTCTGCCAACAGCGCCTTCTGGCAGGTGAATTGGAGGGATATCTGGTTCAGGAAAATATCGGTAATCATGGGCTTCTTCTTTGGATCTTTGGGAAAATGTTTTTCCTTTATCTTCATTCCAGCCGCGGGTTTCCTGAGCTGGTGTAGCGCCTGATTCAAGAATTTCTTTCTGCCGGTCGATTTCAAAATTAACAGCTTTTTCTACAAACTTAAATGAATTTATGTTTTTTACTTCGACTTTATAATTTGGAAGTGTTCCTGGTTTTGTTGTGAGGGAAATGTTTGGCTCAAGCCGCATCTCACCTTTGTCCATGTCCGCATTTGCCACATCAAGATAGCGGACGATTTGCTGGAGTCTTTCAAGATATTCCTTAACATCAAGAGCGTTATCAAAGTCTGGTTCTGTCACAATCTCAACAAGCGGCACGCCGCTGCGGTTAAAGTCAATCAGACTGACTTTCTTTCCGTCAATTTCCTGATGAGAGAGTTTGCCCGTGTCTTCTTCCATATGTACGCGCGTAATGCCTATTCGTCTACCGCTTTTTAAAATAATATGACCATCATGACCGAAAGGAAGATCATATTGGCTGATTTGATAGCCTTTGGCAAGGTCAGGATAGAAATAATTCTTTCTATCAAATTTGGAATATTCGTTTATTTTACAGTTAAGAGCTAATGCAATTCTTATGCACCATTCAATCGCAAGTTTGCTTGGGACTGGCAAAGCGCCAGGCAATCCAAGACATACAGGACAAGTGTGCGTATTCGGTTCCTTGCCGAAATATTCTGCAGAACATGAGCAAAACATTTTGCTTTTCGTTTTTAATTCCACATGGACTTCAAGTCCGATGATTGGTGTATATTTGTTCATAGTTTTATATCAAATATCAAAACTCAAATGTCAAATTTACATCGTAAATCTCAAAATTTTTACTTTTGAACTGATGTTTTGAATTTTGCGATTTGCATTTTGAGATCATAAGTTTGGTTTTTTCAAATACAACGGGTTTTCCTTTTCATATGCATAACCAACTCGGTAAAGAAGATCTTCAGAAAAATGAGGCCCGATGATCTGCATTCCTGCAGGAAGTCCATCAACAAATCCGATAGGAACAGAAAGTCCTGGATTCCCGGTAAGATTGAGTGTTACTGTAAAAATATCCGATAAATACATGGCTAAGGGATCATTTGTTTTCTCCTCCAGTTTAAAGGGAGGAGTTGGGGATACAGGAGTAATCATAACGTCTACTTTCTCAAAAGCCTTTTCAAAGTCTTTTCGAAGAAGTGTTCTCACCTGCATTGCCTTGTTGTAATATGCATCATAATAACCCGCCGACAAGGCAAAAGTTCCGAGCATTATTCGTCTTTTTGCCTCACTACCAAATGTTGACCTGTCTCTCCCGTAACGAATTCCATCATAGCGTGCGAGGTTTGATGAAACTTCCGAAGGCATAATGATGTAGTAAACCGCAACCGCATATTTTGTATGAGGGAGTGAGATTTCAACCAGTTGTGCACCTTGTTTTTCTAAGGTTTTCAGGGCGTTTTCTGTCAACTCTTTTATCTTGGGATTAATACCCTGAATAAAATATTCTTTCGGAACACCAATTTTAAGCCCTTTTACACCAGTTTTTAAATTTTTTGTATAATCTTTCACTTTTACATCAGGAGTAGTGCCATCGTTATTGTCCTGTCCAGCTGTAATATTTAAAACCAGCGCATTATCTTCGACAGTTTTCGTTATATGTCCAACTGAATCAAGTGAGGAAGCCATTGCCACAATTCCAAACCTACTTACTCTACCGTAAGTTGGTTTTAAGCCAACTACGTTACAAAAACTTGCCGGTTGCCTGATTGATCCACCAGTGTCTGTACCTGTTGCAAAAAGTGTCATATCTGCTGCAACTGATACCGCAGATCCACTACTTGAACCGCCGGGTACGTAATCACTATTAAACGGATTTTTTGTGGGGCCAAAATCTGAATTTTCCCCTGATGAACCATGAGCCCAAGCATCGCAGTTTAATTTTCCCAAAATCACGACCCCCGCTTCTTTGAGTTTTTTAACGGATGTCGCATCATATTGGGGTATAAAATTTTCAAGTACCTTTGAGGCAGCAGTTGTTTTAGTCCCTTTAGTGAGGTACATATCTTTCATAGCAACGGGAATTCCAAGAAGAGAAGCATTATTTCCCTTCGTCAGCTTTTTATCTGCTTCTTCTGCCATGTGTAATGCTTCATCTTCCGTTACGGTTATAAATGCATTAAGTTGTTTATCAACATGCTTAATCCGTTCTAGATACGCCCTTGTTAATTCAACTGAAGAGTATTTTTTAGCTTTTAGATCTTTTTTCGCCTGCGTGATTGTCAGTGTTTTAATGTCCATAGTTTTAGTTTGTTAATAAATTATTCCTCATCATCAATACCTTTTCTTCTTGTTATGCCATGTTTTTCTGTGATTGTATAAGTTTTACCATCTGTTTCTGAGACGAAATAACCGCCGTTTTTAATTGATCCTCCGAGCAATTCGTCATATCGCGCATACTTCTCATGGATTAGAAAAGAACGCATAACATATCCGTGACTAACAATGACAATAGTTTTATTTTTATATGTTTTAGTTGCGCTCGATAAAAATTTTTTAAATCTTTTAACTACATCGTATCCGCTCTCACCATTTTCGAAATATTTGAAAGCAAATTTACCTTCTTCATCCAGGGTATCAAGTGTCTTTTCGATCTCCCGTTTTTGAATAGCGGACATGTGCTCCCCAAAAAATCTCTCGCGAATTGTCCCATCTGTAATTACTGTCAGATTATGTTCTTTGGCAATTATTTCAGCTGTTTCTCTGGCTCTGTTTAGATCAGATGAAAGTACTGCTGTTATTGGTATATTCTTTAATTGCAAAGCAATTTTTTTTGCATGCTCTTTCCCTTTTTGTGTTAAAGAACTTCCTAATTCGCCAAATTGTGAGGCAGGTTTGTCCGGGTGTTCACGTGCATATACATTACTTTCTGATTCTCCATGCCTTACAACATATATTTTTGTGACATATCTTTTTTTAGTCATTCTCTAGAATTGCGTCAACGATAAAAAATCCATTATGTTGTTTTTTGGCATTTGCAAGGGCTTGTTTCTGTGAAAGTGAAGGAGATGTTTTATCTTCTCTTATAACATTTTCGAGTCCAGTTACATGGGCTATTGGCTCAACATTTTTTGTGTCAACTTCTTTAAGAATTTCAATATAATTTAGAGTTTCACTTAATTGTGTTTCTAATTTAGTCTCTTCTTCTTTTGTGACGGAGAGATTTGCGAGTTTGGCGATGTGTTTAACGTCCAGTTTCATGAAGCTATTATACTCCAAGCCTAAGCCTATTGGCAATTGCTTCTTTGGCTTTTTGCTCTAGTGAATCATCAAGTTTTTCCAATATAATTTCTTTTTTATATTTTATTTCCAGTGCTTTGGTAATAAGCCAGTCAGCAATTTGAGAATTTTTCGGTAGCAGGGGACCGTGGAGATAACTTCCGATGGCATTTTTGTAAACGACGCCTTCAGTGCCATCTTCTCCATTATTTCCGAAGCCTTTCACTACTTTTGCGAATGGTTTGGCAGATTTTCCAAGGTATGTGCGGCCGCCGTGATTTTCGAAGCCAACGATGTAGGGACTGGGAACTAGGGATTGGGGACTGGAAAGGTTATTGATTTCAATTTTGGCTACGACGTTGCCTATGAGGCGGTCTTGTTTGGAGCCAGGGTGTTTGGAAAACATATCAAAAATACCAAGTCCTTCAATTTGTTTCCCCACAGCCGGTTCGTAATAATTCCCCATAAGTTGCGGTGCTCCGCAGACAAATAAAGCAGGTTTTTCAGACTCAATGAGTGATTTAATTACACTTTTTTTCTTCATTAAATCTTTCATCACAATTGCCTGTTCGCGGTCTTGTGCGCCACCGCCGAATAATAAGTCAATGGTCGTTAGTCTTTGATCATTGGTCGACTGATCAATATTTATAAGTTCAGTTTTAATCCCGCGCCATGCACAACGCTTTTGCAGCACCAAAATATTTCCACGGTCTCCATAAGTACTCATGAGCTGTGGATACAGCCAGCCGATAACGAGATGAGGCTTGAGAGATGATTGATGAGAAATATTTTTTGTCATAGAATTTTTTTACCAGTTAAAATTTTACGTGCATCTAACATAGCGGAATAAGTAGGCAATAAATAAAGCGTTTCGTTTTCTGATACAGAATTTACTGATGCGTCAATTGCTTCTTTAAGATCTTCGAATGTTTCAACTTTTTTTTCATAATTCATAATTCCCAATTCATATTTCATACGAAGAGCCATATCGTAGACTCTATCTCCTGTAACAAAAATATGTTTAAAATCTTCCAAAACACTAAGATCTGTATCCCAAATCCATGAAATATCTCTTCCATCTGGGATTCTATCATTCAAAACGAGCAGAATAGATTTTGCTTTGAGTTCTATTATCGTAGCAAAGGATTGATTAAAACTCGTCGGGTTTTTTGAAAGAAAAAGCTGCACTTTTTTGCCTTGAAATTCGATCAGTTCTTGTCTGCCAAATGCTGGCTTAAACTCTTGGAAAGCCTTATTAATGATGTCTTCATTAAAGTTTAAATTTTTAAGAACAAGAGCTGCAGCGATGGTGTTGTATTTATTATATGTTCCTGATAATGGATAGATTGGATACGATGAAAGCGAAGTCTTCGGACGGATAAGTCCGCAAGAAGGACATTTCCATTTTCCAAGGTGAGAAAAAGTGATGGTTTCAAAAATAAGTTTGTTACCACATTTTGGGCATGAAATAGAATCAGCCGCTTCTTGGTTTTTTGAGGAAGAATTATTCTCATTCAAACTAAAATATAAGGCATCTAAAGATTGCTTAGTCGCTTCATTCCTCGCTCTGACGTTTGAAAGTCCCAAATAAGCTATTTGAGGATCATCAGCGTTGAGAATAAGTGTGGTTTTTTCCGGAAGTTTTGCAATTACATCTTTCCATTTCTGCGCAATGGTATTGATTTCTCCATAACGGTCTAGCTGGTCTCGGAAAAGGTTTAGTAATACAAGATAGTCAGGTGAAACTTGATTAAGGACAAGCGGCAGTGCATTCTCATCAACTTCAAATATTGCGAAATCTTGTGACAGTTTGCCTTTTGCATTTGTGTTTAGAAGTAATGTGGAAGCTATACCATTGAGAAGATTTGCTCCTGAAGCGTTCTGAATAACCATTTTTCCGTTTTTTTCCAAACCTTTTCGAATCAGAGCTGACGTAGTTGTTTTACCATTGGTTCCGGCAACAATGATTATTTTTGTTTGCGAACGAGAAAGAATATCTCGAATGAAGTTTTTATTTCCTTTTAACGCGATATGTCCCGGCCAGGTGGATCCATTGCCACGGTTGAGTGTTTTACTAATTTTTGAAACTGTTTTCCCTAAAGTTATTAACGGAAGATTGCTCATGCCTTTTATTGTAACAAATACGAGGAATAAGTGGGGATTACCTTCCGCGTGCTGGTTTTCGTAAAGTTAAACGTCTTCTTCTTTGTTGAGCTGGGACAGAACTAGTTGGACCTTCAGGAACAAGTCTTCCATACCGGCCTCCGGAGTATACCCATAAATTTTCTTTTCCTATATCCCTCGTACTTACTGTTTTTGTATCTATTCGTTTACCTCCAACGAATGTTTCAACCCGCCAATCAGAACCTTCACGAGAAATTATTCTTTGTTCCTCAGGTTCTCCATCTGGATTTATGTCAGCTATGGCTACTGGAACCTCCGGGGTAAAAAGAGTTCGGACTACTCTTTTTCGACCAAATAATCTTGGTACAGAAGATACTATCGATAAGTTGAGTTCTGCCGTTTCTTGCATGTGGGTATTATAGCCATGTTGTCGCTTTTTGGCAACATCTGCATTACATGGACCGGAGGATTTTGATCCGTTCCTCAGTTGGTGGATGGGTGCTGAAGAGATTTGAGACCCAGCTGCCGAAGCCTTTATCTTTGAATGGATTAACGATATACAGATGTGCAGTTGCAGTATTAGCAGTTCTTAGAGGTCGTGGATCTGATGAAATTTTTTCAAGTGCACTTGCCAAACCTTCTGGATAACGGGTTAACAAAGCACCTGAAGCGTCTGCGAGAAGTTCACGTTTTCTTGAAATAGCGAGTTGGATGAGACTTGCGATAATCGGCGCGAGGATTGCAAAAATAATTGCGATTACAAAAAAGAAAATTTGTGCTCGATTGTCCCTTTCATCATCATTTCTCATACCGCCCCAGAAAAGTGTATTCATAAACATATTCGCAATTAGTGAAATAAAACCTACCATAACAGCAGTAATTGCCATGAACCGAGTATCATAATTTTTGACATGTGACAGTTCATGAGCAAGAACGCCTTCCAATTCAGATTTGTTAAGCCTATCAAGTATGCCAGTTGTTGCTGCAACTGATGCGTGTTTGGGATCCCGGCCTGTCGCAAAAGCATTAGGGGATGGATCGTCAACAATGTAGACATTTGGCATGGGAAGACCATCTCCCATCGAAAGATTTTCTACAATTCTGAATAATTCCGGATTATCTTCTTTTTCAATTTGCTGCGCTCCTGAAGTTGCCAAAACAATTTTGTCGGAATAAAAATAACTGATAAAGCTATAAATAATTGAAAAGATGAAAATAGAAATTCCAATCGACGAACCATAGCCAGTTGCCCTTCCGATAACATATCCTACTGTTCCCGCAAAAAGGACAAACAAGAACATGATCAGATAGCTTTTCCAGATATTTGCCGTGATTGCTTTATAGATATTCATATTCGATATTTTGACGTGAGAAGTTGGATTTTTTTGAATTTGAATATTTGATTTCTAGATATCTTGAAATCAAGATATCAGATTATCAGTGTCAAAAATATCACTTTTCTCACGTCAAGAACCTAGAACTGTACTTTTACCGGTTCTTTATCCTTATCATCCGCAGTGAAAAATTCTGCAGGTTGAAAATGAAACAAATTTGCTATGAAATTCGTTGGTACTGTTTGCAGCTTGGTATTATAATCCATAACATTTGAATTATAAAATTGTCTTGCATAAGCAATCTTATTTTCAGTATCCGAAAGTTCTTCCTGCAATTCCATAAAGTTTTGACTTGCCTTTAAATCAGGATAATTTTCAGCAACTGCAAAGAGTGATTTTAATGTTCCTGAAAGGAAATCGTTTGCTTCGGCTTTATCTTTAGTAGATTTTGCTGACATGAGGCTTGCACGAGCTTTGGTAACATTTTCAAAAACATCTTTTTCGTGTTTGGCATATCCTTTGACTGTTTCAACAAGATTTGGAATAAGATCAGTTCTTCGCTTCAGTTGTACATCTATTTGAGAAGATGCCTCAGAAATACGAACGCGGGCAGTCACCATACTGTTATACGCGATAAAGATAAATAAAAGTATTATTGCAACTATTGCTATCACAATAATTGGCATATTCAATCACCTCCTTCAAACCATTCGTTAAGTTGATTATATTCCATTGCGTTTAAAATGTCATGTTTTGTGGCCCATCCACGGCGCGCCACCGTAACTCCGTACTGCATGAGATCCATTTGGTCAACTGCATGACTATCAGTATTGATAATCAATTTTAATTCCCGCTTTACAGCTTCTCTTACAAGCACATCAGTTAGGTCAAGCCGTGATGGCCATGAGTTAATCTCAAGAGCTTTATTATTTTCTTTACAGAATTCAAAAAGCTTGTTCCAGTCAAGATCAATTGGGGCACGTTGATTTATCAGTCTTGCACTCGGATGCGCAAGAATTTTTGCTTTTGGATGGAACAAACCGTTCAAAACACGTTTGGTCATATCATCACGAGTCATTGAGAAAGAACTGTGAATCGAAACAATAGTTGCGTCAAGATAATCAAATGCACTGTCAGGAATGGCTAATTTACCGCTTACAAGGATGTCAGTTTCAAGGAGTGAGTATATATGAATATTTTTTTTATACTTTTCTCTTAATTGTTCAATAAATTTAAACCTTTTTTCAAGTAGCTTCAAAATTTCCTTTTCTGTATGATTTCCTGCGCTTGGATTATGTTCTGAGAATCCGAGATAGACATAACCTAGTTTCAACGCTTTATCAATCATCACTTCCATAGAACTTTGCCCAGCATCATGACTTTCTTCAATAGGGAAGTTTGAATGCAAATGAAAATCACCTTTGATATCTGATAATTCAATAATTTTTGGCAATTTGTTTTGTAGAGCTAATTCTATCTCACCCGTATCTTCTCGCAATTCCGGGGGAACCCATTGCATGCCGATTGCTTTATAAAAAGACTCTTCAGTTTTATATTTAACATATTTTGAATTATCTTCACCCTTTTTCTTTATACCAAAATCCGATAATGAAAGACCTTGTGAAAGCGCATATTCCCGAAGATGGACATTGTGGGCTTTGCTGCCAGTAAAATGCTGTAACATAGCACCGAATCCATCAGGAGGAATTACCATTAGATCTATTTGTTTACCTCCCGATGCAAGAATTGAAGAAGTTCTTTCTCCTCTTTCCATAACCCTTTCTTTATGTGGATATGCAACGAAATGATCGAGAACTTCTTCTGGTTTGTTTGTCGCAACTGCGATATCAATATCTCCGATTGTTTCTCGTCGTCGTCTCAGACTTCCAAGAGGTTGTGCATCAACTACTGCTGGTGATTTTTTAAGATATGTTATGAGTATTTCAGCCAGTTCATGTGCAAAGGGGAGCGGCATACGAGTAGTTTTGCCTTTGCCGAGTTTGTATTCTGCGATTGCGCGAAGAATATCAGCTTGAGATTTTTCTCCAAAGCCTGCAAGAGGTGCAATTTTATTTTGCTCCGCAATTGTTTTTAAATCCTCAATAACAGTAGCAGGATTTTTTAATTTGAATTCTGTTACCAATCTATATGCTTTTTTTGGACCAAAACTAGGAATATCAAGAAGCAGGAAAACCGCAGACGGAATATCTTTCATAACTTCCTCAAAATGTTTTACCTGTCCAGTCTTAAATAACTCTTCAAGACGTGATTGAATTGTTGGTCCAACCGCAGGAATTCCTTCCAATTTATTTTCTTTATAAAGATCTTGTAGCTCAGTGGGTAAATTTTCTATTGACTCAGCAGCTTTTTGATAAGCAAGGAGTTGGAAGCGGTATTTTTTTTCATCTTTGATACTATACGCCGCCGCGACATTTTTAAGTAGCTTACTGATTTCTGAATTACTCATATTTGGAGTTTAGTCACTTGAGTGTATCAAAGCATTGACGAGCGTGCAACATTGGGTTAAAATGTATTGACTAAAACTGAGAACCAATAAGTATTAGTTCTAAGTTTTTAGTTCCCAGTTCTGCTTTGCAGAATGGGGTGGTAGCTCAGTTGGTTAGAGCGCCTCCCTGTCACGGAGGAGGTCGCGGGTCCGAGTCCCGTCCATCCCGCTAAATTTCGAAAAAACTTAAGCAGGTTCGCCATGGCGAAGCATATTTCATCTTATAATAGTTGAATAAATTACACAAGTGTAGTATACTTCTTTTTACTTCATAAACTGCCCCATAGAAAGGAAAAATGGTAAAAGCAACTAAAAAGGCTGTTGTTAAAAAAGATAAGCTTACAAATGTTGAAGAGTCTGAGAAAAAAGGAACCAAGTTTTCTGATTATCTCCGTTTTGGAGAATCCTATACGAGTTTGATTCTTGGAATAATTGTTGTTATCGTCGCAACTGCACTTCTTCTATCTTTTGTTCATAATAAAGATGCAGGTAACGTCAATACGCCGATATCACAGCAAACTCAAAATACTTTTCAAATTTCTCAAAAAGTCAGTAATTTGGCGCAGAAAGCACCAAATACAGCTACTGAAAACGAAGTAACCCCTAAACCGACTGATACGATCGCTCCAACTGCTGTTCCTACTGCGGTACCCAAACCGACAGCTAAGCCAACAGAGAGACCAACGTCTCATCCGATCGCAAAAACGACACAGAAATCAATAACTCATCCGACAACAAAACCGACAGAAGTTGTTAAGAAAATAGTAATTGCAAAACCAAAACCTACAGTTAAGCCGACGAGCAAACCTCAACCAACTTTTGTTAAGAAAAAGATTGCTAAGGCAACTCCAACTCCTCAAAAAGTAATAAAGGTAACAAGTAAGAATATTTGGGTTGTTCAAAAAAATGAATCATTATGGATTATTGCAGAAAAAAAGTATACAAGTGGATATAATTGGGTAGATATTGCTAAAGCAAATAACCTCGCTGATCCAAGTGATATTCATGTTGGCGATAGATTAGTATTGCCAAACGTCACACCGGGGCCTTCTACCATAGCCTCGTCACGGCCAACAGTAACGACAAATGATGAACAATTTTCCTCAACAAAGCAAACGTACACTGCAAATGCAATTACTGGTACAACATATACAGTAGTGCATGGTGATACTCTGTGGGATATTTCAGTGAGAGCTTATGGTGATGGGTACAAGTGGCTTGATATTGCAAAAGCAAATAATCTGACAAATCCTGGTATGATTTTTTCAGGCAACGTCCTCACGATTCCACGCGGTTGAGCAAGAATTACGAATTAAGAATCATGAATTATGGTTTCTTTTATTTTTTTAATCTGTTATTATTTCCATTAGTTTATCGAATATTGCGGGCGTAGTTCACCGGTAGAATGTCTCCTTCCCAAGGAGAAGGCAGTGGGTCCGACTCCCATCGCCCGCTCAGAAGTTTATTTGATATGAAAATAAGACCCGCAATCGAATCAGATTATTCACAATTAATGCTTCTTTATAATGGCTTGGTCGGAAATGATCGCTATTCACGTCACAATAATGATTCTTTTCAAAGAGTATTAAAAAATCCAAAAAATTTTGTTTATATCACCGAAGATAATGGGAAACTCATCGGTTTTATTTCATTTTCAATACGAGATGTAATTAGATATCCTAAACCTATTGCAGAGCTTGATGAGTTATTTATCGATCAGAATCATCGAAAAAAAGGCATCGGAACAGGTTTAATGAAAGTTATGGAAGAAAAAGCAACAGAACTGCATTGTCATAGAATATTTATCGAATCACAATATCAGCATAAAGAAGGTCATGCATTCTATGAAGCACTCGGCTATAAAAATTACGGATATCATTTCATCAAAAATATATAAAGATTTGCTACACTGAGTATACACATTTTTTCAATTTGATTAATATGCCTCTAGCAATTTACCTCACTGTTGTTTTGATTATTATAGGTGCTTTTTTTTATTCGTGGTACCGTATCCATGAAGTTATCTGTACGTATAATAAAGAAAGTAAAAAAACACCTAAAGATTACGGACTTTCTTATGAGACACGATATATAACGACTACTGATGGGTTAAATTTATCTACGTGGTATATCCCTGCAAAAAATCCCAAAGCATTTATTATTCTCATTCATGGATACGCGCAGCTTGATGGAGGAAGACCACTTGTTTTGTTTAATGCGGAATTTTTACATCATGCTGGCTATACAACGTTTTTGGTGAATTTGCGTGCAACAGGTGAGAGTGAAGGTAAGAAAAGTACTTTTGGTGTTAGCGAATGGAGAGATGTTGAGGCAGCATATGATTATATTAAAACTTTGCCAGAGAGTAAAGGCAAAAAGATTGGTTTGTATGGAGCTTCTATGGGAGCAGCAACGGTAATTATTACTGCCGGGCATACGCAAAAAGGTGATTTTGTTGTAGCTGGTGCTCCATATGCAAGTTTCAAAAAATTATATTCATACAGATTACAACAGGAGAAGCTTCCTCGGCTACTCCTTCCATTTTTACTTTTGGCAACATATATTGAGTTGAGTTATGAAAGTCGTTATTTTATACCTGAAAACTTAATTTCTAAAATTCACGTACCGCTTTTTATTACATCCTCTAAACATGATAAAACAGTTAATTGTCAAGACGCAATTGATTTATTTGAAAAAGCAAATCAGCCAAAAGTACTTTGGGAAGCTGATTCAGGACACCTTGTAGATAAAGATCAGCCTGAGGAATTGAAGAAAAGAGTATTAGCTTTTTTAGACAAGTATGTAATAGGATAAATTTGCATTTGCTCTTACTGCGTGGTAATTTGTTTTATATGTTTGAAAAACTTGTTTTAACTTTGCTTATTTTTGCTTGGATTACGTGGGGTAGCTTGGAGGTATGGGTCTCTGTTAGAGAAAGAGGTACAATCACAAAATCGCATGATAAAAATAGTTCTTGGGTAATACTATCTCTTGCCGCTGTAGCATTAAGCGGCGGGGTATTAGTATCACAAATATTGCCAATTTTTAGTATAAGTACTCCTACGGTTAGTCGATTTATTGGGACATGTATTATGTTTTGCGGCATCATTTTCCGTATATGGTCAATAAATACACTTGGTAAATTTTTTAGATCTACTGTTATGATTCAAAAAGGGCACCCAGTCATTACATCCGGGCCATATCGATTTATACGGCATCCCTCGTATACTGGTTCTCTACTAATTTTTTCTGGCGCGGGAATCGCTTTGAATAATTGGTTATCGTTGCTGGTTATGGTACTGTTTATGTTTATCGCATACACATATAGGGTAGCGATTGAGGAAAAAACACTAGCGGGTTTTTTGGGTAAAGAATATCTTGCTTATCAGAGGCGCACAAAACGATTTCTACCTATGATCTTTTGAATTTATTGCATTATTTTTACGTATTGGTATTTCCCCGTTTTCGGATCAGCCCATAAATGGTCTACTACTTCCACTTTAAACCTTACATTCGTCATGGCCTTTTTATCTAACAAAGCTCTCATTTGGTCGTAAATTATCTTTAAAGTATCTTTCTCTGCGCTTTTAGAAGTATCAGGAATTAACGTTATTTTTATAATAAAATTTTTCTTATTTATAATATGTATCTGTAGTTTATCCATATGTTTTGATGTGATGTCCATTAAGTCCAGTGGATTCACAAAATCGATTTTTCCTAGATTATTAATAAATGTAGGAACATGTTCATGGCGTCCTTCTACATTTGCAACTTTTGTGAATGGGAGTAATCTTGTTGTATCTTCGATTAATTTCATTCGGTCAGTCATTTGATACCTGATTAATGGCAACGTGTAATTGAATAGATTAGTGACTAAAGTTTTGTCCGATGTAATTTCAAAAATTAAATTATTATCCATAAGGTACATTCCTTTAAATTTGTCTTTTCCGATTCCCATTATTAAATTTTCACTGGATGCGTATACATTCGTTATTGTCGTGGAGAATATCTTCTCAATGAAGTCTTTATCCCTTTTATACAGGGGTTCTCCACCACTTTGTATTATTTGCGGCTTGATATGAAGTTTGCCGGCTTTTTGAGCTTCTGCCAATATTCTCAGCATAAAAACGTACCCTGAAATTATTGAAGGTTGCATACTATTTAGACCATCAATGATATTTTGTAATGGAAGGTTTGTATCAAAGGTTTTAATTTCTCTATAGAGGAAGGGCATCTTTTGCGCAAGAGTCGTCATGGTTATGCCAGCAAAATGTCCGTCAGTAGATCCAATAAAAGCCATCTTTTGAAAAAGTTTAAAATTGTTACCAAAAACAATATTCACTACACCTTCAATAAATTCTTGCTGATTAAAAATATAATAACCAGGAACTCCTGTTGATCCTGATGTATGTATTACATAGTACTTGTTCAAATAGAGATCGAGCGGGTTTTGTGAATGTTTTAAAAATTCAGTTATATCTTTAAAGTTAATTTTTGAATCAGTTATAATCGAATCAAAATTATTAATAACATCAGTTTTGGTTAATATAGGAAAGTCTTGCGGTTTGCAGTTATATATATTTATGTGATATTTATTAATAATATTTTTATAATATGGTGATTTTAGCCCGACATACTGCACTAGCTTGTGAAATTTCATTTTTTGTAATTGTATAACTTCTGGTTGGGACAAACGGGATTGCTTTTTAGCAACCAAAAGATTATATAAAAAATTAGTCAAAAACATATTTTTAATTATAACATCTAAAGTTCACAATACTGAGAAATATCAAAAATGTATATGACAGTTCAGGTTATTGACTATTTTAGTTTGATTTGGTAACATAAATCGTGCCCGACAGAAAAACACAAACATCGAGTAAAACAAAGTATATTTTTGTCTCCGGTGGAGTCATCTCCGGCATCGGTAAAGGCCTCACTTCCGCATCAATAGCATTTCTTCTCAAACAAGCAGGATATCGAGTCGCTCCCATTAAATTTGAAAATTATCTCAATTTAGACGCGGGTACAATCAATCCTATTGAGCATGGTGATCCATTTCTTTGTGAAGATGGCACAGAAGGTGATATGGATATTGGAACCTATGAGAAATTCCTTGATGAGGACATGGGGCGGGAAAACTTTGTAACAATTGGGCGCATTTACCAGACGGTTATTGAGCGTGAGAGGCGTTTTGAATATAACGGTGAGGATGTAGAAGCAATTCCGCATATCACTGATGAAATCATCAGTAGAATTAAATCACTCGGTCAGAAGAAAAAAGCAGATATCGTTTTGATTGAATTAGGCGGAACGGCAGGAGAATATCAAAATGTGTTGTATTACGAAGCATCCCGCATTATGACACTGAAAAATCCAGGCGATGTCTTACACGTTCATGTCAGTTACGTACCCACTCCTGGTCATCTGGGGGAGCCAAAGACCAAACCTACGCAGCTTTCTGTGAAGACTCTCAATGGTATGGGAATTCAGCCGGACTTTATTATTGCCCGTTCGGAGAAGGAACTCGATCAGCGGAGAAAGGACCGTTTCGCGCTTTTCTGCAACATGCATCCTGAGGATATCATTACCAACCCTGATTTGGAAACTGTTTATGAGATTCCTTTGGTTTTGCACAAACAAGGTTTGGTAAAACGTATTTTAACTAAGTTTAAACTTCCGATTCGTGAGCCAAAATTGGCTGAGTGGGAAAAATTTGTTGAGAAAGTTAAAACTCCTAAGAAAAAGACGATTAATATTGCGATTATCGGAAAGTATTTCGGGACTGGTGAATATCAATTGCGAGATTCGTATGCAGCGCTCTTTGATGCAATTGATCATGCAGCATGGGCTCATGATGCAGCAGTAAAAACACATTGGGTGAATGCGGAAAAGATAACTTCAGAGAACGCTTCGGAAATAATTGGCAAACCTGATGGTATCATCGTCCCTATCGGGTGGGGAGAACGCGGAGCTGAAGGAATGATCGCTGCAGCGGACTACGCAAGGACGCAGAAAATTCCGTATCTTGGTCTCTGTTATGGGATGCAGCTCGCTGTTATCGCTTTCGCGCGTTCAGTGCTAAAATGGCAGGATGCAAATACAACGGAAAATATGCCTAAAACCAAGCATCCCGTCATCTATCTCATCCCGTCACAAAAGGAACTTATGAAACGCCGTGCCTATGGTGGGACGATGCGGCTTGGCGGCTGGCAAGCAAAAGTGAAGAAGGGAACAAAGGCATACGAGCTCTACAAAAAATATAAAGAGCTTCTCAATGACAGTGGTTTGACATCAGAAAGACATAGACATCGTTATGAGTTTAACAACAAATTTGCTCCTGAGTTTGAAAAAAATGGATTGGTCATCAGCGCGAGATCTGTTGAAGAAGGATTGGTAGAAATTATTGAAGTACCGGATCATCCATTCTATATGGGAACCCAAGGTCATCCTGAATACAAGAGCCGCCCGCTTCGTCCCCACCCAATTTTCCACGGGTTCATCGAAGCTTGTGCGAAGTAACTGGATAGATTTGTCTACCCGGTATGATATGCGGAACAGTTTTTAATTTGGCAATATCAAGAGTTCCTGGAGGTAGGTTTGTTCTACTAATTGTATAGTCCATCCTGCAGCATTTCGTAGGTTATCTCCCCACACATCTTTTTTAGTTACATTATTTCCCCAAGGATCTACTACAGATTGTTCTTGACCAAGAAAATTTATCTTAGGATCATATGCTTGTGGACTATTCATCCTTTTAACTGCTCTGTGATAGGTTTGCCATGTGGCTAAAATCGCCTCTTTGTTCAGAAAGACCTAATTCACATGCTTTTTCTTCACTAAACCTGTACAATCCAAAATGACGTTCCAATTCTGTATCAGGATCGTCTCTACTTGTATCAAGAATTAACGTTCTGAATGCTCCTTCAGGTTCTATTAAATCTCCTGATGTTAGAGCGCATACCATTTCTGTAATCATTAATTCATTACGGACCCCTGTATGGTAGAGGAGAACTGT
>Ga0207025_1033_pt1 | contig 22124 bp, 32 predicted proteins | sample Alteio_BWMinCont_45_FD_153261 | JGI IMG/M metagenome (GOLD analysis project Ga0207025, IMG submission 153261) | Enriched cells from forest soil in Barre Woods Harvard Forest LTER site, Petersham, Massachusetts, United States -... | ecosystem: Environmental > Terrestrial > Soil > Temperate forest >... | reverse complement strand
GTCTGACGGCGAGGAGGTCGTGCCCGTGGATTTCACTCCTAAGACAAAGTAGCAGACCGTAAGCAGCTTGCGTTCTCCCACAATTCGGCCGCTCCCAAGAAAGGGCGGCTTTTCTTTTGGACGCATAAAGAACGACTGAGCACCGCTAACGGAGCACCTATCGAACAGCCTGCGGCCGTCACGATAGGCGTCCGGTAGCGGCAGTGGCGCAATAGAGCCTGCAATCTCATTTGAGCCGGCGGTCGCGCTGCTGCTGCGGAACCCTGGGGGACACGTCAGAGTTAACGTCACGCATAGTCTTATGGAAAGGGCACCCAACAACCTGAGGAGCCCGGCACTTGCAAGAAGAACTCGCGAGAAGCTCCGCGCGCGAAGATCGCGTCGCGTTCGACAAAGCCATCACCGATCTCAGGGCGGCTGTGCTTAAAATGCGGGTCGACCAAGCCATCGTGGAAGAGAATCTGGAAAAAGCCGACGCGGCGGCGCGTGACGCTCAGGCCGAGATCGAAGACACTTTCCGCGAGCTGAAGGAAAAGATCAAGGAGACGAAATCCCATACCGAGGAAAAGTCCGGAGTCCCAGAAACTCCGTCTACGCCCGACCTTTTTGATATCAGGCTTCCCCCTGCAACGCCTCTCGTCGTGAGGGGATACAATGACGAGGGTTAGCTCTTTCGTGTCCAAACCCGCGCCTCTATCCCCACACCGTGTACGAAGCGCACGAACACCGATTGGCCTTAACACGTTTACGCCATCGGCGGCACCGGCGCAGGCAAGACGACTAGTTTTTTCGCGGCCGAGAAAACTTTAGGAACAGAAACGAGCACCAAGAAGGCAGGAGTGGAGTTGATCCTACTGCCGCGTCAGTTCAGCAGTTGCGTCGCCCTGATCACTGTGCAACGCCGCAAAGGCGGTCGAATCGCCTTTCTTGATGAGAGTGACGGTGTTGCCTTGGTCTTCATAAGTGATTTTTGCAGGGGTTACGTTGCTGTTCGCCACCGGATGGGACACGCCTTGGTATTCGTAGCTCACGACCCGTTTGCCGGCGACCGTCACCGACGTAGCCTCCGACGCCTTGCCTCCCCACGCTCCGCGCCACGTGCCGTCCCACCCCGCAGTCGACCCGGCGAGCGCGCCCGAAGAGAATGCAGTGATCATCGCGGCTGCTAACAGCCAAAGGGAAGATCGTGTCATTGGAGACTCCATGTGCTCTATCATCAACGCGACCATCCGCGGAGAGGTTCCCAACCGCTGTGGGGTGCATTTGGCTCTGTTTGTTCGTAAAGCGGTGAGTATACCATGCCCGATGGTGCGGCCCGAGTTATCCCCACCCCAACGCTTGCGCGATTGCGCCTATGGGTTACACTTCAGCGCAGGCGGGCCTTTGACACTCTGAATAGCCATACAAAATCATCAATAATGGGAGGCTGTCCAATGGAAGGACCAGCGAACGTCTTTCGCCGGGTTTCTCCGCTCAGCGTGGTGGGAGAGACGATGCGAGCTGCCAGGTTCGGCCTTCCCTACGGACGCGTCCCGCAATCTAATCACTCAATGGACAAACAAACGTTCGATGCATTGGGGCGCGTATTGGCGTTCATGTGTGAGAACATGCTCGATACTGACGTCCCTCAGTCAATCGAGGATGACGGATTGAAGGTCAAAGAATGGATCGACAATTATCGGTAAAGCGTCACCCAATTAAATCACAAATGGAATTCTATCCTCCGAACCGCAACAGCGTGAGAGCCTACCGCTGGCGGACCATCGGTCGCATCTGCGCGAAGTGGTCGCGCTTCTTTCGTCTCTGGTCGCTGTTGGCCGCGATGACGCTGCAGCTCTCGTTAAACGATTACACGCGTGGTGACGGTAGGATGGCCTCAGGAAGCGCGTAGGCTGGCATCGGGCCTGCGGCTGCAAAAGAGAAGCGGCCACCCTCCGCGAAGGACCGCTCCGAGGGCTCTGCACAGCGATTGAAGCACCGCCGCTTCCGCGTTCGATTCCGACAATGCCGAGACCGAATGGAACGGAAACCGTCGACTCATGAAACCCCGCCGCGCCGCGATCGGAGTGAGTCGATAACAGCTGCGAATTCCGCGAAAGCTACCCCAACGGACAGAATGGAGTCTCTGGTATGTCGGCGCGACAAACGTCGAGACCCGGCGCCGCGGCGCAAAGTGAACACGGCATTGCGCGAAACGGGCGCACTCCACTCCTTGGCCACACGCAGCCGGGCCCACGCCTTGTTCACGGCGACGCTGCGGGCGGCCGTCGTTCAGATATCCGAAGCCACGCCTCCGGTTAACTGGGTCATCACTCGCGACCAAAACGGATTGCTCAATAACAGCCATAACCGCGGGGTGGACACTCAAATCCATCCCATTGCGCATTCTTTCCATCGCTCAGAACTTGCGGCTGCGAGATAGGAACGCGAATATCCCGCGCCGACCGCGCGAAAGTGTCGCTCCACTTTTTGAGAATGGCGACGTCGGCTATCGTGCGTGGCTAGCGCCAGAAGCAGAGACTCAAGACCTATGTCGCTACAGTAAAATCATGTTACCTTACTCAGCCCGGCCAACTTCGGTTTCCGTCGTAACCCTTTCAGTGGTATAATTGCAATGTAAGGTTCACTATTGACAGTAGCGCCGTGGTCCACATCTGACGGCATTAGAACTCAGCAGAGGGTAATATCTGGGAAGACGAGCAATGTCGGATCCTGCCAATACCAGCGAGGCCAGTCCGTCTGAAAACATGCGTGCGCCCGCCGAAGCAGCGGGAATCCCAGTCGCTGGCGCAATCAGGTTAATCGCGCGAATCTGGCGCGGCCGGACGCTCGCCACCGTGGTGGATGACTATACTAATTATCTTTACGAGAACGGGATACGCACGATTGCGAGCATCCCCGGGAATCGCGGCGTTCAAATGTTGTGAAGCATTCGCGACGACATTGCTGATTTTCAGGTAATTTCTTATTGGGAGTCCGTCGAGGCCATTAAGATGTTCGCGGGGAACGACTACGAAAAGGTCCGTCATCTCCCTGATGATCCGAAATACATGATAGGAGTAGAGCCCACAGTCCAGCATTTTGAGGTCGTCGTGAACGATTGGTCGCAGCGATGAATTGGTTGTTCGGATTGTGTGTGAGAGCGACAATCGCGCGCTGTTGTCCGTCCGTCCGATAAGCACTGGAAAGGCTAAGAAACATCGCTGCAAAAGGGAGGGTGGAAGATGGAACACAGCAATTGCCTGCCGATATCGACTTACGTCGCATTGGCCGCCGTCGCGCTCGCCGCGGTTCCCACGGCCAGCGCCGCCGAGACCAAGGGCCCTGTCACGGACGATATCGGCGTGATCGTGATCTCGAAGGGCGCGCCGATCCAGTTGGGCGCCTATTGGGTGATGTCCGGAGCCGATTCGGCGCTCGGCATCGACGAGAAGCGCGGGGTCGAGATCGCTATCAAGGACCATGGCGACACACTCGCCGGTCACCCCATCAAGCTGAATGTTGAGGACGATCTGTGCAATGCCGAAGGCGGCCAGACCGCCGCAACGAAGCTCGCCGCCAATCCCAATACGACGATCGTGCTAGGGCCCGCCTGTTCGAGCGCAGCGACGGCGGGAGCTCCGATTCTATGGAAGGCGGGGATCACCGATATCGCCACGGCGACCACGGCGCCGGCGCTGACCGCGGCGGACCGCAAGCCGGGCTACGACGGCTACATGCGCACCGTCTATAGCGACATCGATCAGGGCCGCTCGGATGCCAAATATGTGCACGATGTGCTCAAGGCCCAAAAAATCGTGACAATCCACGACGGGAGCGCCTATGCGCAGCAGCTCGCGACCGTGATGGGAGACAACTTCAAGAAGCTCGGCGGGACCGTGCTGTCGCAGGAGGCAGTGGCGCCAACGGATGTCGATATGCATCCTGTCTTGACGCGCATCGCGACCGAGAAACCCGACGTGATCTATGCACCGATCTTCGTCGCCGCTGGCGCGCAGCTGCTGCGACAAGCCAAGGACATACCGGGTCTGGAGAAAGTCCCGCTGATCGGCAGCTCGGGGCAGATGGCGCCGGACTTGGTGGAGGCGGCCCGCGAAGCCGTCGTCGGGTACAGGATCACCTATCCCGACGTCTCGCCCGATGCGATGGGCGCCGGTTATCCGAAATTCGTCGACGCCTACAAGGCGGCCTACGGCGAGGCGCCGATCTCAGGTTATCATGCCAATGCCTATGACGCGGCTGAACTTGCCTTCAAGGCGATCGAAAAAGTGGTGAAGACGGACGCGAGTGGCGCGAGCTATATTGGCCGAAAGGCGCTACGCGACGCCGTGTTGACGATCAAGTTCGAAGGCGTAAGCGGTCCGATCGGCTGCGACCAGTACGGCCAGTGCGCGCAATTCAAGCCCGCCGTTTACGAGTTCACGAATGGCGACCCCAAGACTTTCAAGATCGGCGAGAACCCAAAGAAAGTTTGGCCCTGATCGGTTTGGTCGGCCGCAACGTGAGCCAAATGGAACGGGCGAGGCGGCGGCGCCGATGGCGTGGCCTGGACGAAAGGCGCGGTGAAGCAAGATGAGCGAAGTCGGGGCACGCCGGACCTGGTTTCCGAAACTCCCTTCGCTCTCCCGCTTCACCTTCGTCGACGTCGTCCTCTGGGGATTGCGCATCGGCGTCGTGATCGTCGTCGTGGGTGGCACCGTTGGGACGCTGATCAAGGGTCGATACGGCGCCGCCCAATGGTTCGACTTCCTGGTCTTCGGTCTGACCATTGGCAGCGTCTACGCCTTGGTGGCGCTCGGCTACACCATGGTCTACGGCGTCTTGCGCCTGATCAATTTTGCGCATGGCGATATCATGATGACCGGCGCCTTCGCCGGATATTTTCTGGCCTCCCATTTTGCCCAGACCGGCCTGCTCGACCACAGCCCAGTATTGGCGATGCTGGGCATTCTTACAGTTGCCGTCGCTACCTCGACAATCATCGCGCTGCTCACCGAGAGGCTCGCCTACCGCCCTTTCCGTCAGGTGCGGGGCTTGGCCCCGTTGATCTGCGCGATTGGCGTGTCGTTCTTTCTCGAGCAGACTTTCCGAGGCTCGTTCGGTTCGGGAATACGGGCGTATCCGGATCCGAGATGGCAGAAGGAGACGATCGCCATCTTCGGCTTCGGCGTTCCCCTTGTTGAAGTGCTGGTGGTGATTGCCGCGCTTATCTCGATGGCGATCCTCTATCTCATCGTGCAGCGCACGCGCATGGGAATGGCGATGCGCGCCGTTTCAGAGGACGCCGATGCAGCCGCCCTAATGGGCATCGACGTCAATAAGGTTGTGGTATTTACATTCGGTCTGGGCGGCGCCATGGCCGGCATCGCCGGCGTTTGCTACGCCTTTGTGTTCAAGCAGGTCTATTTTTTCATGGGCTTCACACCCGGCATAAAGGCGTTTGGCGCGGCCGTGCTCGGGGGTATCGGCAGCGTCCCCGGCGCCGTGCTCGGCGGCTTATTTCTGGGCATCGTCGAGTCGATCGGTCCGGCCCTGTTCCTCGATGGTATCGGCATCCCGGCGCCTTACCAGTTGCGTGACCTCATTGCCTTCACCCTCCTCATCATGGTCCTGATCTTCCGACCCTACGGGATAATGGGCGAGCGTATGGCGAAGAAGCGCGCATGAGCCACGCACCGCCGCGCCCCGCCGCCCGCTCGCGTCTGCAAGAGCGCTCTGCGCTCCGGCGGTCGCTCCGCATCGGCCTCATCTTCGGCGCCGTCGCCGTCTATATCACGGTCGTCGGCCTTCTGCCTTCGCTCGATGCGCGCTGGATCGTTGTCGGCGTCGTGTCGCTGGGCGACGCCGCCCTGATCGCGATCGGGCTTGGCGCCGGCGCCGCGATCGCCGGGCGAAGGTGGTCTCCCGACTTCTGGCCGCTCGCCCTGCCGAGCTTCTTCGCAGGCAGCGTCGCCGGGGGTCTGCTCGCCCTGCTGGCGTTGGCGATGCGGGTCTTTGATCTTCGCCCGATCTTCATCACACTTTCGCCCGCCTTGCTCAAGGTGCTGACCTTTGGTCTGGGGGCGCCGGTCGGCGCGGTCGTCCTAATCCTTGGCGGGGCGTTGCTGGCCACGTTGGGCGGCGCGCTCACGCTGGCTCCGACCGGCATTCGCACGCCGGTCCTCGTCGGACTCGCCTCCATTGTGGTCTTTGGGGTCTTTCAAGAGCTGATCCAGATCATGATGCAGTACGGGAAGTTCATAGGCGCCCTGCGCGACGCGATCTTCACTTGGGAGGGCCTTAGTCCTCAGGGCGCCGCCGCGATTTTCGTGCTTGCTTGCGGCGGCGCGCTCGTATGGACAAGGGTGTTGCGCGGTCCGGTTCGCGACCGCTTCGCTGGCCTCACGGCGGTGCAGCAGAACCGCGCCAGGGCCGCGCGGATCGCGGTCTTCGTCCTCCTTTTAGTGCTGTTCCCGGTCGTCGCTGGCTCTTACATCGGTCAGGTGATGTTGCTGGTCGGGCTCTACATCCTAATGGGGATGGGGCTCAATCTTGAGGTGGGCCTCGCCGGGCTTCTCGATCTCGGTTTCGTCGCCTTCTTCGCGGTCGGCGCCTATGCGACCGCGCTGCTGACCGCCGACAGTCCGCATGCGCTGGCGAGCTATACGGCGTTGCCAAGCCTCTCCTATTGGGCCGCGATGCCGATCGCGGTCATCGCGTCGGTCATCGTCGGGGTGTTGTTCGGCATCCCGGTGCTAGGCGTGCGCGGCGACTATCTGGCGGTCGCCACCATGGGCCTTGGCGAAATCGTGCGCGTCATCGTGCAATCCGACATGGCGGCGCCGCTCCTCGGTGGCGCACAGGGCATCTTGCAAATTCCCAAGCCGAGGATCGGCGGCTTCGAGCTTGCCGACCCCGTCGATCTTTTCTATCTGACGCTCGCGGCCTCGGCGGTCGCCGCCTATTTCGCTTGGCGCCTGGAAAACTCGCGCCTCGGGCGCGCCTGGATGGCGGTTCGCGACGACGAGGACGTGGCGCAGGCGCTCGGCATCAACCTGGTCAAGGTCAAGCTGTTGGCCTACGGGCTTGGCGCCGCCTTCGCTGGTCTTGCCGGCTCGATCTTCGCCGTCATGCTGACATCGATCTATCCCAGCAGCTTCCAGTTGCTGATTTCCATCAACGTGCTCGCCCTGATTATCGTCGGCGGCATGGGCAGCCTGCCGGGAGTCATGGTCGGAGCCGTCGCGCTGGTCGGCTTGCCGGAGCTGCTGCGCGAGTTTGGCGAATTTCGATTCCTGTTCTACGGCGCCGCCCTCATCATCATGATGCGCATCAAGCCCGAGGGCCTATGGCCTTCGGCGACTCGCCGTCGCGAACTGCGCGCCGCCGCTGGAGGAGGAGCGCCCGACGATCCGGAAGAGGCCGCGGCGTTCGCCGCCGAGCCGTTATCCGCAGCGCAACGTCCGGCGCAATAAATGGCGGGCGCTCTGGAAGAGGCGATCCTGACGACCGACCGGCTGACGATGCGCTTTGGCGGCCTCGTTGCGGTCAGCGAGCTGGACCTTAAGGTCCGCGAGCGCGCACTACACAGCGTCATTGGCCCGAACGGCGCGGGAAAGACGACCGTCTTCAACTGCATCATGCAGAACCTGCAGATATCGGCGGGGCAGATCTGGTTTTGCGGCGAGCGTCTGGACGGCCTGACGCCCGATCGCGTCGCCGCCGCCGGAATTAGCCGCACATATCAAAACATCCGACTCTTCCGCAACATAACCGCGATGGAGAATCTGCTGGTCGGCATGCATCTTCACCTCCATTCCCACTGGTGGGGGGCGCTGCTCAACTCGCGTCACACCCGACGGGACGAGCAACGTGGGCATGAGGAGGCATTGAAGCTCCTGCATTTCGTCGGGCTGCAGGGCCGCGGCGATGTGCTAGCCCGCAATCTCGCCTACGGCGAGCAGCGGCGCCTCGAGATCGGGCGGGCGCTCGCGGCTCGTCCGAAGCTGCTCATGCTCGACGAGCCGACGGCAGGCATGAACCCACGTGAGACCTCCGAGATGATGGTGTTCATCCGCCAAGTGCGAGAATCCTTCGGGATCACCATTCTTCTCATCGAGCATCAAATGCGCGTCGTCATGGCGATGTCGGATCTAGTGACGGTGCTCGACCATGGCGTGAAGATCGCCGAAGGGTCTCCCGCCGAGATCCAGAACAATCCCAAGGTGATCGAGGCATATCTCGGGAGCCCCAAGGCAGCGCCGGGTGAAGCCCGGCTGCGCGCGATCGAGCACATCCGCGAACCCCCAATCCCCCCCGGCCGTAGAGGATAGCAAGACGGGATGGCTCTTCTCGAAATCGACGATATACACGTCTTCTACGATAATATCGAGGCGCTGAAGGGTGTCTCGATCAAGGTGGAGACGAAGCAGATCGTTACGCTTGTGGGCGCGAACGGGGCCGGCAAGACGACGACCTTGCGGACTATCAGCGGGCTGCTTCGTCCGCGGGCCGGGGAAATTCGTTACGACGGCGAGAGTCTGGGCGAGACGCCGCCCCATGAGATCGCCGCCTTGGGCGTTCTGCACGTTCCGGAAGGGCGGCGCATCTTCGCTCGCCTGACGATCGAGGAAAATCTGGCGATGGGCGCGTTTGCGCGACGCGATCGCCGCGCGATCGCCGAGGACAGGGAGCGTATGCTGACGCTGTTTCCGCGGTTGCGCGAGCGCCTCAAGCAAGTCGCCGGGACCCTTTCGGGCGGCGAACAGCAAATGGTGGCGACGGCTCGCGCCTTGATGGGGCGGCCGCGGGTGTTACTGATGGACGAGCCCAGCATGGGGTTGTCGCCGGTCATGGTCGACAACGTGTTCGAAACCATCAGGACGATCAACGAGCAAGGCGTCACCATCCTTCTCGTCGAACAGAATGCGCTCATGGCGCTCGATATCGCCGACTATGCCTATGTCATGGAGAGCGGCCGGATTGTTCTGACCGGCTTCGGCAAGGATTTACTCGATGACGAGAAGGTGCAGCGCGCCTATCTCGGCTAGGGTTCGTGGTCGTCAACCGGTCGCCGCGGCGCTGTATCGACTCCGGGTCGAAAGTCGGGGGCTCTATCGCGGCGTGCACAAATCCAGCGCCGTCGCGCGTCGTTATGATACAACAATCCGTCGGGAATTCGGAGGCGTCATGCGCATAGTGGTGCTCGGGGGCGGCGTAGTGGGCGTCACGGCCGCCTACCAATTGCAGAAGGACGGTCACGACGTCGTGCTTCTAGAGCGCAACAGCGAGCTCGCCGCCGGAGCCAGCTGGGGCAATGCCGGCATGATCGCGCCGGGCCATTCCTTCGTCTGGTCCTCGCCCGCCGCGCCGATGATCTTGCTGAAATCGCTGGCGCTCAAAGATCAGGCCTTGCGCTTCAAACTCTCCGCCGATCCGCGACTCTATGGCTGGTCGTGGCTGTTCCTGATGGAGTGCACCTCGGACAAAGCGCGGCGCAACACGTTGCTCAAGCACCGCCTCGCCGCCTACTCGCAAGCCGTTCTCAAGGAGGTCGTCGCCGAAGAGGCGATCGACTACGATCGCAATGACCGTGGCATCGTCTACTTCTATCGCAGCCAGCAGGCGCTCGACAAAGGAGTGGAGCGGATGAAGCTGCTCGAGTCCGACGGCCAGGCGATCGAACTGCTCGACCGCGAGGGGATGATCGCCCTCGACCCCTCGCTGGCCTCCGCCAAGGACAGGATTGCCGGTGGAATCTATTGCCCGACCGACGAGACCGGTGACTCGGCGAGGTTCACACGGGCTCTGGCGGCCAAAGTTGTCGAGCGCGGCGGCGCAATCCATACGGGCGCGACAATCACCGGGCTCGACACAGCGGGCGACGACCTCGCGCAGGTGGTGACCGATAAAGGTTTGTTCAAAGGCGACGCCTATGTGCTCGCGCTCGGAGCGCACAGTCCGATTCTCGCGCGCAAGATCGGCATTCGACTGCCCATCTATCCGATCAAGGGTTACTCCCTGACGATACCGATCGGCGATCGTCTGGCGCCGCCGACGGTCGCGACCGTCGACGAGCACAATCTCGTCGCCATCTCCCGGTTTGGCGACCGCATCCGCGTCACCGCGACGGCGGAGTTCGCGGGCTACGACACAAGCCATAGCCCGTCCGACTTCGCGTTCATGAAGCAGGTGGCGCAGGACCTCTACCCCGAAGGCGCCGATTATGAGCGCGCCGAAATGTGGGCGGGGCTCAGGCCAATGACCCCAAATAACCTTCCCTTGTTCGGACGGCGGCGTTTCCGCAACCTCTTCCTTAACACCGGACATGGCCACATCGGCTGGACCATGTCGCACGGCTCGGCTCGGATCACGGCCGATCTGATCGCCGGCCGCACGCCCGCCATTTCCATGGACGGCCTCTTGACCGCCTGAACGCGAAAGGAGAAGTCATGTCTCTCGACCCTGCCGCCATTCTCCCGAATCCTTCCCGACCGATCGATCTTGGCATCTTGAAATCCGAACTCGACAGGGGTTTGGCCTCGCGCGCGGCGATCGGTCTCGTCGTGCTGGCCACCGACCAGACTATGGAGCACGAATTTCGCACGCTCGTGCGCCAACCCGGCGTCGCTTTCTTCGAATCCCGCGTCTTTAACGACAATGACATCACTCCCGAAACCTTGCGCGCCATCAGGCCTAGGATCGCGCCGAGCGTCGATCTTATCCTGCCGAGCATTCCGCTCGATGTCGTCGCTTTCGGCTGCACATCAGCGACCATGGCGCTTGGCGAAGACGCGGTCTTCGCGGAGATCCGCAGAGTGCGGCCAAAGGTCGCCTGCACGACGCCGGTCACGGCGGCGCTCGCGGCGTTTAAGGCCCTCGACGCAAAGAGCATCGGCCTCCTGACGCCCTATGCCCCGCAGATCAACGAAAGCCTCGTCGCCTATTTTGGGGGGCGCGGCGTGAACATCGCGGCCGTCGCCACCTTTGACAGACGGGATGATCGCGACGCCGCCCGTGTCTCGGTCGCGTCAATCGAAGCCGCGGCGCAGAAATTGGCCGCAACGCCGGGAATTGATGCGATCTTCGTCTCATGCACCAGCTTGCGCGTCGCCGAGATGGTCGCAAGGTTCGAGCAGCGTACAAGCGTGGCTATCACCTCCAGCAACCACGCGATGGCATGGCATTGTCTGCGCCTCGCGGGAGTCGACGATGCTCTTCCTGCAGCCGGGAGGTTATTCCAACAGCGGGTCCCCTGACATTCCGGAGGGCGTTGTCGCGCCGGCTTTGGACTTTCGATCTTTTTCGCGGCCGGCTAGCCACAACTTCAGCGGGTTTCCCGGCTGATATCCTTCGGTAGGCGCGTAGCAAGGCGTCGCGGCCCTCTTATCGGGCGTTTGGGCGTTCAGCTTCACTTACGGTGTGCTCTGGTCGATTGATTGGGTGACGTCGGTCAAGGTCGCCGCAATTGTCGAAGGGGCGGGTCTGGCACTCAGTTGCACGGCGAGGAAGCGTATTCGGGCATTTACGAAGTCCGCGGCGATGAATTTGCCGGGCGCGTGGAATGAGGTGCGTCAGCTCCGACGGTCTCCAATCCAAGGGCGCTACTACACTGTCTGTCGGCGGTGATCTTGTTCGATCCGATTATTCAAATATTTTGAGGATCGGATCTCGCATTGATTGCCCTCGGGTGTTCGTCGAAAGCCTCTCTGGCCGCCCGATGAGAGGCCTGATAGCCGTCGAGCGTGATCTTTCGGGGCCGTCTGCCCTTGCGCCCGAAAGCCCGCCGGAAGAAAGCCTTGGCGGCGGCGACGTCCCGATCGGCGCGCAGTACGAAATCGACGGTCTTTCCCTCTTTGTCGACGGCACGGTAGAGATAGGTCCAGCGACCTTTGATTTTGACGTAGGTTTCGTCGACACACCAGGAGCGCCCCGCGAGGCGGGCGAAGCGGTTCCAGCGCTTTTCGAATTCGGGGACATAGCGTTGGATCCAACGCATGATCGTCGTGTGCGCCAGCGAGAGCCCGCGTTCGGCCATCATCTCGACGAGATCACGAAAGCTGAGTTTGTAGCGCAGATACCAACGCACACAGAGAATGATGATCTCCCGGTCGAAATGACGGCCTTTGAAAAGATCATCAATGTTCAACATGCCGGGCCAGTTTCATCGCGGGCGAATTTGCCGCCAAATATGCGCCGCGCCCGCCCTTTGCACCAGAGCCGCTCCTGACACCAGGACCGCCGCAGAGCGGTTTTCTGGTATATGGTAGGAGCCATGAACTGGACGTCCAAGTTCCCGAAGCCAATCGCCCTCAAGGATGGCCGAAAAATCATGAGCCTCATCCAGGCCCGTGATCTCATCATCACGCTTCCTTCGCCGCACTTGAAAAATGCGCATTGGGAATACGCGACTGATCTTATCTTCGATGCCGCCCGCACGGGCGATGACGTCGCGATCATCATGGCCTACGAGCAGTTTACGCGGGCGCTGAAGGCGGAGAGTTTGCTTTGAATGGAGAGCATATGACAAACGAAGAAGAAGTTTCAAATCTGTTCAGACTCTGGCATGTCGCCGGAGATCGGGAGTTCGTTGCGATAGTAGCCGAAGCAGAAACTTTCGACGACATCAAAAAAGTCAGAAGGCGGCCGGACTGGCGCTACCAAATCACGCACAAAGGAACGCCGATTGACGAAGAGACGGGCTATCCGATCCTGACGTTGCCGGGACAAGACCTGACGGCGAAAGAATAAGCGTCCCGGAGAGGAGCCTCATGCCGTCCTTCCAGCGAAGCGAGGGTCTCACGATGACAATAGATTTCGACGACGACGTTGGATTTGAAGGCTCGACGATGCTTTGCCATGCGACCGTCGACGGCCGGCGGGTAGTTTGCAGGGCCGGCATGGATATTGTCACGGAACTCGATGCTCGTGCGGTGCAGTCCGGCAAACCTATTGGGAAGGAAGCGGTCGCGAAAAATCTCCGGCCATATTTTGCGCGCAAGATCGAAAACAATTCTTTTGACGACGAAGACCGCAGCAGCGTCACGCTCGCCATCCATGAGCTGGTGAGCTTTATGCAGGGCCATTGACGCCGAGTGAGCAACCGCACCGCATTGCCGCGTATTCGCTCGCAGGGAGTCCCGCAAGGATCGCTTATGCCTCCCTGCGCGACCTGCGACCACGCGAGCGAAGCCCATAACTGGACATCGTCGAGCAACGCGGTCATTGCGAACGGCGCGATTGCCGCAAGTATGTCCCGTTCACGAATAAGCCCCGACCTCTCAACAACCACTTAGCCAAGCTTCTTCCTCCGAGGTCATCCCTGTAACGGAACTGTCTGCACCCGTGCGCGTTTCTTTTTGTTGAGACAAAGGAGACTATCGACGCAAGGCCATCCCGTTGGTTAGGAGGCGCTATGGAAAAGAAACGCACCAAGAGCGCAGCCAAGAAGCCCACGAGGGCCGTCGAGGATGCGTTTTGCCTGCCTCCAGCGGTCGAGTCTCCTTATGGCAATGACGGGCCACTGAAAGACCCGAACACGCCTAGCTTGAGCTTGTCGTCTGACGGCGAGGAGGTCGTGCCCGTGGATTTCACTCCTAAGACAAAGTAGCAGACCCTAAGCAGCTTGCGTTCTCGGCCGCTCCCAAGAAAGGGCTACCTTTTTACTATCCCGCGTTTGTCTTTGTCGGTTCAGGCGTATCCATCATCCGGTGATATATCGTTACGGGCCACGCCAGAGCGCGTGGAAGCTCAAGCCAGACGCTGCCGAACAGCTCGGAAGCCGTACCGGTGCTCCATTTCGATGAGATTGTCGGCGCGAGCACGACGCCGACGCCTACGAGATAAACGATGACCACTAAAGCAATTAAAGCCCGCATAATACATTCCCCCGCAACGCGCTCGTCGATAACACACCAAAGCCGCAAAGGTTCCAGTCGCGCAGCACGCTATAGTTAGGGAGGCTTTGTCACGTTGTCGAACCAAGAACGCGAAGAGCCTGCAACTCGCCCAATCTTAAACGGCTGCGACAGCCTCGCGCCACGTTTTCAACGCCGCGGCGCGCGAGGTGCGATGCGTTCGGGCAGAGGTGAGGTGGCGCTGGGCATTGAAAGTGTTGTAGACGGCGGCGTGGGCTGAGAGGAATTTCTGCGCGGAGCCTGGGTTCTCGAAGCGTTGCATCTTGCGCTCCCTTTGTCGTGTCGGCTGCTGCGAATTCTCAGCTCGATTGTTCTTCCCCCGACCACGCTCATGACGGCTCTCAATCCCGAGATCGAGGGCGGCGGCGCCATACGACCGCAAATCATCCGTGATGATCCGATCGGGAACGAAGCCGGTATTTTTCAGAAGCTTGCGCATCAGTTTCTACGAAGCATGCTTGTTTCGCTTCGACTGAACCAGCACATCGAGGACTTCGCCCTCGGCGTCGACGACGCGCCACAGATAGACCATGCGGCCAACGATTTTAAGATAGAACAGATGCCATATCGCGTAAGGCTTGGGGCGGCGCTTACGCAAGTCCGCTGCGATCATCGGCCCGAAATGATTCATCCAGCGTCGGACTGTTTCGTAGGAGACCGCAATCCCGCGTTTCGCCAGCAAATCCTCTACGTCGCGGAAGCTTAATGTGAATCGAAGATAGAGCCCAATCGCTTTGCTCAATGATCTCAGGCGGGAACCGGTATCCGACATAGCTGATTTTCGTCATCCCCTTGGCTACCGGGCCGCCAGTGGGACCGCAACCCCGAGGCGCCGTGAACGCCCCTGAGGTATTCCAATGTCGAACCCCATCGTTCGGGCAAGCGCTACTGCTTTGCCGAAATCCCGCCGCACCACGCTTCGCCTTCTCGCAGGAGCCGGTGCGCTTGTAATCGCGCCCGTTGCCTCCATCGCGGCGACTGCCGAACGCGATCCGATCTTCGCGGCGATCGGGCAGCACAAAGCGCGTAATGCTGCATTTTTGGTCGCGATCTGCCTCACAGACCAAGTCGTGGCGGACCGTGAAGGCCGAACCGTGACTGAGGATGATGAGCGCGTTTACAATCTGGCCAGCTCCAAGGAGCGCGAGAGTCTGGCGATGATCGTCGAAACCGTTCCGACCACTGCTGTTGGCATCCGCGCGGCGATCGAATATGTCGCCGCTCTGGATGATTTCGAGACGCTCGCCGACTTTACCAAGACATTCCTAAAATCGCCTGTCCTGTCCGTCTGAGGCAAGGCGTGACGCACTCTCGGCCCCGCTGACGAACTCGCCGGGCTTTTTTCGTAAGCGCTCCGACTCCGCGCTAGCCTTTTGGTGGCGCCGCCTTCGGCTGCGCATGTATCGCGCCCGGCGCAACCTTTTCGGGAATTACGCCAATGGCGGGCGCGGTCGTTCCAGGCGGGGGCGTGGGGCTTGCGGGCGTTTGTGGCGCCGGGGTGGCCTGCGGTGTGATCACCTGCGGCGGACTGTTGTCTGCGAATGACACGGCAGGCAAGAGCAACGAAATCATGAGCAAGTTGAGCTTGAAATATTGGGTCCTCATATCGAACTCCGTTTGGCGTTGTTCGCCATTCGAATCTCAATCCCACGGGCCGCAATCGGTTCCACTCTGGCGCCCACGCCGCAGCAAGGCGCCGCCGCTCCCGCGTTTGCGCCGACGAATGCTATCATTCGCCATCCGATGAACGGATTCGGGCAATGCTCGACATGGACTTCAACGGCCCGTCTTTGATTCTAGCGGCCGTTTTTTCGCTGGCAGTATTACAATAATGAGCAGCCTCACGCCGGCGCTCACGGAAAAGCATGCACTGTGTTCGACCTGCTGACCTCTAACCTGTCGGAGTATCAACAAGCGGTTTGGGGTCGCCAGTGTCCGATCCGGCATCTTGCCAACCCTGGTCCCAAGCCGCGAATTCGGGCGATGCCGAAGGATAGGGATTATCACCATTTGGCTTGCCGGCAGACCGGGCCTTTGCCCCTTCTTCGCGTATCTCTCCGGGAATCAATTCTCGTTCCATTTTCGTGGTCCTGGCTTGCCTGCCGCCGGTGTTTAACTGCTAAGTGATTGTGAGCTTTTCGACGAACCTTTCTGGGTCCGCTCGCGCTTCGCGTCGCGAAGTTATGCAGCGACTTGCCATTTGCCGTCTTCCAGGACCGCCCAACGATAACGGCTGAAACGGTTGATGTCGGCGGACACTTCGATCTTAAATCGCGCAGGTTCGTTCGTTCATCCCCATATAATGCGCCGATGGCCCTCTCGTTTCCCGCCGGAAACAAATTTCCGCAATTCTGGATTGGGGCCGGCGGCCTTACCGGAGATTATTACGATTGGTCGATGGCGTTCGGCGACAAGGCACGCTGGCAGCGCGCGCGCAAGCTTAAATCTGCAAACCGATCGTCCGAAACCGCCGCTTCATGCCCCTTTAAGCTCGGCGCCATTGAGGTATCGCTGGAAGTCTTTGCCGTCGTGAGCTCGGCCCTTGAGCGACTCCACCTGGATTGTGTCGTCGCCGTTATTCTTGGCTTTGGGACGCGAATTTTGATCGGCGTCCTCAACCTCATCGGCGCCGCCTGCGACCCGGGACGAGTCCCTTTTCAGATTTTCAATTGCTGTTTTTTGTTCGGCGTCCAGGCTCTCATCGCGGTTTCCCATTGTCACCACCTCTCGTTGAGCTAAGAACTGCCGAATCGAGCAGACGTTCCGGGCCTAATCCATCCGCCCCATGGTTAGTTCGGTCCAAACTGACCCGGCAAATGCCCAAATCCCGCGCCATTCCGAGTGAAATCGGGTCCCTCAGAATTCAGGTCATAATGTGCGGTGTCGTAGAAATATCGGTCCTCGGTTCCTATTTCGGCGCTCGTGCCAGGATCGAGGTAAGATCGGCCTGTATGGATGACAATATCGCCACCTCGCGGGGCCATATGTCGATGCGATGCGGCAACTCCGGTGTCCTCGACGTAGGCAGCTCGGCCCTCAAACATTTGAGAAGCCGGTCGCCCAATCGTGGGGTCGACATCCATTAGCGTATAAGGAGAAGATTGCGGGACATTCGGGTTGGCGGCTTTGGAACCGACTACGCCGGCGGCGAGAGAAATTGCGACTGCCCCGACGAGGAACAAATTTCTCATGGTTGCCTCCAACAGTAAGAGACCGCCATGTGCCAGCCATCAGGTTAGCGGTAGATAGTTCAACGTCGCCGGACGCGACTCGTTCCGCGCCACGGTGGGCGCTGAGATCGCCACGCGTTCGGAATAGTTACCGCGCCGGTAAGAACTGGGCATACTGAGAGGTTGATTGCCTGGCGTTGCGTTTCGAAAGGGCAAGGCAGGGGCCGGAACGCCTGGCCGCCACGCCCCGCACTCTGCGGTCGAGGAGGGCAGGGGGCAGGGGAGACGCACCGCCGCGGGATTCGCTCTTTCACGGCGAAAACACGGGTTCGATTCCCGTTGGGCGCGCCAGCAAAGGGTTTAGCTGGTCGCGCGATTATCCCTGTCCAATATCTGTCCAATAGACGGGTATGGATTTGCGCGCACAAACCGGGACGCATCGATCACGCGACCGTGATCGAATGTGCTAGCGTAGGGGATGCCTTGGTCCCGCAAGCTTCCGATGGCGATCGAACTAAAAGACGGCCGCGAGCTCGTCACTTTGGCCGACGCGCGCGCCCTGATCCTTGGCCTGACCGAGCGCGCGCAGGCTCGGCCGTTTTGGGTTTACGCGGCGGAGCTATTGCTTGAGGCGGCCAACAGCGACCGTGATCTCGGCGAAGTCTCGCTGCAATTGCGCCGGGCGCTGATGCGGGACGGAATGCTTTAATCGATGCCCCGCCAAGGCGCCGTCACGCTGTCCGACCTGATCGCCCCGACACTCACGCTGGTCTGCACCCGGTGCGAGCGCAGAGGCGTCTACAGCGTCGCCAGATTGATGGCCAAGCACGGCGACGCCCGACTCACAGACTTGCGATCGTTCCTAACCGTCGATTGCCCAAATCGGGCCAAGTTCTCTATCCATGCCCAATGCGAGGCGAAGTTCGATCCGCCGCCGGAGACGAGGCGCGAGCGGCCGACGTGGTGATCTCTCGTGAGCGAATGTGCTATTACGCTTGCGATGGCCTGGAACCGCAAGTTTCCCTCGCCGATCGTGCTCAAGGATGGCCGGACGCTTGTCACGCTGGCCGATGCACGGGCGTTGGTTCGCTCGCTCTCGGCACGCCGCCAGCGCAGTGAGGAATGGCAGTATGCGAGCGGACTGTTGCTAGAGGCGGCAACGCAAAACAGCGGCAATGCGCCGACTGTGGTCCAGCTAATCCGCGCGCTCAAGGCCGAGGGGTTGATTTAGAGCCGCCAGCCTGCACTGCCTTAATTTGTTCCGCTCTGGAAACGAGACGGCCACAGGCGCATAATGACTGGAATGGACGAGCCATCGCGCTACACCATACAGGTAACGCCAGACCCCGACCGCTTCAACCGCTATCGGTGGCACATCTATGAGGGCGGCAAGCTGCGGGATACGTCTGTGCTCAACTTCGCGACGTTGCGCGAAGCCTACGCCGACGCCGAGCGGTTCGTCGACCTGCTCATCATCACTTGGCAAAAAGCAACTGACCCATCCGACGAAAAAGCCCAGCGAGCTTTCGCCGGCGTAGCGCGCCATGCCGGTCATGCAACCGTGAACGAACCGGCTATGCAATAGCCATGCGCGCGGGAACTGCCCGCCCAGATCACTCTTAAAGACTGCCGCACGATCGCAAGGCTGGCCGATGTGTCGCTGCGGTGGTAGCCTTGCGGACGTCGTCACCAGGACGATTTGGAGATCGCCATGGTCGCGCTGATAATCGGAATTCTCGTCACCGTCGTCGTCGGCGCCATTTGTTTCTGGGCCATCGATAGATTCGCTCCCGACGCTCGATTGGCGCAGCTTCTCAAACTGCTCGTGGTGCTGTTGTGCTTGGGCTCGATCGTGACTCGGGTGCTTCCGCTGTTCGGGTATTCGGGCTTCCCATAGATTTAAGCTTCGGACAATAAAAGCCCCGCGGGCTTTCGCCGGCGCGGGGGTAGGCTTTAGGAAGGGTGAATGACCATTACGGGCGCCCAGGCCAAAGGCGCGCGTGGCCTTCTCAATTGGACGCGGGATCGGCTGGCCGGCGCATCCGGCTTGAGCCCCACGGCAATCTCGCGCTTCGAGGACGGTAAGCGGTGGCCGTCGCCGCTCCGCCTCTCGTCAATTGTTTGCGCGCTGGAAGATGCTGGCGTTGAATTCATCGCGGAGAATGGCGGCGCCGCAGGTGTGAAGCTGCGGAAGGGGAAATAACCTGGGCCGCCCAAAAGCTTCCTACCCCTATCGCGCTCAAAGACGGCCGGACGATAGAGACGCTCGCCGACGCTGGCGCCCTTATTCTCGGCCTCAAGGAATTCCAGCAGGTGCGCTTCGCTCGCACGATCCGACGAGATATCGACGCCGTCAGAAACGCGCCGACCGAGGGCTGGAGCAACGGCCAGACCGAAGGTCAAATCAATCGACTGAAAACCCTCAAGCGGGCGATGTACGGTCGTGCGGGCGCCGAACTCCTACGCGCCCGGATGTTGCCGCTTCATTTGCCAATCGACCACAGAGTTTGAGGAAGACCCAATATGATGTCCCGACGCCGTGAGCGCGGCGATTTTCTCGCCATTAGATGTATCCCGACAGCCGGGCTGGCGTCATTGGCGCGCCAGCGCAGTCACGCCACCCTCGAGCAAAGTCGTGGGAAAGGATGCCGCGCTCCGTGTCGGGGATTTGCCGGATAGCGCCCTGATCGCCACACGGATCGGGACGATCCATCGGGTCTTTGCCGTCAGTCCAATGCCCGCGAAAATCAACAAAGACCGGAACCGACTGAGGCAAATGAGACTTAGGCCGCGGCGGCGCGGGGCAATCTCATCGTCCGATCAGCCCGACCGGCTTCAAGAGCTGCGTCGCCCGCACGTAGGTATCGTATAGGGCGTCGTAACGCGGCTTCATCCTCATGTCCGGCTCGAACGTGCGGTCGACGCGCGTCATCGATCGCACGGCCTCGGCGAGCGACCGATGCGCACCCACACCGACAGCGGCCATGATGGCCGCGCCGAGGCATCCGACGTCGAGATAAGCCACGCGATCGAGCGGACGTCCAAGACAGTCGGCGCGAATCTGCGCCCAGAGATCGGAATGCGCGCCGCCTCCGCCGTGGAACAGCCGCGGCGCGGCGCCCCCAGCCGCTGCTTCCAGGGACGAGAGCAACATTCGTGCGGAGAGTGCTACGCCCTCCATCACCGCGAGCGCGAAATCCGGCGCCTTCGCATGGCCGTCGAGCCCGATAAATGCGCCGCGCAAAGCGGCGTCCCACAGCGGTGCGCGCTCGCCTTCAAGATGCGGCAAGAATAGGAGGGGCCGACCGTTCCGGTCCGCCGCTTCGGCCACCGCGATGACGCCGGCGATATCGCAGCCGACCGCCTCCCCCCACCATCGCAAAGCATCACCCCCAGCCTGCGTCGGCCCTGCATGGACGGTAAGACCGGCAGCATCCGGGAACGTAACGATTCCGGGCGCGCCGACGCGTGCGCCCGCCAGCGCGAGAATTTCGCTAGTGCCGCTGATGTAGACTCCTCGACCGCTCTCCCAAACGCCGGCGCCGAACACGCCGCTCCACGCATCCATCGTTCCTACGACGACGGGCGCCCGAATCCCGGTCGAGCCCAAGGCGATCTCGCCGACAATATCGGTAAAAAACTTCAAGGGGGGAAAGCGCTCGGCCGCGCCGGCGACGCGGGCGATCAAGGGGTCGATATAGGCCAGATTGCGCCCGACGACGAAGAAGTTTGACATTGGATCGGCCACGGTGACTCCTGCCAGCGCTTTCAGGCAATAGTCCTTTGGGGTCAGCACATGTCTGGCGCCGGCATAAAGGTCAGGCCTCTCCTGCGCCATCCACAGCATGCGGGCTAGCACGTGGCTCGCGCCCATAGGCATTGGCGCTCCCCACCACTCATTCTTTTCCGCAAGGGAGATGCCGCCATCGAGTTCGGCGGCCTGAGCCGTCGCGCGGTTGTCTTGCCACGAGATGGCTGGGGCAATCGGCTCTCCCGCCGCATTCACGAATACGTCGGTGTTGACTTGGCTGCACAGGCCGGCTGCGGCGACGCGCTCGGCTCGGCCGCCGGTCAGCAATTCGTCCATGACGGCGGTCGCGCCAATGACCCAATCATGCGGGTCCTGTTCGACTATGCCCGGCGCTGGGCGTGCTGTCGGATAGGGTTGTCTCGCATGGGCGACAGCCCAACCTTGGAAATCGAAAAGACCCCCTTTGATTGCCGTGGTGCCGACATCGATGCCGAGGAAGAGATCGCGCTCAGGCATCGAGGCCCTCGCGCAATTGCCTGAGCAGCGCTTCGAGTTCGCCGCGCCCGTGCAGAGCCGCACGCAGGACCGCGGAGCCTACGACCACGCCGTCGGCGCCACAGGCGATGGCATCGTGCGCCTGAGCGCCACTGGAAATCCCAAAACCAAGAACTATCGGAACCGTGACGCCCTTGGCCCGCAATTCGACGACACGCGCCTTGTTGCCCGCGTCGAATGACATCCGCGGACCGGTCACGCCCGCGGCAGCTTGAACCATCGCGTAGCAGTCCGCGCGCGTGGCCGCCGCGATATCGTCTGACGCCAGCGGAAGCGGCAGGAAGGCGGAGACGCCGGCGCCCGCGTTTCGTGCGCAGGTTTCTAACGCCGAACGGCATGCGCTTTCCGGCGGCCCGACAACCAGGGTCGAGTCCACATTCCGAAAAAAATCGGGATCGCGAAGCGCCGGATGACCCTGTTCGGAATAGGTCATGATCAACGCCTTTAGCCCTTTGCAATGAGTCGACAACCTTTCGCGGGCCGCGATAAATGCCGCGCGGGCATCCCCCTCGGCCGCCCGCGCCATCGAAGCGCGCACGTCAGCGCCGTCGAGATATGGATCCCGCGCCGGCCAGCCAAATTCAACGATGTCGACCCCCGCGTCGGCATAAACGTCAAGCAGATGCGTCGGAACGACGGCATCCGCCAATGGAAAGTAGGCGATGAGACTCGGCCGCATTTTGGATTTATCTCAACAAGTTTGCAACGTAGTAAGCCGTCTCCCGGCGAGGTTCGCTCCGTTCCGCGGCCAAG